>Ga0310691_10000645_pt1 | contig 61708 bp, 101 predicted proteins | sample 176DNAGHGlowgp2_FD_203887 | JGI IMG/M metagenome (GOLD analysis project Ga0310691, IMG submission 203887) | Sheep rumen microbial communities from Palmerston North, Manawatu-Wanganui, New Zealand - 1766 DNA GHGlow gp2 (v2) (version 2) | ecosystem: Host-associated > Mammals > Digestive system >... | reverse complement strand
ATCAACTTCAGCCCTGACATGTTCCCGGGTGGAGGCTGGTTTGCCGACAAGAATAGTATCAAGAAGGCTACAATCGATGCATTCGTGAAACAACGGTTGCACTACGGGGCCAAGGCGGAACTGGATGGACCGGTGTACTACATGAGCGACTTTGCGCTCCACCGGTTTGCCGGCGGGTTTTCCCTAAGGGGAACCGGGGTTGGTGAAGGTAACCTGATGCCTGAACAGGACCTGTCCGAATATGTGGACCGAAACGTCAAGTCGTCCGGGGAGTTCAAGATGGACCAGCAGGGGCTCGTGCTAGGTCTCTTGATTAACAAACGGTGGGAGTTTTCCCGAAAGCCGGTGGACGATATGTATGAAAAAAGCAAGGCCCGTTATGCCGACGACGAGTTCAATCTTACCATTATCGAAAGAATGTACCAGTATGCCAAGGATACTTTCCTGAAAGGAGGTTCCCCCACGTTGCTCCTGGATGAACCAGAGGTGCACTTCTCGTTCGAGAGTATGCTCGGACTGTGCCAGAACCTGCTTCCCCAGTTGCTCAAGCAGGGATACCAGGTCATAATGGCCTCGCATTTTGACCTGATTCCGTTCATATTCAAGGACGCCAACATTATCGGGATTGACCGTGATGTGGAAAAGTTCACTGACTACATCAGGGAAATCGTGACCGGGTGCAAGGTGGTCCCCGAAAAGAAGGTAAAAGAAACCCTGCAGAAACGCAAGAAGAAATCTTAAATCGAGACAAGAGCTATAAGAAATAGGCTCCCGGGATTTCCCGGGAGCCTTCTGCGTTGTTGCTCAAAATGGTAAGCCGGCGTCTGAACCGCCTGATTCGGACAAGGTGTCCTCTGTCTGATGATATATAGGATGGACGACATATTCTTTCTTTTCCGATATGCCGGCGCTCACCTCTCGCGTCATAGCACGGTGCGATGGAGTTCCTATAAATACATCACAAGAGGAGCCAAAAGGTATGCTGGCACCGCCGCCGAGAACCGCCCGCATTTCCTCGGAGCCACCCGGCATCTTCAACTGGGTAGCTGTAATAGCTGCGGCCATTCTTTCACACGCTTCTTTGCGTTTTCTCGATGCATCGCGCAGTGCCTCGCTGTATTCAACGGATACCATATGGTCGGCGGCTTGGCTTTTATCGACCGAGTAGTCAAGGTCACCCGGCTTAGATGACTGCTTGGATTTTGCTTTCTTGACTATCCGGCGAAGCATCGTCAGCACGGTAAGCAAATATGATGCAATCTTAAGGTCTCGGATTAAAATTTCCATTATTTAGCCTCCATTTTTTCTCGCCGGGCGGCTAGTTCTTTTAGTTTCATAGCATGCCGGTCAGCAAAAAGTTTCTGTACATCTACCGCGACAGAATTTTGAGCTTCCTCAGCGGAAATTAAACTGCTAATGTCTTTTTCGAGATGCTTCTGCAAAGCCTCGTCTTTCTTTTTCTGGATGTTATAGATGTTTTCTGCGGTCTGAGATACCAGTTCGGAATATTCCTTAGTACCCGGCGCAGGAAAGTTATGCACACCGGTATTCATTATTTGTTTAAGAACCGCATGGTCGACTACATCAAAAATATCATTGGCCATACGGTCTGCGAACAATTGCGCGACGGCATCCTGTAAGCTTTTTGAGCTCGGCATAATGTCGTAATTTTGGCACTTCTTTATAGCATCGACGATTGAGTTTTTATTAGTCGACTCCTTAGCCGGCGCATTAACCGGCTTGCGCGCCTTCCTCATTGCCTTTCGGATGAAGAAGAGCGCGATTGCCAAGTATGTAGCTATACGGAGGTCCAGCATTAGATAGTTGTAAGCCCTTCGAGCCAGCCGATGTTTTCCGCGGTGAAGCTGAGGGTTTCCTGGCAGACGCCGCACGGGATTCCCTGGGCGTTCTTGTTGACCTGCTTGACCATAACCACGGTCATGCTTGCCGGTTCGTGTTCCTTGTAAATCACCACGCTGACCACGATGCGTTCGAGGTCGATGAAGGTGTCTTCCGGCTTCTTGGAATCCGGGTAGAAGTTGAGGGTCTTCACTTCCTTGATTTCCGGCGGAAGGTTGTCGTGCGCGATGTCGAGGATTACCTGGCCCTTCTTGGCTGCCTTGGTGAAGTAGTCGGTGATGCGGGACTTGGTGGCGGTGTCGATGTCTGGAAGTTTCACTTCGATTTTCATAGGTGTCCTTTGGTTAAAGGGAATACATTTCTATCACAAATATAGCAATTTTCGGACGCCGCGTACATAAACTCTTGAATGTTGAAAATCAGGCAGGCACCTTACGATGAGTACGATTTTGACAGACGGCATTGAAATGACCCCCGGAATGGAAACCGCGTTCGAGTGCGCGGCAAAGATTCTGCTGGGCAATTCCCTTATGGAAACCACTTTCTCCCCGGATTCGCGCTGCATATATATGCACGAGTACTACACGGACGGGGTTCCCGAGATTTGCCACGCGGCGAAGGACGGGGATGCCGACGCCATACACAAGATGGCCGAGGAGATGGCGAAGGACCTGAGGGGCGACGAAATTCTGGTGCCTGTGCCGTCCCGCTCGGGAATCGCCACGATTACCCGCCGTCTTGCCGACGAGATATCCAAGATTTCCGGCTGCAAGGTAGAGAATGTGCTCCGCGGACCTACCCGGGAATCCCTCTATGAGCTAAAGAAGAACGGACAGGCGATTACTCCTGAGATGCTCGGCCTGCAGGCAAGCCATATCCCGGAAGGGAGGGTGATGCTGGTCGACAACGTGGTCGCCACGGGTACTACCGCCCGTGCCGCAATGAAGGCCATACCGGGCGCCTGGATGCTCGCATACGCGATGGACAGCGGAGCCTACAAGCCGATTACGGAAGGTACCGAGGGTGAAACCACTGGGAAGCCCTATGATGTGCTCGTGGACTACGCGGTGAAGCTCAAGCCGTACGACAAGGGGCTACTCGAGGAGAACTGCACGGATGACCTCCGCAAGCTCGTAGACCGTGAAGGGCGGCTGACACAGCCTGTACGCTTTACCCATTACACCCGTGATGAGGATAGCCTCCTTGAAATACTCAAGAACGGCATCGAGCCACGGGTCAGCGTCGAGACGAGTTTCTCCGGTGTATGGACCAATGTTATGTCCGAGGAGATGCTGCGGTATCGCAAGGATATTGTCGTGTTCGATGCCCCCGCGGGCACCCGGTTATGGGTAGCCAACAGTACTCAGGGTGTGTTCTTCGATACTATTCCTCCCGAATGGTTCGTGTCCATAGATTTCCCCATTTCTGACCGTGGGGAGAACGCCTCGCTATTTGCTTTTATTGGCGCGCACGAAGACCGGTGGCCGACCGAGAAGATTAGCGAGTTCTTCAGCGACCCGGCCAACCGGTGGATATGGAACGAAATATCCAGTTCCTCGCTCACCAAGCTAATCAGTCTGTACACGCAGAAGTGGATTGAGTTCGGCGATGGGCATGTACTTATTGAAGCTACGACGATAGAGCGTTCTCGCGAGTTGGATAATATGTTTGACCAGACGATACAGAATATGTATAAACGGTTCGAATCAATGAAACAAACAATTAGAGAATCTGGCCGTGCTGCATCGGGATATGTGTATATTAGAGATGTGAATGATATTTCGTGCGACATAGGCGGAAATTCGAATGGCGGGAAGCTAGTGCTTATTCCAGCATACGGGCTGAAGAATGAGCCCGAACGGAAATATCTCGAAAATGGCGGTTGCTACGACTATAGGACTAATGAAATTTACTTTTTTATGCCAATACTAGTGTCGGAATATCAGGATTTCATAGCTAGGCGTAAAGCTGAAAAAGTTCGCGATGTGTTCCAACAAGATGCATTACCGATTCGGGAATTGAAAGAATCCCTTCATCGTATAAAGTTAGACCTTTCTTGTACTCCATTCTCGTATCTCAAAATAAGTGATATTGATTTGCTGGAAGCTTTTATCTTGTCATACACATTCGAATCGGCGCTACGGCATGAGTTGACTCACCTTATTCAGTATCGTGAAAAGGAATATGATTTCAATCCGGAACCGATATTCAAAAAATATAACTTGCATTACTTATCATCTGATTATATGGGAAAGTTCCATAACATATGCCCTTGGGAGATTGAGGCCGGGATTCACGGGTATGCAAGGCGTATTTTCAGTAAGGTAGATGTGAATAACGTAAGTATGGCGACAAAGGCGTTTATGGATAACTTCTTCCGCTCTGCCCGGCAAGGCCCAAATGGGGTAAACGACCCGGAATTGAACCGGATGGCGTGGAATATCATCAGTTCTTTAATGAAGGCGTTTGCCTATCTCAAGCGCGAAAACCCGAATATTACATATGAGCAGGCGATGGCTCGAATCAACAGGTATGGCGTATGACGAACGAAATGACACCTGAACTTATCGAATCGTTGGCCGCCGGGTACAACGCAATACTGGAGTCCCAGTATACCGCCCGGGCAATACAGGTGAACCGGCTGGTTGCCGATATCGTGGCCCAGCTTGAACACTGGATAGATGCAATGGTGCTTCCTAGATTCAAACGCTCGGACTATCTGTATATGCACAGTCCGCAGAATATTGACTTTCAGCAGGGCCTCATTATGCTGATATATTTCGGCACATCATACAAGAACCCTCGCCGAGCGCAGTATATCAAAGGTTTTGAGTCAGGTGCCGGGTTTGCGTATGCACCGAAAGAATCCGGTTACCCGCCGTTGCTGCGTATTTCGGTAGACCGTTTCTTTGGGCATCTAATTGAGGAATCGCCGGCTAATCTTCCTGATGGCCTGACTGTTGCCGATATAATTGAATCTCGCGAAAGATTAGCGCGTGATGAGCGTAATGGTGAATTCGTTAAGCTGTTGCATAAAGATGTTGTACTGCTGAAGTATATGTTCAGCTCTGGCCGATTTATACATACGTTACGGCATGAGCTTACACATTATGTCCAGTGGCTTAATGACGAAATCGGCGACTCGGCTGAATATTTCAAGAAGGTCGGCCTCCCTAAGTCAAGTATCACCGGGAAGTATCATGATGTGCTCCCGTGGGAAATCGACGCGGGGATACACGGGAATCTCATTGAGATTATTGAAGGAGCCGACAAGCGGAGTATTACCGAAATGGCCATGCACTATATGAAGTATGTGTTTGAACCGTTGAAGGGCACCCGCTACAAGAAAAATCCGTCTCTGGAGAAACAGTGCTGGGATACGGCCATATCCCTCTGCCGTGCAATCAAGATGGCCAAGGCGCAGCACCCGGAGGCCACTCCGGAAGAAATAATCAAATATTTGGACGATTACGCAGTATGATTGAACCTATCGAAGAACTCAGGAAGACCGCGGGCGACGCTCTCGCGGAATCAATGGAAGCCGGGAAGTCAACTGTAAACAAAATTTTTCATAATTTCTAACCTTTTCTACCAAAAATTAACTATATTTTAGTCATCACGCTATAAACTTTATCAAGGACAACCACAATGAAGCGTATGAAAGTAGTGCGACTGACTAAAGACGAGTTCGAGCTGGAAGACGGCACCATCCAGCCGATGATGCTGGACATCGACCCTCTTCCGACCTTGGAAGAGTTCCAGAAGTATCTCGACAACGCAGCCGAATACATGGGTATCGAGGTGGAAGATGGGGAAGAAAGTAAGAACTAAGGCTGCCTGTGATATTCTCGGCTGTTGCCCGAACACTCTCCGCAGATGGACGGAAGAAGGTAAGTTCAAGGTCTACCGCTCCGGCAAGAGCGGGAACAGACGCTGGGACGAGGACGACCTTCGCCGCTACCTGGGCGAGAAGGTGGATGAACCGGAAGTCGAATCCAAGAACGGAACCCGTGTGGTCATCTATTGCCGAGTATCTACATCCGACCAGAAGTCCCACGGCGACCTTGACCGACAGAAGCTCCGCCTGATGGAATACTGTGTCAGCAAGAAGTATTCGGTGGTGGAAATCTTCGATGAAGTGGGTTCTGGTCTGAACGACAACCGCAAGAAGCTGCTCCGAATGATGCGTCTCGCTGCCGAGCACAAGTTCGACAAGGTGGTTATCGAACACTATGACCGCCTGACGAGGTTCAACTACAATCTCTTGGTTGAATACTTCCGGTCCCACGGGGTCGATGTGGAGTATACCGAGTCAGTCCTGAGCGAGTCATTTGAGGCCGACCTGGTGAAGGATATGCTGTCGCTCCTTGCCGTCTTCTCGGCGAAACTTTACAGCAGACGCGGTAAGGAGAACTGCAAGAAACGAAAAGAAGCTAAGTCTAATCAATCCAACGATAAGGAACACTAATATGAAATTCGAACTCCCGGTAGCATCTCGCCAGCGTTTGGATGAATTACTTGAGTACCTTGGTGACCGTGCCGAGGACTTCAAGAAGTGCTTCGATGTCGAATCGGAGTGGTGCTGGAAGTATGCGGACCTCGTTTTGCGTGGCGTTAATGACAATAGAGACTTTCTATATCGAGAAAGACATCATGTTGTCCCAGCCAGTTACTATGGAAAAAGAAACCAAAATACTGATGCCGGAAACATTATTTCATTACCATACGGTGAACATCTATATGCCCATTACTGTGCGGCCCAGTGCAGCTGCGGTAAGATGATGGGAAAGATGGCCAATGCTTTCTTCTTAATGTATAAAGCCGGTAAGAAAGGCAAGAAGCCTATACTCCCAAGCGATGAAGAAATCCTGCTTAGTATTACAACACTAGAAGTATCCAGAATCCGTTCAATGATGCTACGAGTTGCTCAAGTGGAAGCTGATGGTAGAGTTCACTACTGGGATAACCCGAAAATTGCGGATAAGCAATCTAAGAAAAAATATCGTGATACTCATGTACAGGAACGCGCTGAATATAACAAGCAATATAATGCGGGGCATAAAGAAGAACGAGCAACTTATGCTCATGACCGATGGTTTGAAAACCGTGATGAAAATATTGCAAAACAGTGCGAGTATAGAAAGAATAACCCAGAAAAAGTAAAAGCGAGTCGAGCAAAGTGGATTGCAAACAATCCAGAAAAGGATAGGGAAGTGCACCGCAACTGGGCAAAGAATAATCCAGAAAAAGTAAAGAAAATGCGTAAATCCCAGTATGATAGAAAGATTGCTGCTGGGTTTCGCTATCGTAAGGACCGAACTACTGGCAAATATAAATGGATATTTGTTGGTGTCGGTGCAACACGACCTAAAAAATATGCAACACCTGACATAGAGCACGAAGCACGAAAGAAACAAGGTCGTGACTACTATCATAGAAAGATTGCAGCTGGTTATAAAAGTGTTAGAAATCCGGTAACAAAGAAATTGGAGTGGATATTTGTTGGATTACAGGCCACCTCGAATCCAACTAAGTCTGAAATGAATGCAGCATAAGGACTAGGCTATGGAACAGCAGTGCGGAAGGAAGATATGCTTGAAGCCGAGCAAGGCACAGGTACGGACGATGTACCGCATGTGTGCTGTTTCCCGCCGTGCCTACAACTGGAAACTAGCCGAACAGAACAAGGCTTACGAGGAAGCCAAGGCCAACACACAGGAAGGCGAGAAGGTCAAATGTACCCTCGGAACGCCGAGGGACTGGCACAAGGAATGGTGCATCTACAAGAAGCTGCCCGACAACAAGTGGATGACGGAAGTATCCAAGTTCTGCGGTCAGGAAGCACTTATCGACCTCGGCTCCGCATGGAAGCGTTTCTTCAAGGGCCTAGCCAAGCACCCCCGCTTCCACCGCTATAACCAGGACAATTCGTTCCGCTGCTCCGGTGGTGTGTTCATCGGGCGTGATTTCGTACAGATACCTACCCTCGGTAGAATCAAGCTCCGTGAGAAGGACTACATCAAGATTCCGAAGGATGCCGAGAAGATACCGCTTGCAATGGCGACCGTATCGGTCGATGCTGCTGGCAAGTGGTATGTTTCCTTCGCCTATGTTGCTGACATCGTTCTAGTCCACGAATCCATATCTTCGTTCGAGGAGCAGGACATTGTGGGTGTTGATTTCGGTGTCAAGGACCTCGCAATCACGAGCGACGGTATCGTTTACGCCAATCCGAAAGCCTACCGCCATGCAAAGGCTAGGCTTCGTAGATTCCAGCGAGCACTGTCACGCAAGAAGAAACACTCCAAGAACCGTGAGCGGTGCAAGAAACTACTTGGTAGAATCCACCGCAGGATAACCAACATCCGTGTAAATGCTGCTCATCAGTTCACTGCCGACATTACGAAGCATACCAAACCGAAGGCTATAGTCATCGAGGACTTGAAGCCGAAGAATATGAGCAAGAATCACAAGCTGGCTTCCGCTATATTGGATGCCAACTTTGGAAGGATGAGGCAGTTCCTGGAGTACAAGTGTGCATGGCTAGGCATACTGCTATTCTTCGCTCCTCAGTTCTATGCCTCATCAAGATATTGCTCCCACTGTGGACGATACTATAGCAAGGATTTGACCCTGGATGACAGGGAATGGGTATGCCCGGTATGTGGGCATCACCACGATAGAGATTACAATGCAGCCAGGAACTTGCAGTTCTATGGCCTGTGGCTACTAAACCTAGTAGTCCCGACTAATGACAATGCGGTGAGATACACCGTAAGCGACAATTCCGTTGCGAATGCTTGCCCCCACGGCAACGCCCAGTGCGTTACCTATCGGGAAGGTATGGTTTACACCAGCCCCAAAGACATGAGGTTGCAGTTCTTTGAAACACAGGAACAGTGCATGGCGATGAAGCAAGAAATCACCAATACATATTTAATTGGTAAAAATGTGTAGAAATGATTTATCGGATACTCCAAGGGATGAAATAATCAAGCACATGGACGACTACGCGGTCTAGGGTTGATTGCCGTTAAGCACGAACTTGAGGGAGAGCCAGAGCTCTCCCTTTTCATCATAGTCGGCCTCGGCATCGAAACCGCCGCAGCTGGCAAACCCGGGTGTCCCCGGATGTCCTTCCATGTAGGATACCGCATCCGTGCATACCATAGTGGCGCATTTGCGCAGTTCCGGTATAGTTGGGGTATGCATCGGAATATTGCCGTCTTTGTCAAAATCCTTATCGGCATATTTCCACCCGACGGCTTCCATCGCCTTGAGAATCTTCTTGTAGTCAAGAGAATGTACCGCATGGTCGATTGTACGGTAGTGCTTTACCTGAGGCTTCCTTTCAAGTTCACTAAGGCGCATCTTGAGCTTGTACTTCTCTGCGCCGAGGAGCCACCCGACGAGCAGTCCGCAGAATAGCGTCCCGAAGAATGTGATATAGGTCAACGGTTCCATTGTTGTCTCCTTATACGTTTAGCCACTCGTGTTTCCGGTGGCGTTCTACAGTTTGACCCATTTCAGTCGCCCGTTGCATCTGCATATAATATATCGATTCGACTATAAGGGTCAACGATATAGCTTTCTTGTTAAATATTGAAATCTTGTCCGCGATGAGTAATTTCGAATTGTTCACCCTGATGGCTTCGTTGTAGGCGACGCCGCCGCGTTCATCGGTCGATATCAGGTCGACTATTCGCCAATCCGGGTACGAAATTATGGATATGTTGAATGTCGGTTCGTTCTGATGATTGGGGTGGAATTTTATGGCCGCGACACGGGCGTCTTCAAGGGAGTCGTGAATTGAAAGGACGAGAAGTATCGGGTGTGGCGTATATCTGCCGTACACCCCCATCGCCACGATGTACTTGCTACCGGGTCCACCCGTGACCAATCGTTGCAAGACCTTCCGGATGAACCCGAGGGTCATAGCGATATATGATGCGTTGAAAAGTTGATTGAGCATAGGTTCCTGATACAAATATAGCAACAAAATCATATAAACTCCTGAAAAATAACCCGGAGCTACCCGTGAAAACCCGTACAGATGCATTTTATGAAGCCTTTTCAGCCGCTTTCGAGACACTTTTCGGGACATCCTGTCCCGATAGTCTGCTTGAGACTTCAGAAGGGGACGCCCGGAAGTATAAGTATGAAGCCGTTTCAGCCGCTTTCGGGACACACTGTCCCGATAGCCTATTCGAGGCTTCAGAAGGGGACGCCCGGAAGTACATGAAGAAGGCTATCGAGGCCAACGGGCTTTCTGGAAAACTTACAGAACTGTACGGCCCTAACTGGAGCGAGGCGGCCTTCAAGAAGATGAGGGATTTGTTTGTCCACCACGGTTGCGACGTATACTTCGTCCCGGGCCTGGCAAGAATTGCATACGGGGAACTTGCGCTTGGCGACTATGGAGAGAATGAAAGGGGTCTCAATCAGCTTCGTGAATTGGTGGCATTCATTACGACAGCGCACAAGAACGAGTTCAGCCGTAACCTGGAGCACATCACTACGGTACAGCAAGGCCCGCAGAAGGGAATGAAGGTCCGCAGTAATCCGATGTCGCTGAAGGACCTCGCCGAGCTGTTCATGCGGGAACAGGAAGATGCTACTGAAGCCCAGCGGAATTCTTTTCAGGGGACCGATGGCGGCAACGGGTATAAGGTAATTGAGCTCGACAGTTTCGAGACTGCGCATAAGTTCCTTGATTATACCGACCCGGAATCCCCGTGGTGCTACCTGGAGGATGAGGACACATTTGATGGATACCGGGCAAACGGCAACCGGCTGTACCTTGCGCTTGCTCCCGGGTTTGAAAACCTTAAGCCGGGCGACCGTGGTTACGGCCGCTCGATGATTGGCTTCGATATGGGACCGGTCGGCCCTGACGGCACCTCCAAGCTGTGCGCCTGCTCCAACCGATATAACCACGCGGAAAACAAGGAAGCGGTCAGGGATAGCGAAACCGGCGAAATGGTCGACCCGGATACTGGCATGCGTCCAAAGAAAGGCGATGCCGCGTATAACGAGATTCAGCTTTCGAAAATCCTCGGTGTTCCCGTATGGAAGACCTATCTCGGCTTCGACATTAACGAGGTAGTAAAATCCGGGAAGTTTGACGATACTACGATGGCGAGGCTATGGTCCACCAAGGAAGAACTCGTGAATGCTCTTAAAGACCGGGAAGCTATTGAAGAAAAATACAATATAAAGATATCGAAGATAACAACTGGGGTATATGCAATAAATCCAACCGTTGTTCCCGAAACGCCGACATCCCGGTGGAGCACTCGCGATGAGTTTAGGTGCTATGTCTGTCTGAACGGCCCGAAGGGCAATCCGTTCTGGGGAAAGGGTCTGCAGCGCTTGTCCGGCAATGCATTGATTATAATGAGTAAAAATGGGAACTGGATGGTAGACGAGTCGGGTATGCCCATCATAACCGATATTTTTACCGGGTTCAGGATTTCGCAGGACGGCGGGTTCCCTGTTGCGGTCTCCCGCGGGGACCCTACAAGTACCGGAGGGTATGACTCCCGGCTCCTGAAATGGAACTATGTCGACGAGAAAGGCAATTATCTGTGCGACGAGTGGTTCGACTATGCGGACTGCTTTAACCGCTACGGATATGCCCGGGTAGGCTTTGTGAATACCGAAGAATATAGCAAGAAGCTCAATGTCATCGACACGAAAGGCCATTATATGATTCCTGGTTGGGCGACCTATATTTCTGACGGGTATGGCGACATCAAGACATATAACGAGAACTTCCATGTGGCTACACTGGAAGACAAGAGCCAATTCATCCTTGACGTTAACTACAAACCGATACACGATGTTCCATTCGGCGAAATCAACGTTATGTACAACGAGGCTAAGGAGCGGGCCTATGGATTCCGCAAAGTGCGGCATGCGGACACCAATAAATACAGCATATTCGACCCGGCCAGCCGCAAGTTCCTGATTGACTGGTATGATGATGTAGGTGATATCGTTTACTATGCGCCGCTGATATTTGAATATGTGATGGTGACCAACGAGCGCAACCAGTTCAACTTCGCGCAGCTCCGTAAGGGTTTGCTTTCCGATGTATGGTTTAACGGCGTAATCAAGCTGAGCATGTTCATTTACGAGAGGGACCCGCTGTACTATGTGGGGTTACGGGGCGGTGTCGGCGTATGGAGTCCCAATTTCGGCCTCATTACAAAGAAGCCGGTAGAGCGGGTGTACTCGCTTGCTTACACTGAAAGCCCCGACACTCGGTATATCGTTACCAAGACAGGCGATACCGTTTCACTATGGGATGTATACGGCAATTCGCATGTCGCGACCGAACAGGAATTAAGAACTATTCAAGAGATGTCCCGGCGTAGCCAAATAAACGGCATCACGCCACGATGGATGTAGGAGAAACTATGGAAAACAAAGACGAAATATTGGAAGAGAACGCACTGGGAAAGACGCTCGGAGCGGCTGCCCTTGCAACATCGATGGCGTTCGGCGGACAGCACAACGCGCAGCCGCCCAAGAAGCCGGCTACCGTGCAGTACCAGAGGTGCCACGCGAAGAATGTCTGGGCTAACCCGGAGTACAACAAGAAGGTCGAGAAGTACCTGAACGAGTATCTGGCCAAATACCCGAACAACTACTGGAAGGCTCTTACGCTGGCCGAAGACCGGGCAAGGAACGAAGTCGCCTGCGGGATGACATATAAACTGAAAGGAAATCCGACGGCAAAAGGTAAACCGATGCAAGAAACTAGCAACATTCTTATGAAGAAGGCCCTCCAGGAAGGCTACCAGGCACTTTTCGGGGAGGAATGCCCTAAATCTCTCTGTGAAGGCCTTGATGATTCCCCGGTTCTCGAATCCGGATTAAAGGATATCGGTATCGGCCTTGCCGGGATGGGTATTGCCGGCGGCATCGGGGGTGCAGCTATGCTCGGCAATGATACTTACCAGGCGCACCTCGCCAACGAGAAGATGTCGCACAACCAGTCCTGCGGCTACCAGCTTACCCCCGAGGACCATCAGAAGGGTGAATCCTACTACAGCAATGTGGAGCTCGAGAAGCTTCTCACGCGGGGCTACCAGCTCAGCCAGGAGTTCGCGAACAGCAACCTGTTGCTTGCCAAGGGTGCCGCGGCGGAACTTCGCAAGGACATCGAGGATGTCCGCAACAGCGGGAACTCCCCGGATGCTATCAAGAAGCTCGGCGCTGACATCCACAAGAGCTTCCGTCTCAGGAAATCTCTCGAGACCGGCGTCTGCAAGGATGGCAATCGCGCATAGAAATTAGCGTCGGTGCTGAAAATGCACTTGGAGGGGACGGGAAACCGTCCTCTCTTTTTTGCTATATTTGTATTATGATTAAAATTATAACAACTGCTGCAGCTGAAGCGGTCGAGTGGGTTTTGGACTTCTTCAAGTCTATCCTGGTCGCCTTGATAGCAAACACGATAGTTCTCGGTACGGCCGTACTTATCGTCTGGCTGGAAGAACCTGCCTTAATCCAATATCCGGGCCGAATCCAGTTCATCCTTTCGGTGTATATCGCCGGTATCGTAATGGGTGCAATCGGGCATTACATCGGTTCTAACGAAAAGAAGGACAAAAAATGAAGAATATCCGCGCAAAATTCGACAAGGAACTCGAGAAGTTCAAGGGAATTACACTGGACGCCAAGAAGAAACACCGGGATATGTCATATCCGTTGCCGGAATGGAAGAGCCCGGAATCCAGGCTTGATGAAGATTTCATGAAGCATTTCGACTACCAGATAACCCTCTTGAAAGCTCAGATGGGTTCCGCTATCAGGAAGTCTTTCAGCAAGTTCTCCGCAATATCCCGCAGCCTCGGTCATTTCAAAGGGGCTTTCTTTGGTGATACCACCCTTGATTCGGTAACTAGTGAAAACGATGTTTCGATAACGCTCAGAACCCCGTTCAGGATGCTATGGCGCTCCGTGCCAGTATCGGGCGAGATTAGTTGCTCCGTGTCAATGAAGCGCATATACGAATATGCAAAGACGGGTGGCCCCAGTGTGCGTCTCATGACAGACCTTAATATGTTTGATGAGTATGACGATAAAGGCCATATTGACATCTGGATTCGCGAGCAGTCGATGGAAGATGTATTCACCGAGTTCAAGAAGAAGCTGAATGAATGCGTTAGTATGCTAAAGCAACACCGTAAACTTTTTGCAAAAATGAAGGCCAACAAATGAAGAACAGTGCATATATAAAAGAATTCCGCAATACCTTTGGGAAGTTGAAGAAGGTTACCTCGAAGATTAAGAAGGCCGGCGACCCGATTTCCTTTGAGGTTCCTCGGCAGAACCCCATCCGAATGATGAAGAGTAGATTTATTGCTGATATAGCCGGGGTGTTCGATTCCCAGAAAGCTAATGCAATTGAACGCTTTGAGAAGTTCATCGAGAAGTACGGAGATTACTCGCATCACCTGCTGGACATCCCCGGGATAGCCATCGGGGAAACCGTCATTCAGGTAAAGGATGTCTCGCCATTTTCAATCGGCTCGGTTACCGTCAGTACGCCGTTCATGCAGGTCGTAGAATCCATCCCGGTCAGTGGCGTAATGATTCTTGTCGTCCGCGCGGAACCCGACTACAAGCCCGAAATTGTCCTCAATGTGTGCATCGGGAACCCCGACGAGTTCCCCAAGTGGCACCACCTGATTGTCCCATTGCCCCTTACGGGTAAGCCCGAGGAGCTACAGGAGCGCTACCGCAGGCAGCTCGACCAGGCAATCCGCAAGTATAAAACTTTGAAGGCATCCACGACAAAATGAATATTATTACGCGAAGGCCGGACAGTATCTTCCTGTTCGGAAATCCGGTAGGTCATAGCAAGTCCCCGCTTATCATGAACGCAGTGTTCCGTACGCTGGGGCTAAACGCCGTATATATCCCGGTGAAAGTCGAGCCCAATAATTTATTCCGTACGCTCGCGATGTTCAAGTTGTTCCATTACAAGGGGGCGAATATAACGGTACCGTTCAAGACGGCGTTCTGGGAATCGGCGTTCTGGGAAAAACATATTGACAAGCAGGATTTACATCTGAACTGGCTTGGCAATAAAATTTCACGCCGTAGGGAGCGTCCCGGCTTTCTAACTTCAAACGAAGACTGGCCCGAAGAATGCATATTGGCCGAGCTTATCGACATGAATGACTACGACCCGTCGTATTTCAGCGGTTCGGTCAATACACTGTACTGGCAAGAGGTACGCGGCGAGCAACTGCTATATGGAACGACGACCGACGGGGAAGGCTTCGTAAGGAACCTGGATGACTACGGCGTATTTCTTTCTGGAAAGGATGTGATGCTTCTCGGTACTGGCGGCGCGGCAAAGGCTGTCGGATATTCGATTATACGGAAGAAGCATACCCGCATATTTGTATGTGGAAGAAATGAAGGAAAGGTAAACGACATGTGCGCCTGCCTTAACGAATCCATGATGTGGACCGATTATACAAGCGAAGATACAGAATCGCCATCGAAGTGCATATCGGTTCCCGGCAAGCTAGGTATTAGCGATGATTTAAATAGATTGATTCCACGGATGGACATCATCGTGAACGCTACGTCGGTAGGTATGCACCCCAATGAGGACCAATGTATTCTCCCGTATACCGCACCGATTCACTCCGGACAGACCCTTGCGGATGTGGTGTACAACCCGTTGGCTACGGAATTTCTGAAATTCGGGAAGAGCCGTGGATGCAAGACGGTTCCCGGGCTCGGTATGCTGCTTCATCAGGCTTGCGGCAGTCTCCGCTGCTGGTACCCAGAGGAAACGAAGGACATCCCGGATGCGGATATTCTGAAGATTATGCGGAAAGCGCTCGGGTACAACTGATTTTTTGCTAGTTTTTATGAAAATGCATAAAACCCGTAAACATCAAAGCCACCGCTTTCGCGGTGGCTTTTCTGATATGTACGGAATGTACGGTAATTAGAGATATGTTCCGTTGCGCTGCACTACCAACGCGTCACACGGAGCATCAATCTGGGGTACTTTGATGGTAAGGTCTGGAGTCCCCGCGGAGCCCGGGACTTTCATCTTGTCGGCGAAATAGCGAGCCTTGGAGGCAGCTTTGTTAGCATCTATCAGGTTTTCAAACTGTGCGGATTTGATGAGGGTTCCGTGAACTACCCACCGCCTAAAGGCGGTGAGCTTCGGTTCTTGCCATCGACACCGAGTCTTGCCTAGATGCAATCGGATTGCACTTCGGTAGAGGACTTAGCTCCGGCGAGGCTTGTTCCAAGCACTCAGCTCTCTTTGATGAGCCAATCATCAAGACTACACGGGCAGAATGAATATCCCTATCCATCTCGTAGCCACAATCACATTTATAGATACGGTCGGCAAGGGTAGGATGGTTGATAGTACCGCAAACTGGGCACAGTTTGGTAGTCGGTTCCCACTTGGAAATCTTGAAACTACGGCCAGATGTTTCCAATGCAACTAGTCGCTGCTTCAATGCACCAAGACATGAGGACTGCACCTGTTTTCCGAACAAGCCCTTATGCCAGTTCTTTATCTGCTCGTCTTGAAAGTAGATAACATCATAGTCGGTTACCAGTTTGTGGTAGATTTTATTGGTCATGTCCTTGCGGACATTTGCAATATGCTCGTACTCACGCTTCAGTTGACGAAGACATCTATAATACTGCTTCGACCCCTTCTCGTTCTTTTTCTTCCCTCTACGGTTCAGTTTCCGTGACAGGAATTTCAGGCGGTCTGTTTCTCGCACATTACACTTGTACTTGTCACCGTACGATGTCGTTATGGAATCCTTTATGCCGAAGTCGATACCAACGTTGCGGTTGGTAGGAATCCTCTTCTCCTTCGGTAGCATTACGCTAATCTTCACGTAGTAGCCGGATGCCTTCCTAATCAGCTTGGCATCGGCAAGTTCAAACTTCTCGAATTGATTAAGCTGGTTTAACCCGTGTACACGGAGCTTTCGGAAGCCAGGAATGGTTATCCGACATCCGTCCAGAATCTGCGTAAATCCGGTAATAATTGGTAGGCAGTTCACTTCGCTCTTGAACTTCAACGCGCCAACCTTGATGCCCTTCTTCTTGGCTTTGGCGAGGTTGATAATGTCAGTCTTCTTCTGCGCCACGGTAGCTCTATGGAGCACTGACGGCAACGTGATTGTTGAAGTGACCGGATTCTTGTCCTTGTCGTAGTGGATAACATTCTTATGTTCGGTGTACTTGTAATCAAACACGCTATTGCCTGGATTGTCCTTTGACAAGGACAGCATGTCGTTGATTACCCACTTCGCTTCCTTGAAACAGTTGAACAGCTTTTGGAAGGTTTCTTTCGGATTGTGTCGTATCGAAACTTTAAGCTCGAATACTCGACAGACTTGCGTCTGCCGTCTGGCCTTCGTTGCGGACATGCTCGCCCGTATCTTGGTCTTCGTATTTTCGCTTCTTACAAGTTCCATAGCAAGTTTCTTGACTTCAATTAAAGTTTATAACTATCCAACTCAAATATAATATGATTTAGTAGTCTTGATATTTAATTTATTTCTTACGTTCGCAAACGGCGGGTCTTACCCACACCTTAAAGGGTGTGAGCTTGCGACCGCCTTTTTGTCAACAGGGGTGTAGGACATATAACCGTTGATATCCACGAAGAACCAATCGGGTGTATCGGATGCTTCACTCGGCATGAGTCTGACCGGGCTGCAGTTGTTGTGTGCACGGTATCCAAATACGCGGACGGCGTATAGCTGCCCGAGCTGGATAATTTCGACGGTACCAAGTTTCTTTTTCAATTTGCGGTCCTCGATTTTAATGCTTGTGTAAATAATTACCATGAACAAGATGGCTATCGAGATTATTATGACGAAAAACATTATAAGTTCTCCTGTTCTTCTATTGGTTTGCAAGTTCCGAATCTTTCCATCTGCAATCCGATGTCGGCCATCGCGTCGTCGAACTCCTTGAAGCATTCGTCGCAGAGGTACCACGGTGTAAGTTCCTCGCCGTTGTAGTAGAACACCTGGTTCATGTCGTGCTTGCCGCATTGCTGGCACTTGGAATAGCCTATCATATATATCTCCTATGCTTCTACAAATATAGCAAATAGGGGTCTCCGCGGAGGTTAGCGGGATTTGCTATATTTGTAATGGAGTATTTGATTATGATAGGCTAGGTCCATCCAAATTGTTGCCGAAAAGGAGCCTAAAATGTTAAATAAGGAAGAAGTTGAGCAAACTCTGGAAAATTACGAAAAGCTCGTTACACGCGCACAGCATGTGTATAATCGTCTTTATACCGAGTTGTACGCTAAGTACGGTAAATATTATGATATGGAGCGCGAAATTTTCCGTGGTATCGATAGCGGATATGATATGCATATCAAGTGTGCAGATAATCCGGAAAATATTGATTTCGGTACTTCTGACCGTGACCGCGATGGCGACTATATCGGCTATTGCACCTTTAAAAAGGAATTTATTTATGACGATGGCGCTCTGACTGCCTATATCAAATCTGAAACCGAAGAACGTGAAGAAGAACAGAAGCGCCAACGCGAAGCTGAAGCTGCGAAACGTAAGCGTGAGGCAGAAAAGAAAGAAGCTGAAGAACGAGCACTCTATGAAAAATTAAAAGCTAAATTTGAAGCTAACTAAGATGATTTGGCTTAATATAGCAAATTCGACCCACTTTTAATCCAGAGGCATGTCGATGGAACGAATTACAATATCGTGGAAACAGTTCAAAGATGCAATCCCTGACCGGACCGAACAGATATATGTCACAAAGCCTAACGGGACTTTTCTTGATGCCAGACGCTCTTGCATCCTTGAAAATGTTACCGGCGGAGGATTCCTGTTCCACTACGACCGGCTCCAAAGCGTAGACGAGTGTATGGAATGGAAATGGTGCTACGCGAAGGACATCGTGATTGAACAGAATTAAAAAAAGATGGCTTAAAGCCATCTTTTTTATTAGGAATACGGGGATTTCCAGTTTTTCCATTCCTCGATGTATTCCTGGACTTTCCTGTAGTTCCAATCCTGAATCTGCCCGGATGCATCAATGTGCATAATCATGTAGTCGCCACCGCTGCCGATACCGGAAGGGCATAGGCACTTTGGTACATACCCGCAGTACGGCTCGGTCTCGTTATCGAAAAGCTTATTCCCGTCCACGATGATATCTATGCCGCACCCGTCGGCAACCTTGTAGTGTACGTCCGCGGTGACCCCCTGTTTCCAGTTGGCGATTAGCCCGGTTTCCCCGTCGATGTCGAGACACCACACCCATTTGTTGCCTATGCGCTGTACACAGGGGACCAACGGCTGTACTCCCTGCTCCTGCTGTTCATAGAGGATGTCTTTCTTTCCGTCTACCTTGCCATCCTCGTAGTAGCGGACTTCGGCCTTAACTTTCAGTAGGATACTCATAAGCACTCCAAGATTCTTGATTTCACGATAAGAATCCATGCCGACCAGATAAAGAACGCAATGGCGATTACCGTTCCTGCCTTGGTGCCATAGCTAGGGGAAGGCGGCATCGCGTTGTTGTGGATTAGCACCTTGTAGCGTTCACGGTAGGCTTCTTCCATCGTCTTGCAGGGCTTCCCGCCTTTCTTGTCGTAGTAGAACTCACCGTCCCATATGTACGGGCCATCATGTGGCCACTCTGGTATAGCTTTAGCCATTTGTTTCCTCGCATGGTTCAGAATATATGTCTGATACAAGTATCGAATTTTCCATAATGCCACTAGTCGTCTTTATCACAAATTCCTTGGCCTTATTAATAGCTTCTCGAACATTTGATGCGACTATGACATAGTTAATTTTATCGCCCGTACCGCCGAAAACACGATATTCGACGACCATTGCATAGCGTCGCTTTTGGGGCGCGCTTTCTTTGTTAAGCGTTTTATATTTTTGGGCAATCTCGGCCTTAAGCTTGTCCCCAAGCTTGCAAAATCCAATAAATGGGTTCATCTTACTTCTCCTCGCGTTTCAGTAGTTCTTCGGCGTTGTGTTCCGTATTCGACTTAATTTGCTCTTTGATGGCTGAAATCTTTTCATCGACCGGGCGGAGTACAGCAGCCCTCTTTCTTTCAAGGGATGCTTTCTTCTCGTTCAGCGCCTTGAGCGCGAGGTCCTTGTTCTCGTCCCAGATTTCATCGTCGGTCATCCCGAGGTACTTCACCGGTACCTTTATCATGATGGATTTAAAGCTATGGGTATATTGCGAACAATAGGTATGCTGGCAATAGATTTTTTCATGCCCAGCACAATATCTCCACTGGTGGGATGCGAGGGTTTTGATGTTCCAATGTAGCGGGCAATCTTTATTGTCGCTCTGGTCAACTTCGAGAGCATTGCAAGCGACCAATATCTGGAGTACGGTCTCCAGTTTTTCCGTAAGGTTCTTCTTGGCGGTTACATAAGCACCAAACAAAGCTGCACCAGGGTCTACCGAGGGGTCCGGTTCCGTAGGAATATCGAGGGACGGACGACAGTCTGGCGCAAAGGCGTTGGGGGCAAAACACTTGCAATCATCAATTGAAATATGTTCCCTTATCAATTTAATGGCGTCATCTACACTTTTATTGAGGTTAAAGACCTCTTTAGCCAGGATTTCCATCCCGACTGTATAATGTGAATACCCGGCAGCTTTCACTTTCTCCTTTACGGAATTGAGAAATGCTTCAAGCATTGTGTCTTTTGATACGGCCATTTAAGTTCTCCCGGAGATTACAGGGTTGTAATAAAATCCTCTATTCAAAGATAGCAAATTCGGCTATACGGCGGCGCTTTCGCCAAAATTGCACTTTGCCCAGTTGACGGCCTGGTAATAATCGGTAAAGAAGTGGATTCCCTCGCCGAAGTCGTTGTTGATGTTGGTGCGGTCCAGGGTGGTCTCCGCGGGTTGCCCCAGGGTGTACACGAAGTCTTCCCTGAACCACGAATGGGCGGTCTTGGTGGTAATAGCCAGCTTGTAGACCGTGGGGGAGAACCGCTTCGGGATTACCTTGTCGGTCCGGAAGAATCCGTTCCCCGAGTGTACGATGGTGGCATCATCGGGAATCTCGATGGTCATTATGCACCACCGGAATCTCCCGTAGAGAATCACGGCCTTGTAGCCGACTGTAGGTCTTTCGATTGGGTATTCCATATCACAGAAACTTGACTACGGTTGAAAATTCGGCCTTCATCGGGATGAGGCCGATAACATTGAAGTTCTTCTTGATTGAGGCGATTGTGCGCTTCGCGGATTCCTCCGAGGGAAGCTTCATGGCAAACTCGGGCTCCTTCGTGTATTCCACCCGGGGAGTCCCGGCGAAAGTCCAGCTGCGCACCGCCTTGCCCGTGGAAGGGTTCATCACGATGAAGCTCGGCATGGTCCACCCTTCTAGGATTCAAATAGGATTGCTACCACCGGATGTTTCGCGTCCAGGAGCGGGATGTTTGTTACGGTCACATCCTTGACGCACGGGAAGATATCGTACCCGCCACGCTTCTTCTTGCGGGCGACGACTACCTTCATTTGCTTCAATATTTCCTTATCGGGAACAAGTTCGGCGAGCTTATTGTTGAGTTCTTCTGTATTCATGAATCGGTCCTTGATAAAATGTTAATGGGTTCTGCCGTTGGTGGTTCCCGGCTTATGGGTTTTCCCGCTCTTTGCCCAGAGGCGGAATACTCTCCGGTTTTTCTTGGCGCGTTCGGCAATCTTGTCTAGGATGCGCTTCGGTTTCACAGGCTCGATTTCCTTAAGGAAATCCTTGCTCGGCTGTACGATGGTGTTACGGAAGAATGTCTTGGCGAATTCAATAGTCGCCTGTTCTTCCGGGGTCAGCTTCCGCTTCGGGCGTTCGAACTCGAATCCCTCGGAAATCGGGGTGACATTACCGGGAATCTCGGATAGCCACTGCTTTTTCAGCTTGGCAAGGTTAGCATCGGTTACGATTCTGTACCCGGTCACTGAATTGCCGCACTCGCTGAACTTGATGTAGTAATAAACTTTGGATTTCTTCATAGTTACTTGCCGTTATCCATCCACCGTAGCTTGCTTGGGTTTCGATACAGTATCATCGATGGAAATCCCGATTGTCCTGGCGACTACCTCATATGCCGCCATAAATCTTTCCCTGAACTCGTCCGGTGAAATAATGTCCAGCCAAGCACCGAGATGGGAGTCCTTACCGTCTAGGAGCAGGACATCAGTGCATTCGATTTGATTGTGTTTGTAATCAGGGAACCCGGAAATGTTGTTACTGGAGTCGAGAGTAAATTCATATCCAGGTCCTTCGATTAAAATATACAGGCGGTCATATATCGCGATTTCAACCCTGATGCTGTCCACCTTAAAGAACGTGAAGTTATGCGCGCCACGCTTGTAGCGGAAGTATTTCCCGACGAGTTCATCGCGAAGCAACGGTTCAAGTTCAGCTACGATATCTTCGTAAATCTGTCGCTTGGTCTGGTCGTATTTAGGTTTTTCTGGTTCGGCCTTGCACTTATTTACCAGTTCGATAGCCATCCGGGTAATTTCGTCAAATGATGGTTCTCTTTCGCTCACGTTGAGAATCTTTTTGTACAGCGCGTCGGTAGCATCTTTTAGCCCCTCTTTCTTTCTATCGGGGTTAAAATAGTTCTCATTTGCGTCTTTCTTGGTGAACGCGTATTTCTTGATAAGGGCGGCAGCCATTGCCGATGCTTTAAATGGTTCAATCTTTTTCATATTACAAATATAGCAATTCTTGGGTTTCGCGGAGTTTTGCTATATTTGTAGAAAAGGAAGGTACGCATGGATGACGCAATCAAAGATTTTGTCGATAAGGTTTGGGGAAGTCCAACCGGCCACAAGATATGGAAAACCGCGCACACGGCGATGGTAAATGACACCGACAATAATATGGTCGATGTCGCAAATACCAAGCGCAACGGGTCGTCCACTGAGCTTGCCTTCATGAAGCCGTTCAAGAAGCTCGATTTGAATGCATTTGACGCATACGGGCAAAAGGTTATCGCGGTCGCCGCTATGGTCGACATGGGCAATACGGAAGACCAAATCAGGTTAACCAGAGACAGTCCCGCCGGAGCACCGATATCGGCATACCACTTCTTCAACCAGGGTACCGTGAACAGGTTCTACGAGCGTCTCCGCAGAATCATCGAGGCTGCGGAGATTTAACTATGGCAAGAACGGTACCCGACATAATGGCCGAACTGAATGACCGGCAGTCACAATTTAACCCGGTGGAACGCAAGCCGGGACCGCCTAATCACTGGTCATACTATGTCGACCCTAAAGACCCTTTCTTTATTGAATCTGGCCGACGGATGGAGGAATTGGTCGGAATTAGCCAGTGGGACTGTGTATGAGCAAAATCATCTATTTCATCTGCAACTTGTGCTCTAAGCTGTTCTACGGAAGCATCTTGGGCGTCCTAATCCTGTTGGCCCCGTTCAAGGTTATCTGCATCCTCGTGGAGCTGATATTCAACTTCAACCACCCGATTCACCCAAATGAATACTGGGCGGATGAGTATACGGTATGGATTCTCGACAAGATTGGAATATACACCGCGAACACCGACCGTGCCCCCGCCGATGAATGCCCTATGATAGTCGAGATTGGTTGGAAGCACCTTAAAAATAAGGAATAACAATGGCAAAGCGTTTCAAAAGACCTCCGGTCTTCCTTAGCGACAAGGAAGTATACGAGAACCACCATGGACAGTTCGCGTACCGCACGGCATACGGTGGCCACATCCGTTTCGATGAGTTCGACAAGCTTAGGCGTCTTACCGGCGTGTATTACCAGCCGGAAAATGAGAAAGACCGTACCGGATTCGAGCCTAGACGGATGGTTGTCAAGTACTCCGACAACAGCAACCGCCCGTTCGCAATCTGGTTCTTCACGCCGCAAGGATTCCCTGACAAGCACTTCTGCTTCCAGTACAAGACCGACGGTTCGCTCAAGACGGTGTACTACTGGGGGAACGGCGGGAATACCAATACCGAGTACCACTACGAGGTAGCCCAGAAGACGGTCACGATTGTCGCCAAGAAGCGTATTATCTCGAAGACGACTTCCAATGTCGTGATTATCAACGGCATCGAGTCATTCATGCTTACCGAGTTACCTAACCTTATGGATGTTAACTACTTCTACAATATGTACACCCGGGACCGCCGCGGGAACGACCTGTGTGCCTGCTTCGATGTACTCGGGATTCATAAGGATATCTATTACAGCAAATACAACGAACCTGAACATAAAAAAGGTAGTGCAATTGGTGCACCACTAAAGAACCCGGCGGATGCCATGTGGCTAAATGAACTCCTTGACTGCAATAAATCATAGCGGATGGCCACAATTTGAACAGACCGAAGAACAGAAACGCTACGGCATAATGAAGAACCAGAACAGCCTGAAGGTGACCGTATGACCTTAAATAGCGGATATAAAGATATATATGACGAACTTTTGGGGCACTGCGAGGAACCACCCCAGTCGAACGAGTACAACCCGGATGACCCGCTTGGGCTAAGCTCCGGCAGAATGTCATGCACTATGGCGACACGGATTGGTCCCCTGGAGGAAGAAATGGCTGAGGTATTCGTTCAGGACGGGAATGGCAAATGGATAGAGGACGAGGAATCCCGGGATAGACGGGATATGCTTATTAGGTCATACCAGAAGTGGGTCATACACTAAACAAGAGGAGAATGAAGATGAGTAAAATAATCGAATTCGAGGCAGAAATCAAGGACTGCCGCAAGGAATACGCGGAATCCGTCGTAGCAGACATGGAAGCCTACGCGAACAAGCACGGGCTGTTCCTCGGCAAGAAGGAATATGTGGAGTACGAAAAGAGTGTCGACTGCTTCGGGTCTATCTGTAAAATGTCGAAGCGTCATCTCGATGCAATTCTGTTTTCCGGCATAGTTTCCGCAATCAACGGGCTCGAATATGTCATCGTGTATAACAGCTACTCCCCTGGGTTTGTCTTCGCGATGAACCGGCCGGAACGCCGCGAGACCTATATGAATGGAAAGGGACACATAGACCCCTATCCCGGGAAGACCACGGATAGCTATGATGCTATGTACAGGCGGGAGTTCAGGAACATAACCGATGCCGAGTGGAAAATCGGGGAGGAGTGGCCTTCCTTCAAAAACCTTGTGCGCCACGACTGGGCTAACCATTGCCCCGAACAGGCCCTCGACGGAATGATGCAGGCTTTCCGCGACTGCGAGGCCAAGCATGTCCGCCGGATGAAGAACCAGAACAGCCTTGAGAAGAAAAAGGAGCGCATACAGGCTTCCGAGGACGCCCTTCCCAACATACTCGATGTACTGGCACCGATGGTCGGGGGAAAGGAAGTATTCAAGGGATACGAAAGGTCTATATGCCCGGGCGACAAGTACACGATAAGGGTGGATACCGAACTCAATACCGGGGTCGAACACACTAAAGTCGAGTGCAATATAGCCTACACATCCAAGCGAGATACCTTCTTTGTGGTAATCCGTATGTTCGCCTGGAACGATTGTGATATCCTGTGCAGGTCGGGTAGCTGGGATGCCGAGGGGGACCTGGAAACCGTGGCCAAGTATATCAGGTTCGGCAGGGAAGTTGCGGGGCTATACGGGGAAACCGCGCGGAAATTCGCGGAGGCGAAGGAAAAGCTGCTAAAGTAAGGAATTGTACGATTCTCGTTGTTTCCACGGGGAGACTGATATGAACTGTCCGAAATGGTTACAATGGTATCTTGACAGATGAATTTTATTTTTTATAAATTGTATTCAGAAAGCCTAGTTTGAACATCCTTTACAAAGGAGATAAGTAATGAATTCACTGGCATTCAACATTGTTATGCTTATAGTTAACATCGTGATTGCTGTATCAACGACAGCCGCTGCCATGTTAGTTATCATTAAAAGAAGAACTGACCATCATGAAAAACTTGAGAACTATGAACGTGCCGTTACTGAAGGGTATGTATATGATAGCGGTGTTAAGACATTTGCAGATATTTGTCATCGCTTCATATTAATGTCCATTGCCGCTCACACTGATGGAAAAAGTGTCGAATATGGGTTCCACAAAGTAGTCCGTGGTTACAATATTAGTAACCCCAAAGAATTTCTTAAATTTGTAATCGACCACCAAGAAGAATCCGGCGACCCGTTCACATTTGACCAAGTGAAGTATCTGTTAAAACTAAAATAAAATACGAATATCGACTGATTCGAAGACGACTACTGCTAGTCGTCTTTTTACTTAAGGTGATATCCGCTCAAATGTTGCAGGTCCGGCCTAGCGGCCTAAAAGTGTCTATAACCAATGGTAGTTGGCGGGAGAAATGGTATAACCTGCAGATTGCATAAAGGGAGACGATATGGTAGAGAAGAAGTTCTTCACGGAAGTTGCCCCGCTGGCCAAGAGTTACAATTTGCCGGACTTCAAGGACTGGATACGCTGGCATCTGGGTTAGACCAACTAGCACCGGTATGATTTGTTGAAATTTAGCGCTTGCCACAAGAAATAATGTAGTTTTCTCATCACAGAAATAGTTCCATTATATAAACTGATATACAGTTCAGATGGAATGGAACCTGTCTGGATAGAAGATTTTTCGGGCCGGATGATGCTGTGTTCCATTTTAGGCGTCATCTGGCCTATTTGTATTATGGAACACAATTACAGCAAGGTATTCGATACCGACAATCCACTGTGGCAAAATGTGCTTGCTATTTTCGAGGCGAACAAGGAATTCCCGGCTAAACGAGTTCGCAAGCGGGCTCTCCACCATAAATATCCACGAAGTTTCTGCAAGCTTTGCGGCGAACCGGTTGATAATGATAAAGATAATTTGATTAGCATATCATTTCATGACCATTTTATGTTACACTACTATTATTATGTATTGGCTAAGCCTAAATTTAAGTCATTGATGGCACTAGCGTTTCGATATATGGTTGATTCGAAAGTTGATACAATCACCAATATCGATAGCAACGAACTTGCATCAAATCTAGCTGATGCTTATGAGCGGGCTAAAATAGAATCTATAGAGTTTACTGCCAATCGTCTTAAAGGACGACCAAAATCAGACGAACAACGAGCAAAAATATCAGCAACCCTTACCGGCAGGAAACGCGACCCGGAAATCGCCCGTAAAGCGGTACAGACTAGAACCGCTCGAACTGGAGGGCAATGGACTCCAGAACAGAGAGCTCACCTATCCGAAGTTAGACGGGGGAAACCGCACCCGTTATCTGAAGCCGGCAGGCAAAGTATAATTGAAAAGAATCGAGCAAGATTGATTGGTACCCATGCTTCAGCGGAAACTAGGCAAAAAATGAGTTTAGTCAGAAAGGGTAAGCCTAATCCACACAAATCGCCAACTGAAGAAACTAAGCGAAAAATATCGGAAACATTAAAAGCAAAGCATATCATTCGTAGCTCAGAAACTAGAGCAAAAATGAGTGCTGCTCAGAAAGGAAAAATAGTATCTCAGGAAACTCGGGACAAGTTAAGAGCGGCTAGCAAAGGACGATAATCATCAAAGGAAGCCTGTCAAAACTGCGCGATGCCATTATAAATCGCGCAAGAGATAGTCATGGATAGTATAGCCTAAAAGCAAGCCTAGCGATTAACTAGACTTGCCGTTTAACATGGACTATTTCAATTTTGTGGTTTTTATACGTCCATATTTATCCAACATCGTACCTGGCTTAGACCGAGTACACGACGGAACAAATTTGCCAGTCCTAGTTGTGTATGGCTTCTGATGTACAGTGCCAGGCACAGCAAAGATAGCCGAGGCTTTTACAGCCATAGGATTCCTCCAGTGTTATAGAAACTCGACATTGAGCTTCTATGTTGAGAATTTATAATTAGATTTTTTCATAACTATTACTATATTTTGAATATTTTTTGCTTACAACCAGGCACCCATACTATTCGGAATGGCGGATTCCACCGGCGTTGAATTTGGAGATACCGGAAATATGGCAAATGTGGATACCGGGGCGACCGGTATCGGTTAGCAAGGTAAATGTTATAAACTGCAGATTATGCAAAGAACAACCGGTAAAATTCTCGTTTCAATGACCTCATATCCAGGTCGTATCAAGAATGTAGGTATATCCATTTTCCTTCTGCTCGAACAGCAGACGCTTAGCCCGGATGAAATCCATTTGTGGCTGGCAGTACCGCAGTTTCCTAACAAGGAATCTGACCTTCCTATTGATTTGCAAACCCTTTTGCGGATACCTAAAGTTAAACTGCATTGGCTATCCGAGAATACCTATGTACACAAGAGGCACGAGATTTTCAAGATTACCGCACCGGAAGATTGTGTATTTCTTATCGACGATGATGTGAAGTATGCCGATAATCTAATTGAAACTGTTATGGGAGTGCATCGGAAGCATCCGGGATGCATTGTTTGCTACAACAACTATGCGTTCCATGAATACAAGGGTAAGCGAATACTATATCGAAATTCCAATCTTGGCCCGGGTCCCCATGTGAACAAGGTACGGTGGTGCGGGCAGAGTATGATACCGGCATCGGTATATCCAAAAGAAGTGTTAAACCCTACTCATCAGGCAATCAGGAATAATACATCGCCAGTAAGTGACGAATGCTGGATGCAGCCATGGATAGTCAAGCATGATATCCCTATATATTACCTGAATTATGATTGGGGAATGGACCTTGACCCTAATAATGGGAAGGACAAGGGATTGGTAGCATGGTCCCACAGGAAAGATGATAACGGATTAGAAAAGCGGGATAACTGGCTGAATGCGGTTCTGACTGCATATCCGGATATTATGGAAAAGTATGTAAAGGAGTTTAACTATGGATAATGAATGGCTGGACTACTGTAAAACCTTTATACCAAAAATTAAAGCCCGACATAAACAGATGCTTGGACGTGAATGTAACTTGGATAACCCACAACGGTTAACAGACAAGCTCGAATGGCTTAAAGTGTATGATTCAACCTTCTTAAAGACATACTGTTCCGATAAGCTGTCCGTACGCAAATATGTTGCTGCAAAACTGGGTAAAGATATTTCAATACCAGTGCTTGGTGTATATGACAAGTTTGATGATATTGATTTCAGCAAATTACCACAGGACTATGTTATCAAGACAAACCACGGTAGTCACACCAATATCATTGTTCGAAACGGAAAGATTAATAAAGTCAAAGCCAAAAAGCAATTCGATGAGTGGATGAATAAGGATTGGAGCTGGTGGGGGTACGAGCTATTTTACTCTCTTATACCAAGAAAGATTCTTATTGAACAATATATGAATGATGGTCATTCCGATTTGAATGATTACAAGTTTCTATGTTTTAATGGGAAACCTATTTTTTGCCAAGTTATTGGCGACAGACACAATAGTAACAAACATTTGAACTATTACGATAGAAACTGGAATCCTTGTATTAATATGTCAAGGACGGATTTCCCAGCAAATTATAATATTGCTGAACCAATACCAGAATCTATAGCAGACATGTGGCATTATGCTGAAATTTTAGCAAAAGACTTTAAATTTGTTAGAGTTGATTTATATAATATAAATAGCATATGTTATTTTGGAGAGTTAACATTTGCTCCAGGCGCAGCATATATCCAATATGTAAATGATGATACTGATTTTAACCTTGGCCAATTACTTCATCTAAGGTAACATATGATTGGTGTAATCGGCTGTTTGATGACTGAATCTGGGCAGCAAATCAAGGCTGAGATGTTGCAAGCATTAGCATGTCATAATCTATTTCCCGTAGAACAAGAACCACCAGGAAAATTAGCTGAATACCCAGCATTATATTATGCCATTCAAATGGCATTAGATACAAAATCTCCAGTGCTATACGTTCATACAAAAGGCGCAGGCAACCCAATACCATTTATCCCACCAATTCCAGGTCGAAAATCAATTCCTGATTTTATGCCATTGGGGGCAACTTTACGAGATTGGCAACCCACAGTCCGGAAAATGTGGTATCATGAGTTTACGAGCAGTAAACTTAATGAATATATTACCGCAGTATCTACTGATTTGCCTATGGTAGCATGTCCGTTTACCGGTAAAGGCAAAGCTACTTGGATGAATGGTTTTATCATGAATTACCGTGCTGCACAAGAGCTATATAAAATATTCAAATATACAGACAATAGATATTGGTATGAAGTAATGTTTAATGACTGTCATAAGGTAAATGTAAAGGGGTTAATCTCCAATACAATAAATTATCCAATGGATGATAGTCGGTTTGAAATGTACAAAGAAATTTGGAAGTTTTTCAACCCGGTTTAAATGATGGTACTAGTATCTATATTCATTTTTTAATTAATACTAACTTTAGCAAAGAAATCTTCCACCATATTCCACTCGGGCACCTCATGGTATTCCCTAAGTCTAACCTCCTGTGCAAACGCGCGGTGCCACAGGCCGTCCCAGTTGGCTTTCTCGACCTTGGTACCGGCCATCCACAGGCGCACCCCGTTGAACAAGTCGTTATGCCCATGGAAGTACTGAATGAAGTACTCCTCGTCCAGATAGGCCATACAGTGCGGTGGGAATAGCCTAATACGAAACGGGCTCAATATGCCGTACCCCTCGTGGCTATGAGCTATCATCGCCCCGAACACGGTCCTCCGGTCGCTATTCAAATAGGTCCGATACACTGTATCCACCAGTTTCCGGTCATAGATTGTATCATCCCCTATAACCACTATAGGAAGCTCTGGGTACACCCGTGCGGTAGGGTCATAGTTCTTCAGGGCTTTCGTATTCCGATAGGTCCAAATTATCTCGAAGTTATCATACCGGTCCAGTATGCTGCTTACCGCATTCGGAAGAACATAGTCCTCCCCAAATTCCTCTATGGAGAGCACGAGGCACACCCTGAATTTCACCCGGGTATACTGTTCCAGAAGCGATTTAAGGTTATTGGGAAAATCCGGGTGGTTGATACGGCCTTTCCAAGTGGTGAGAGACAATATCAGCTGTGGTTCGGCTAGCTTCTTAGCCACCGGTTCTGAAATACGGTATTGGTTCTTGTACATCCGGTATAGCTCGCTAGGCAGGTCGAAATCGTATATCGTATTGGAATCAAGGGAGAATACCGGGCAGCCGTATATCTGGTCTATGCCGAACAGCAGGTTGGAATAGGACTTAGCATCTCTGTCCGATACGACCAGTTCAAAAAGTCTAGCTTTGAGGAGTAATTTTAAATCGGACGGGAGTTCGCTTTCCATATATGGGAAATTGGTCTTACCTATGGTAAGCCTGATGTGGTACCCAGGTGAACTAGCTAATAATGAAAATATGCATAGTCCAACTTTTCCAATTCCGACCCGACCACTTGTAAGCGAAATAACCGCCCGTTCTCCTTTGTATTCCTTTCCGATAATTCGCATAGCATTATTTGTTTATGATATTAATGCCTAGATTTTCGACAAAGGTACTCGGAGGAAGTCCTCAGGTTAGACCGGGATGCAGCCACGCTGTTCCGCGTGGTGAAGAGGAACCCGGTCAAGTAGTAAGGCCGCATTTACTTCTTATATTTGGCCATAATATCGTTGATTTGACGATTCTGGGCAGTAGTCAAGCTGTCATCCTGATAATTTGGTTTGGGCTGTTCCAGAGTAGTCGTTTTATGCTGTGGTTCAGGCTCGCTATTCCGGTTCGAATTTGAGTACTTTTGGATAATGTGCTGTTCGAATGCCGACCGGGGCTCCTCCGGCTTGATATCGACATTCTTCAATGCCTTTTCATACAAGAAATTTAATGTCTTGCTTACTTGGCTTGGACTAACTAGCTCTTTATGTTTCTCAACATCAAATTCGTCAAATGTAGTTATATATCCGTATCTTTCGTCAGTCTTGTGGGTAATCGTCTGCTTGGACCCATTCTTGAAATTCAGCACAACGCCGCTTTCCTTATCAGGATTCTTATAGCCATCAAGGAAAACTATTTCTGTAATATCGTCCGAGAATCCCGGTAGGTTATCAGTCGGGAATACCGTAACAGTATTGTTGGTATCTTTACACACGAGCCCCCGTGGTTTGAGCTTACAGAATTCTATATCAGAATCCTGTTCCATAGTAGTCTTGATTTCATTAATATCGGAGACCGATGCCGAGCGCAAGTCCAGATTGTTTACTCCGGCGTTGGCATGACCCAGCAGAGACCCGATTGCTATTCCGAGTGTGCCCATTGCTTTTCCGACCTTACCCTCGGTCAATGGAGTATTTTCGGACTCGCAAATCGCGGCATATCCCTCGGTAAGCGGGGTCGCTATGCCGGCGCAATTGAGTTTTGCACATTCAGATTCTATAAATACCTTGGTCTGCTGCTGGAGTTCGTTCATCGGGTCCACCTTGTATTTTCCAGCAGTTTATATACGGAAAACCCCGGGAGCTACCCGGGGATAATCGATTGCCACTCTACAGGAATTCCAGCTCGGCCTTCTTGATGGCTTTCAGGTTGCTATTTATTTCCTTCTTGGTCGCCTTTCGGAATTTGATTCTGGTTTCCAGGTTCCCGAATATATAGAGCGCCGGAATACGGCGTTTCTCTTCCGAATCTTCATCGGGCCGAGATTTTTTATCAACCAGAAGTTTCCACTTCTTGTCCGAGTCCGATGATTCCGGGTACCTATAGAGTATAATCCCGTGGACATATGCGGAAAATGTACCGTCAATCCATTCATGAACCGTAAACTTGGTCGGCTTGATAAGCATTTCGGCGTGATTCATTTGACCCGGCTTGATGCCCCTCGCGTAAATCCACTGGCCAATATACTGCTTACCTTTACGAACCAATTGGGTAGCCATCAGCTTTTCTACCTTTTTTCGTTGGGCATCCCGCTTGCGCTTTATAAGGTGCATTTTGGTCTTGGCTTGCTGGTATTCCTTGTCCAGCCGCCGGTATTCGGCTAGTTGTTCCTTTGTATTTGCATCCATCGGTTAGTCCTCAGTTTCGGCAGGCTTGATTCCGTCTTTCAGTTTCATCGTTTCCTTTCACAAAAGCAACTTCTCGTATATGCTCTTGGTACTCTTTGCCATGACACTGGGAGTGACTTTCTTTCGGTACTCGTAAAGGTCCAGTAAGTCGGTAAACTCCTCTGGCGTAAGCGTAAGGGTAACATCCTGGAAATCCTCAGCATAGGCAACCCTGGTATTCCCGGTAGAATCAACCACCATTGGCATATCGCCCTCCTATATTTTGAAATCGGTTAGTCCTCAATTATCACCTTTACTGTGGGCGGCCGCGATATATTTCTCGCACTTCGCTATGATGTCCTTGTTCTCCTCGAGTTCCTTCTTTGTAGCTACCCGTTTAATCTTGATAAGATACTTTCCATCCATAGATAAAGTGAGTGTCCCCGGAATATATGGCCCCTTGTCGCTCGAATAGGTGAACCTGAACAGTTTAAATCGTCCACCGAATTGGGAAATCGGGTATTTATATAGGATTTCCCCTTCAACCAATACTAGAACACTATTATTAAGCCGTTCACGACAAATAAAACGAATTGGGTTAATTAAAAATTCTGCCCCGTTCCACTGGTCAAGGCCAACCGCAGTAATCCACTTGCCGATATATTTTTTATTACTTGATATAATATCGTCTGCGATATCCTTGTTTATACGGCGTGTTATCTTGTTCTTCTGTCTAGTTAGTCGCTCAATTTCACGATTAGCTTTGTCGATACAAGAATCAAGCCGCTTGATTTTCTTTAGCTGCGTCTTGATACGCTCTTTCTTGGCATTTGCTTGCATACCGCCCTCCTATATCTTGAACCACCCGCGGGATTCCGGGTAGTGGCTCACCATGTACCCCTTGTCGAACGCGAGGAACATATTGTACATTCCCTGCGCCGGCCCGTAGATGTACCTGTCCACGCTAAGGAACCCAAGGGCAAACCCGAACAGCGGGTCATTCACCAGGCCGTCCTTCGCGGCGACATCCTTCTTTAGCTGGGCTATCATCTGGCTGCACACGGGGAACTCCACATTATTCGCCTGGATGTCCACGCGGAAGAACACGGAATCCTTGTAGGAATAGGAGAACACGCCGTTTTCGACCGTCTCGATACACCTGAGTACGTTGAGCAGGTCGTTCACATGCCAGAGCATATGGGTGTAGTTCTCATCGGAACAGCGGCTAGAAATCCGTTCGCTTCCGCTTCTTGTATTGCTCAGACGCTCCATAAGGGCAATGCCGAGCTTGCTGTTGTCGTTTTCGATTAAAGTCGTCGCCATTATTTTTCCTTTCGTTTGGCCGCGTTGCCCCATGGACGGGATACGCGCACGGGTTCAGGGGGCTTTCTGAAGCAGTCCTCGCACAAGTAGGCACCCGGGGTCACATAGTAACACCCATCCAATTTCTTTCCGCATATTTGACATTTCATATCGATTTCCTATGGGGATACGGGATTACCATTGGTATTTTCTGCTCGGAAAGCAACTCGGGGTAGCTGTACAGTATAGAAGCCGACGGTCGCACGAGAGTCTCCCCGGTTGCGCCCTGCTGCAGTTTCCTGACCTTCTCCGCGGTTTCCGCTAGTCGTTTCCGTCTTTCTTCCTTCCGGCGCTGCTGCTTCACCCGCTTCTTCTCCCGTTTGGCCCCGATGTTCTTCATCATCTACTCCTTTATTGCCACCGGGTCCGGCACTACGATGCTGGACGAGCTCGCCGGAAGCATCGCCGATGAAGAGCTGAACTTGTACTCCGGGGCTTCGTGGGTGCGCTTCGGGTGGTAAAGAAAGTTAGCCGACATAATGATGAGGGCGGTGCAGATGCAGATTACATGGATTACCTTGGTGTTGTCCATATCAGTTTGCCTTCAGATTGTTGAACCACTTCTCGACGGAGGAAAGTATCTCGCCGTACTTCTTTTCTACTAAATCGATGTATTCGTCGAGTTTTTCCTTGACTTCATCTAGCGTAATGATGGTGAGCCCATCGGTCCACCAGTCGCTGTCTTTACTCTCGGATACGGCATACCCGGTCATCTTGTCGCACCGGATTTCATACGGGTAGCCTTCACGAATACCGTAGGAAGCCACACGGTAGATAAATAGCATAACCGGCTTGTTGTCAAGGAAATACTCTACCTTGGTCGCACTCGTACCATTTTGCTCATAGTTTTCCTTGATGTACGCCTTGACTTGCTTGCGGAGATTAGCCATATGTATCTGGTGCGAGGCATCCAGGTATTTCTTCACCGTATCGAAGTCCTTAATCGGGACATACTTAACCCGAGCATACTTAGATTGAGCTATATCAGGGTCAAAGAAATGATTCCCGATGAAGTTCCTCCGTTTTTCGAACACAGGCCATTTATCGCTATAAACACAGAGGGATTCCGTTGATTTTAACTTTACCTGGGCGAATTTCCCGTGTACATACATCTGCTCGGTCTTGTCGTCCGATATCTTTGCCGGGGCGATGCAGAATCCGTAAGTCTTGATATCCTCGAAGGCATCCGGGTCGTTATTCTTTGAATTGACCATAAGTACAGCACGGGCATCACCGAGGAAACCCTTGACCATATCCATGTAATTCTCCTCGAGAAAATCCTGGATATGCGTCAGCATCTTGTCGCGGTGCTTTTCGCCTACCTCGACAAGCTCCTTTGCCATCTTCGTGATGGTGGTAAGTGTTTCCTGGGCAGACTGCAGTCCACCGAGCAATCCGGTGTACCTTTCCGAAAGTGTAGGCTTATCCATTGCGGACTCTCCTTACGAAAAGCACCCCGGGAAATTCCGGGCCTAGCTCGATGGCTTCCTCGCGGGGAAGCTGTTTATACTTGCGTCTCTGCTCGGGGGTGAGCTTGGACATTAAATATTTCATAACGGGACATTCTTTTTTACTCATACTACAAATATAGCAAAAAGGCCTCCCCGTTACGGGTGGCCCATGTGGTCAATTCTTGGACATATTTGCGTAGAATTCCCGGTCAATCCGCTTAGCCATGTCGATGTCCCGGCTTATTTCCCTTTCCAACTGTTCGAGCATGAGTTTCTCGATATCGACGCCGTGCATCGCCTTACGGTCGAATTTCGTCGGGACCGATAATATTTGCAGTTCCTTGCTTGCATATCCGTCACCCTCGAATATCGGGTAGTAGTCAGGAAATTCCTCGTTGAGAATCCCACGGAGCCAAGCGCAATAGAAATCGTTGGGCATTCGCATTGGAGTTTCCGGGCCTCCCCAGATACATCCCGGGTAGTTCTTTGGTGCTACCATGAACTTCCTGCGGAGTTTCCGTATGAAGTGCAGCCCGATTGCTACCGAGGTGGCTATGCTGATTGACGTAAACATCATCCTTCCTTGTCTTCAGTTTGCGCGTCGGTTTGCGGCAAATCTTCCACACCGGCCTGGACATCCGGAATTCTTTCCTTGTCGCCGTCCGGATATTCAATCTTAACGCAGGCTACCTTTGGCCAATCCCTGTACAGCTGGTACTTGCGGCTGAGCTGGTGGCTTGTTTCATCGGGGAGCGGCTTGAACCACACGCCAACTCGGCAGTACGGCTTTCCCGACTCGTCGGTTGCCTCCGGCTTCAGTTCGGTAAGGCATGCGTCGTCGATGAACCCGTAGTCAATTCCCGGGATTAGCCCGAGTTCAGCCGCGATAGCCTCGACTTTCATCAGGTGGTTCAGGTTCTTGGCTTCGCAAATGGTCTTGGTGAACAGGCCGTTGACGTACTCTGTCCAGACATCCTTCGGGATTTCCACTGAAATCGTCACGGTCGCCCTCGGGTCTTCGCGGGGATACGTGAAGGTCTTCTCTCCGCGTTCATGGGCGGCCTTTGCCGCCTCGTACAGCGCGGGATTCCTGTATCTCGTCCAATAGTTAGGGTCTTTAGTGGTCTCGACCGGATAGGTTTTTATCTCGTTGTCCACAATCGAACCCATTGCCGCATATTTCTTCAGCATCCGAGTCCAGTATCCCTCGGCGCAATGGGCCACCATGGCGGCAAGCTTTCCGGCTGACAGGTTTAGGTCTTTGCGTATTATGAACAGTCTTCGCATTTTATCTACCTTTAAGTTATGGTTGTTCCTGCTTCCAGATGATGTTCCCCTTGCCGTCCCTCTGCACGAAGTAGCGCTTGCCGTCGATTTCCTCATTCTTGAAGCCAAGTTCGCGGCACACGGCTTCATAGGCGTCACACGGGTCAGGTACGCATCTGTTCAAGGATTTGCGAAGGTACTTGTGGAAATCGTCACCACACATGCGGATGAGAATCTTTACCGTCTCGAATGCCTTCGGGTAAAAATGGGCATTGATGTTGTCGTCGCAGATTTCGAAGATGCCTTCCTTGTCAAGCGTACAGGGAACGCGCGGCGTCTGCTCGGTAATTTTGGCTTCCTTGAACATCTTAATAAGAGCCGCCTCCCATACCGGTTCTCGTGCCGAATTCAATAGATGGAGGCACTGATTTAGCCTATCAATAAGGAATTCCTTTTCTAGATTCTCTGGGATGGTAACTTCAATCTTAATCATATTTCCTTCTATACATCTTTATTATGTCCATCTTTGGACGTTCCGGCGGTTTAATCTTTTTATCCATATGGCTTCCCTATAAATAAAAATATCCCCTGCTGATGAGGCTAAGCGTAGGGGAATACGCTGCAGCATTCAACCTGCCACAAAAGCAAGCCTAGTCGTTACAAGTGCTACAAGTTTGCATCGGACCATCGCGATGGTATAATCATCGAAACTTGAAAAGCGTCAGCCGGTCACATTTCTAGGAGAGTGACATATGAACCTTGGTCGCTTATACGGTCCGACTCCAACCGTTCCCAGCAGCGCTCCGGGGGCACGTGGCTTATTTGGACGCCATCAACATCCTTATTCGCCCGTCCAGGTTGACATCCCTGGACTTACTACAAATATAGCAAAAATGATAAACTCCGGATGTAGTTAAGGAGAAACCTATGCCGAAATTCGATTTCAAGAACGGAATGATGATGCCAAGGCCGGAACGCCCGATAGCCCCCCTCGTAGACTGGATTGTGCTAAAGACAGGTGCCGACCGGACCAAGATTGACAACATCATTAGGGCCAACCGGCATAACCGGCTTGTAATGATGGCGCTATCCGGGGACTACCTGTCCAGGTGTATGCTCCTAAAGCAAATCGGTACCCAATACGAGCTTCCCGGCGGATTCGATAAGGCGAACACTCCGGGTGAAATCGAGGAAGCCGCCAAGCAGTGCAAGGAAGCCCACGAATGCATCGCGAAATGCGCCCGCCCGTTAATCAAGCTCGAGCCGGCCGACGGCAACCAACTTACCGAGGCCTTGTATCCACATGCTCGCTATAAGGACACCGTTCCCAGAGGCATCAACAAGAAACCCGTGGATTTCCATCGGCGAAGAAAAGACAGAGTTCCTCCGGTAAATATTGAAAAGCATGGCAATAACTTAATCGAAACACTTTGTGATTACGGCGGATTCACGGAAGAACAGCTGGAACCGTACTTCTCCGAAATCAGCGGAAAGGTATACGCCAGCGATGAACTGTACCGAAAACTCGATGAACTATACGGAATACGGTCACATGACATATTCGACTCGGCGAATGAAACCCGGGACTACTTCTCAATCAATTACCTAGTCAAGACCATCGGTACCCTCCTGGGAATCCCGGCGTTTGTCGAGCTGGACCCGGTTGACTACAAGGGAATCATCCAGGCGGCACAGACAAACCGTATGCGTCCTGTGGATGAGGCTATGGATGCCGCCTTCGGTAACCCCCTTGTTGAAGTCGTGCAGTACCGCAAGGGGCACAAGAACTCGAAGGGCGAGGATGCCCCGTGGGTAATAGTGTCCTGCAAGACCAAGAAGATACTTTCCTCGCACAAGTCCAAGGAGAAGGCTGACGAGCACCTGCAGCAGATGGAATACTACAAGCATGCAAAAACAGAATCCCTGAGGGAAGCTCTCAGGGAAGGATATATCGCATTACTAGGCAATCAATGATTAAATATTCAGCACTTAGGGCTATCCAGTTTGCCCATGTATTGGCTGAGTATGTCATCCACCAATACAGTCCACTTGTGCGATTCCATTAACGGCAGGGCGTCCATGCGAAAAGCGCCGAGGTCCGGGTCGTAATTATAATCCTTTTCAAGCCGCAGATGGCACGATTCATTCGGAAACGTCCTGAACATTTCCTCGAACTGCAACATGGTTGCAAAAATGTTGCCCAGGGTGTTCAGGTCAGTCGACGCGAATACCGTGTAGCCGGTTTTCTTCTCGTCGTAGAACATAATCGCATAATGGTCGATAATAGGTTTTTTCTTGCTCATGTGTTTTCCTGTGCATTCTTGATTTGGTTAAAGATGGCATTCCAGTCAACCTGACGTTCGCCAAGCTATTTTTCAGTTATTTTCCTGATGTATTCGAATTTTTCTTCATCATGTACATCAAGTAGCGCCTTCTGGAACTGGATAGCATCCACATCATCTGCACAGAAATACCCGATGAGGAACTTGCAGTCCTCGATTGTCTCTAGATATCTCTTGTGCAACGGTTCGCAACATCCTTCCACGAACAGAAAGCACGGGGTTTCCTTGATGACCTTCCTGATGTCCAGCTCGTCGGAATCCTTCTTCTTGACCCCGCGGGTAACCGTCTTCCAGCCAAGCGTGGGGTACACTGTCTTGATTACCGGTGCCGGAGCCTGGTAGTAATCCTTTACCGGGATATCGCAGAATCTGGCACGGAGGCAGTAATCGCTCTTTGCGCAGGAATATACCTTATGGTAGGTATGGATGCATCCGATTTCGCGGCATTCCTTGAAATCCTTGACATACTTCGCGGAAAGTGTCTTCGCCTGTTCGATAAGTGTGCGGATTGCGGCTTTATGCTCTCCAATCTGCTTCGCGATGTCGTCGAATACCGCCTGGTCCTCGGGGGTTACCGGGTTCATCGTTTTCACTTCTTTCTTCATCAAAAATCATTCTCGCAGGTAAATGTGAACTGCTTCTGGGAAAACTCCCCGGAGCGCACCGAGACAAGCTTGGACTTGTTTTCCTGGATGAGGTACATATCTCGGCATTTCCATTGCACTCCACTGCCGAAAAAATCGGTGTCATAATTGCAGCGTCCATTTACCGAAAGCTGACTATTCTTTTCAACACCTTTTTGGGCGAAATGTACTAGAGTATCGCCAGTGCTGATGTTGATGATTACGAAATCCGTGCAACGGGTAGCGGACGATACTGCATAGGCGGCCAATAGGCCAATGATGATTTTCTTGATTGTCTTCATATCTATGTTCCTTGTTTCTACAAATATAGCAAAAATGCCCGGACGGCGCCGGGCTTACTCATTTCGGTTCTTTTAATAGGGGGCATCGGTTTGGAATATCAAATTCCCATTCGTATTTCGCCTGGGTCCTGCACCGGTTCTTCCCGTGGGAAGTCTTTTCCACCTCGTAGCTCGCAGTGTTTATATTGAAGTTCCCTAGTCCGCAATACTGGCGCCACGAGTGGCCACCCTTGCCCCGGTCGACTTCACGGAAATGAGGGCACTGTTCGCACCCGGTTATCCCGAGTTTCTTCTTGATTTCTTCTTTGGTCATCAGTATCCTGGGCGCTTGCCGGTATCGTTTAAAACATCTTTTGGCCGGATGAACATTTTGGCGGGATGAACATAATTGGTGCATCGGGCGATTTCCCTATCATCTTGTCAGTCGCATCCTTCAGTTCTTGCGGCTTGTTATACGGCATTATCACTAGACCGGTATCGGTAACCCTCCCTTTAAACCCGTGCTTCCCCTTATAGCCCAATAGGGCACCTTCCGGGTTGGCGTAGATATCGGCATAGATTTTCATGCGGGCGTCTTCCGGGATGTTCTTAAGCGCATCCAATGCCGGGTGCTCCGCGGGCTTCTTGTTGACTATACGGCGTACGAAATGCAGCGCGATAGCAAGATAACAAGCATTAGCTATTTGAGATACAATAGTGCTCATATGTTCACTTTATCACGTCGTAAACGCTTGTGGTTGTCTGCTTGACCAGGGCGTACTTTTCAGAATCCAGATTGTGTTCCTTGAACATCTTACGGAGGTAGTCCACATTGTCGCCCCATTCGGTGTACATCGTCTTGTCGGCAATGTTGACAATCGCGTACTTCACATATGTTTCCATCGGGAGAACCGGGAGGGACACTACCGGGCCGAAATCAGCGGGAACGGGCTTTTGCACACCTATGACTGGAAAATTACTGAAAATCCCCGTAACATACGGTGTAAGAGTCTGTATCGGCTCAAGGTCGGCTTCGGCGACCCGGATAGTGTACATTTGTTCACCGCAATCCTCTGAGAACCACCTCGGGACGCTCACGAAGTACTTTTCGCCCTTCAATATCTTGCCCTTGCCGTATTCCTTTATTCCGGCAAGTTCGTCCTTGCTATACAGGGTCATTCCGTCTTTTTCAATTTTCATATAATAGCCTTGATTAGATTGCGGGTTTCCTTACCGGTAGCCCGTGGGAAATTCGATACTTGACTTCGCGATGGAAGAGTCGAAGCGATTCCTTCCACATCAGCTTCTTGCGGAGACGCCAGGATTTGCCGTGTATGATGCGCTTGCACTTCTTGCGGCGAACTTTGATTGCGGTCGTCAAGTCGATATTTCCAAGCTTTTCCTCATCGGCTTTCACCATCTCGTCGAATAGCTTTTTCCTGCAGTGACGGCAAATTTCTGAGGTATACGCCCAATAGCGGGAATCCTTGGTTTCTTTCATGAACGCCCGGGCAACCGGACCTATCATCGCCTTTGGCATACCATAGCAGCCGCAACGCTGACATACGACAGTATTCTTAAATCTTGCCTTCTTCGGCTTCATAATCAATAATCTCCTCTACGGACATCGCGTTCCATCGACTTCTTGTGCTTCCTTGTATAACAAAACATTGAACGGTAGAACTGCTTAAAGATACGCTTTGCTTCTGGGCTTCCCTTTGGAATTTTCTTCATCCTGAGCTCGTAAGCTACACATCCCACCTCTACAGTATGGACACGGCACTTATGGCACAGTCCTCCCGGGTAACTATCCATCTTGCCATCCTCGATATCCTTCTTAGCAGAAATGTACTCGCAGAACTGCATCATCTTCTTGGGGTGGTCATAGCGACCGCACACGAGGCACTTGCTAAGGTTGTTCAGTCTGGCTTGCTTCGGTGTCATCGGATGTTTCCTCCGTTTCGTTGGTAAGGCACTGTATTCCCAATGGTCCAAGCCGGGTCTCCGCGTATGCGTTCACTTCGGCCTTCGCCTTCACGACGGCCTTCGCCATGTCCTCCTGGAAGCAATGTGCGGCATATTCCAGGTTTGCAACCGTGGTTACCCTGATAGTGGAGATTTCACTGAGCAATGCCCGCATGTCATTCTTTCCAAGTGTTTTACCGGAATTAATAGTATCCGTCAGCTTTTGCATTATCCCGTCAAGACCCGACTGAAATGCCGCAAACTTATTCGCCACCAGCTGGTTGTAGTCCTTCTCGATGCTACGGGGTATCACCGGGGAGGTACGCTTCCCGTCCCTGCGGGTAATCGTGCAGGGTACGCCATCGTCCACCTGGCCGGCGGTGAGGAATTCCGCCCACTGCACAGGCGTCATCTCGATTTGCATAAGCGCGGGGTGCTTGGTGGTTATTGAGTGGGCCATACAGCGTTCTTCAGGGTCCGTACTTTCGGAAGCCTCGTAGATGCTGATGCAGACCGGGGTGTTCGTCTTAATGTCATAGCCGAACATCGGGACGGAACCGCCGCAGTTGATGCGGTTCCACGAGATTTTCCCCATGTAGTCCTTATGAATTTCCTTTACTTCAGCCATAAATCCTCCGCGAAGTTTCTGACATACTCGGCGGTATGTTCGGATGCCCACTTGCGCTCGTTGTCAACCATGTCTTCCACCAGGAATGAGTTCTGGTACCACGAGAGGGGAACCTTGGCGTCTCCGTCGCTGCATCTAATAAGAATATTGTTGTCTGCGTCTAATTTAAGATGTTCTGTACTCATAGTTCAAATATAGCAATTATCGGTCCTTGCGGTTGCGTAGGTCGTGGTCGAAGAATACACGCAGAAGTTGCGACCTGAAATCGTAGATAAACTGCGGAACATCGTCAATCGTGCGTCCCATATAAAAATATACGGTGCGCATACATGTTCCATACCGGTGAGCGTTATCTGATAAAATATAGCCGTTTATGTAAAATTCCCGTTGTCGCCCTTCTGGATATGCTAATCGAAGAACACCTTGGCATTCAAAACCATCTTGTTTCGCCGTATAGTTGCAACAAATTCCCGGCAACTGCGTTGAAAACTTACATTGTTTCTCTTCACTGGCAGGTCCTATTTCGATGTCCGGAAGTTTGGTCATCGCGTCTCTTATAGCAAAGAACAGCTCCAAGTCATTTTTAAACTCGGTCATCGTCTTATCCAAATTCGCCTTAAGTCGTTCTTCTGTACGGCGAATGGCATCATCCTTAAATTCAACCGGATTAAGAGCAGATTCCACTGCTTCATCGATACTTATTTGTTCGCTCATTACCAAAACCTCCTGAAAAGGCTGAGAATATCAAATCAGCTCTAAAATCTTATTCATACACCAAATATAGCAATTCCTTGCTATATTTGTAGCATGGCAAAGAAATCCCTAACTGTCGTCACCCCGAAGGAATATGTCCTCAGTATCACCAAGGCATTCCCGGATGCTTTATTCTCCGGATTTTCGCGAAATGGCCGTCCAATGCAGCACCGTATTCGCCCAAGTAAATTGCTCTATGCAAAGCAAATTGTTCCTGACATAGTAACTTGCGCATTTTCCGGGGACGGCTATTTTGTCAGCGTTGCCTGGCATAACGATAAGCTACATGGCTACGGTAACTCGTTTCATACATACGACAAATACGCTGTCCCAGATGAGTTAACCAATTTGATACTGAACCCGACAATGGCGAAGTTAAATGCCTTGCTTAAAGTGATTAAGCAGGACCCGGCAATCAAATGCGATACATTCGCCAAAGTCACTCACCGAATGCATCAAGTTCGAGCCGCAGATACAATAATTGACGATGATGACGATTAATCTCCGACCGGGTTATTTTTTGCTATCTTTGTTTAAGGCTATGTCCACCCAAAGTGTTGCTAAAAATGGCCGAAATTGGTAGATGTATCGCCTAAATTTGCATTTTTCTTTGGGCAAACCATAACTAAACCCTTGTGGTATAAAGACTTAACAGAAGCAGGGTTTAACGAGGCTTCCACAACGAGAGGATAAAACTTAAGGAGACATGAAAATGAAACAAACTTCGAAATGGCCTGCTATTGACCCGATGTTCAAGGACAGGGTAATTGATTATTTCAGCAAGTGCAACAAGATGGGTCGTCCGTTGAGGTCTGAACATATCAAGACGGATATTGATACAGTCAAGGATGCTGTTTTGTACATGCCTGTGTGGAATCCGGATGACACTTGCTGGGTGGATGATGAATTTATATCTGTCAAGGTATTCTCTCATTATGACACGCCGAATAAATACATGCTAGTGACTGTCCGTACACGCTCTAGCAAAGTAGACAATCTGTTTTATACCTACACTACGAGCTACCATACGGCTGACGCCGGTGATGTCGAATGGCTCGAACGGCTGGTGCGGGAGCGTGAATAGTTGCGGCTGACCTTATAAATTTCTCCCAAAGAAGTTTTTGGTTTAGCGAGACTTCCACAACGAAAGGATAAAACAAAGAGGAAATTCTGAGGTAAGCGATGATTGACAAGACAATTAGACTGTATATCGAAGGCAATTATCTTTGTGGCAGACTCTCTATCAATGAGTGGAATGCCCTATGGGCTCGCTATGAAAACGACCCGAACTCAAAAATCATCGACCACCTTGATGATTCCGAGAACGACCGAGACTACGCCGTTATCGAAACCACGCTACAAACCGTGCTTGATAAGGGTGCCATCATAGACTTGCAGTTCCTTAGGGCCGTAAAAGAGGGCGGCAAGTGGCAAATCCAGTGCTTGCACTAGGATGGCTATGTTTGTAGCTAAAATTTTGCATAAGAAACCCCCACCACTTTGGGTGGACATAGCCTTGTTAAAAAAGGAATTTATTATGAAAAGCTTACTTTTAATCACATTATCGCTTGGCTTGTTCGCATGTGGCTGCATGTGCGACAACGGCACCAGTAATAAACGAGTCCAGACCGTGGAGTTCCCGGGTGGCTCCTGTGTTGGTTTCCTTACGCAGGACAAGTATGGACCCTATGACTACGGAACAACACTGACCTGCACCGACGGCCGCGTATACCGGAAAATCAACAACTATCTCATCAAGAAATAAATATGCAGCTCAAAGACCATTTCGAAGACTTGCCATACAGCAAAATAGACCCTCCGGCCAAGCTCGACAAGGCTATCTGGGAATCGTTCGAACCTTACATGTTCGACTACCTCAAAAATCATTTCAATGCATCGACGCCAATATACCCGCAGGCGGTAATATGGGACGACTGGAAGGGAGAGGACCGTCAGGCGCCTTGGCTTTCTGTAACCAGAGATATCGCCCCATTGGCTAAAGAAAAGGGGTGGACACTTCTTGGAAAGTATGACCACCACCGGGATTTTCCCGGGCTTACCCGGGTGATTGATTCATATGCCAACAAGTATATCGGGGAATACAACACAAAATATCAAATAGACGAGCTGAAATCTGCTATCGAAGCCCAAAAGAAGACAATTCCGAATACCAGGGTAGTCGGTGTACTGTTTACAGGTGGTGCCGACAGTACTTCGCTTGTCCTCGACAACCTCGAGCGCGGAAACATCGTAATCCCCATTTACAACCGAATCAACATCAAGTATGCTACTTACCACCTGGTAGCTTTTGCCGTATATTCCGAGCTCAAGCACCGCTCGCCGAACACCCAAAACCTTATGCCAATATGGAACGGACTATCATTGGACGGGGATACCCTGTTCGGCTACTCGTATTGTCATGAGGGATTTATTCAGCAGCCATACAACATGTTCTCGCTTGCCTACATCGCGCCGGACATCACTAACCTTATCGACGAGTTCCAGATAGGAATTGTATCGGGCGACCAGTCGGCCCCGTTCACCAAGCAGATGAACTTGGCATACCAGAATATGTTCGCCCTGTCGCATCTCTTTGGCGTAAAGGGCGCCTGTAAAGACAGCGAAGTAAAGCATCGTCCGGTCCTTACATTCCCGCTCGTCGACAAGCCCAAGAAAACCGTATTCGATATCCTAAAGAAACACGAAATGGACTGGATTCCGCTCAGCTGCGAGAACCCTGACATTGCCGTGTCAGTCTACGGAAAGGTCTCCGAAGAAGAACTGGTAAAGATACTCAATAAACCGCTTGAACCGTTCCGTGGCGTCGAAGTTCGCAAACTGGATTTCCCGATTGGCCTTCATATCGGAATCTCGGATTGCCAGATGTGCCACTCGTGCGAACGTTCCCACAAGAAAGAAGACTTCCGTGGCCCGAGGACGCTCTTCCTGCAGGTGTTGGAACATGATGCCGGGCTAACACTTCACGAACTCTACAAACTGCATGAAATCGTCGATTTGGCAAAGGCGGTATCACAACCGGGCGGAACTGCAGTCAAATCGATTGATTTCCCAATGGAGAGTCTTATCGACTGATGCGCTCGAAATTCCTGGTCTCTTCCATGATAGCCAGGAATATCTTCTGTATAGGAATGACCATATTCTGGTTCTGTACCTTCGATTCTATGCTTGCAATTATACTGGACTCCCTTTCGGAGTCCTTTATATTTTTCCCGGCATCTCTCTTGATGTTCTCGATAGCACCCGCGTAGCCCATCCGCTCAGTGAGCTTCTGGATAATCTCTTCGTCGATAAGGTCTATCTTCTGCCGGGCTGTCCGGATTCCTTCCATTGGATTCATCTGGTCCCTCCTCGCGTAAAACTATAACAAAAGCCGCACCCGGTCATGGGTGCGGCTCCGCGTTCTTGCCTAGAGAACTACGTGTGGCTACTTCTTTGCTTCGTACAGGTGGAACTCGGAGTTCCCAAGCAAGGGGTGGCTCGAGTTGAGCAATACCTTGGCTATAGCCTGGAGCTGCTCATGGGTTGCGCACGGGTATATCCGCTGTAAATCCTTTAGCTCGCTGCACATGATGCACCTCCGCCCATATTGGAAATACCTTTGATGTCGTCGAGGACCCTAGCGCATTTTTTAGAAGTTTCGGCTTCTATACGCTTATCCTTTTCTATTTCGGGACGGTAATCGAGCCAGCTTTCAAATGACATAATATCTATATACGGGGAGAAACAATGAGGAGTGCTACCGTCGAGATAGTCCTTAAATGCCCCGATAATGTACTGATAATATGCGTCAAGGTCAGCCTTTCTACCTTCAATTATTTCATAGCGTTCTTGGGTTTTGATATCTTGTTCAGTTGCCGTAATTAAAGGAAGAACCCCGCCCGGGCAAATCGTTACGCTTTCGTATATCTTAGATTCATCACAAAAACTTGTCATAGAAAAGTTTTCATTATCAAACAGGCGATGATGATATTTACTTAACATATCGACTGCGGTATCGATTTCAGCAACCTTTTCAAGAATAATTGTAATTAGCTTATTGTATAATTTGCTATTAGGATAATCCATCGTGGGTGTATATATATTTATTGTATTCGTGCAGCGCGCTTTCCATAGCTGTTCAGCAGAATACTTATCATTGCTGATAGTAATGCGAAATTCATCAGCAGTGGTTGCTACAGTTAAACGCCCGAGTACTGGTTCAATTCGTTTATCCCCGGCAATATAATTGTTAAAGCAATCTAATAAATAAACCGCTCGGTCTTTCTTTGCAGTGAATAGCCATCTGAGATATGGAAGCATTGTCATTCCTTTGTTTGTTGTCTAGTTCAAATATAGCAAAAATTGCTATATTTGTGAGAAAGAACAGAGGTTTAATATGGCGTTAAATGATGAAATCCCCACACTTGATACCAGGAATGACGAAACAAATGAAATTCTGATTCAAATTAGAAAAGAAATATCCACTTACGCAGGTCCAAAGAAAACGAGCGATGATTTGCAGCGTGACGCGCTCATCGGTTCACTAAGAAAGCTTTCCACCCCCACCGAATCCGAACAGAAACTTCTCACTGATTTACTGGAAAAGCAAAGCGCCTTTGCTAAAATTGAATCAGAGCATCATAAAAAGCTTCGCAAACTCTTCAATGAAGTCTTTGACATCGTTGACGCCGTTATGCTTGGGAAGGTGTATATGCCTTACTTCAAGACATCTCATATCTCGCATGAAGATGTTAATGCTGCATACCTTATTGAAGGCATTGAATTAGGAACCGGTCTTAATCCATCCATTACTTTAAGGGGTCACCAAATTGGCGATTTTAATTCATTGCATACTACGATTTCCTCTTTACGCCTTTTTAGCTTCGGTCCTTATCTGGATGGCCCGATTAGAGTCATTAATGGTGCAGTCATTGAACCGGATGAATATATCAAATTTATGGAGGCTAGAAGAACTGAAATTATAGCCCAAATGGATACCGACTTGAATACGATAAAGAGTATGATTGCTGAGTATAAGCAACACGAACACGGCCTCAACCATTTTTAATGAGGAATTGCCAATGCTAACCCCGCTTCTCACCTATGAAAAGGCCAATACTAAGGTAATCCAGCACGAAGACATCCGGATTACTGTAATCGACATCGAAAAGGCGGTTAAGGATATGAAGTTTCCGTGTCCTGAAGATTCGCCTCAGCTAAAATTCGTGGACTACCCGTCAATGCTGAACCCTCATTTAAAACCTTTGCCTCCCGACGAACATAAGAAGTTACTCAAGCTTATCGAAAAATGGGGCAAGAATCATAAGGTGGTATTTACACATGACTCTCGATAATCTCAAATCTACCCCACTTTGCTACACCAAAGAACTCATTGATGCGCTTATTGAACTGGACCAGGCCTTCAAATGTGTAAATACCGGGCCAACAGAACTTAAATACATTAATGCTCTCAAAATTGACCTTGATAACGTGGCAAAAGTGTTCCCAAGTGACGATTCCGAAATTAGCAATGCCGAACTGCAAGCTTTCATCAAGAAAGTAAATGACCGGTGTATCAAGATTAGAGACGACGAGAACGCTAAGCGCGCTAATCTTGAAAGCAAGCTGGATACTGTCATCGATATATTGAAGAAACTGTTGGTCGGTAAGCTTGTCGTACCATATGGCGGCCAATATCATCAGTATATAATATCAGTCGATACCATCCAGTCGTCACAAAAAGACAAGTATTCACTCATGGCTTGCGGCGAAGTCTTAAACTTATATCCATTTATGGATACTAGCATTCGCTATCCGAATGAACTTGCCATCTGGTATGACGACTACTCTATTTTCTCAGTAGCCCAAAAAGTCAGCTGGTCGGCGCAAAGCGGAACAATGCCAGTAACCGATAAAGGAATGCTATGCACCGTAGACCCAACTGATGCCCTTGAATGGCTCGAAATGCGAAAAATGACTTTTGAAACGGAGCATCGCTGCAAGACTGAATGGATTAAGTCGCATAAACAGGCAAATGGCCAAGAATCATTAAAGGAGAACAAATGAATCATCTAGTCATTGGCTTCGTATGTGTCCTCGCTACCTGTGCGCTGACGGTATTCCCGGTATCGGCCATGTGCTACTATGTGAAAACCTGGCTGAACCGGAGGAAATAATGGCTGAACTGCAATGCTATCTCACCAAATGTCCAAATTGTGGAGAGCCAAATAGCTCACAAGCCCGGAGGTTTAAAAATTCCGGCGAACTTGTGATGACTACGGTAGAAGCCAAGATGCTATGCGACGTGGAGCAAAACAATATCCTGCTAGCTCCGGCACTAGTTCCATTGTACATCAAGCGATGCAACAAATGCGGCTTTGTCTCGTTCTTCGACGCGACTATCATCGCAAGAAACGGTAAGCTCTAGACATTTCTCGCATATACTTCTTCGCTGCCCCGATGGCCGTGATACAGGAACCCGCATTCTTTCAACCGGCGTATCAGTGCGTCGGTTTCTTTTGTGCAAGGATATATGGTAACATAGATGCCATCGCACTTAGATTCGCGGGCTTTCCGCAGTGCCGCCCTTATCAGAGCCCACCCTAGACCCTTTCCGTGTACGGCGACCTTCAGGCTGCAAATCTTCATATAGACAGCGGGTCTAAGCGGGATTTCATAGTCACTGAAGTCCTCTTCTGGCCCTTCAAGCTTCAGGCATAAAAATCCATCGAGAACCCCCTCGGGGTCCCGATGGATATACGCTTTTCTTCCCCGGCTTGCCTGCCGACGATACCACTCATCGAACTCGGGATAGAATCCTCGGAATGAATTGAAGAAGCTATCCGCGTATTCGATGTCTTGCATCGGAACTTCTTCCAGTTCTAGCATTTCAGCCCGTCGACATGCCAAGGGGTTTCCTTAAGCGAGTTAACGAAATTCCATAAGCAGCTTGGAAGTTGCTCCGGTTCCCCGGTAATTTTATCCGTTGGTATACCTTCTGTAGTATAGACCAGGCTAGCGTGTAGCTCAGTACGATAATATTGGCTTGCATTAGCGGAATCAATTGTATAGTCGATGAAGACGCAATTTTTCAGAGCTTCGACCACCGGCAGAGAAACCGTATCCGTTGTAGCCCACGGGCGAACATCGCGCGCTATTTTTTCGCTTTCCTGTTCGATACCCTGAAGCCAGGCAATCAAACTATCAAGCTTATCCTTTATCACAGAAAACCGCAATCCATACAGGCGGCCATTATCATCATAGAACTTTTTCGGCTTGACCGAACGGTCACTTGTTAGACGACGAATCGAATCAACGATTGTAAAATTAACACCACGCCCGCCGACCATATTATAACGGAGCAATGAAATATCGATTTCGTCTTGGTCATCTCCGCTCAGTGCTTCAAGATATAGCCGTCCAAGTTCCACGGCTGTAGTCATAAGGGCTGCAGACTGCCTGACTTTCATTTCCTTGTGTTCAGCGCACTTCCGGCTTTCTTCAAGCACCTTTTCCACCAGATGATTGACGAACTCGATGTCGGACTTATCGGCAAAGCCGGCCTTTTCCTTCACTTCGTCAATCGGGTCGCACTGATAGTATGCGACACTAGCCTTATGCTCTTTAGCATCGAAACTGATGCGATTCGCAACATATATCTTATTGTCCGTTGTAAGCCACAGGAACAAATCGTTACTTTCATATTTATCTGGGATTCCGGCTATGTTGTCGAGGCCAACCTGGTTAGGACTCTTCCCCCCGTTGCTCCTCCGGTACCAAGGCTGATGGTAGCATTCCGAAAGAAGCCGGTTGAACCGTTCGAATACGGCGATGTATTCATCTTCTGTAGGCACTACCCAGGTATTTTCCTTTATAATGTCATCAGTTAGTTCATTCCCGGTGTAAATCTCGTTCGCCATCTCCTCGTGCTCTTCAGCGAGGAGTTCTTTTGCTTTCTTGATTGCATCGGCAAGCGTAGGCTCATCGGCCTTCATATGGTATACCCATCCGCTTGCATCCGTGTAGTGGCAGGAGCATCCAAACCGGCATACTCCGATATGGCCGCATTTCTTCTTTTTGCCGGCATCTATCTTGACGACATCGGCCTTGAATTCGACAAGTGCGCAAGGCATCATGCCGCAAAACGTATTAAACTTTCGCATAGGTTCCTCTTTTGTTAGTTAATTTCAAATATAGCAAGATTTGCTATATTTGTAATATGAAAATCTACCTGATACGACACGCGCCGACAATGGCCAACCGAAGCGGGAGCATGGTCGACGGCTACCATGACCTCTCCATCATCAACATCAAGAAGCCCGATGACTGGGAAGAAACTGTAGGACAGTTCATCCCGGCTTCCGCAAGGCGCCACATCTTCACATCCCCCGCGCTCCGCTGTACCCAGACGGCAAACCTACTGTTCCCACAGGAAAACCACCAGTGGCACACGATTGTCACCACGGAACAGCTCGCGGAGTTCGACTGCAAGGCCCTCGGCGACAAGAAGTTCTGGGAGATTACTGAAGCCGAATTCAAGAAGCTCGTCAAGATTTCCCCGAGGATGATGAAGAGGCAGGTCCAATCCTTCCTCGCCCATATGAAGCGCATCTCTGAAGATTACCACATGAAAGACGCCGTGGCGATTTCCCACGGTATGTTCATCAGGTACCTCTACCACTACTTCACGGGGAACCCCGGGATTTCCGCCTACGAGGTCATCAACTCCGTAGGGTTCTCGTTCGCCAACCTGGACCTGCTTATTCTTGATACCGAGGAGAATACCGTGGAGTACCACCGGTATGCCACCCCGATTGACCATAAGGAGACACATAAATGAGCAGACTGCGCTTAATTCAAACATCAGAGGAGTTTTTAACAATAGTACGCGCATTTCTTCCAGGATGCTATATTCGTTTTCATCATTTCCGTAAAAAACACCCGGGTCAGTATGAAGGTTACATGGCCTATTTTGGAAACTCGTCATTTATCGGTGCTATCTTTTTCTCTACGCGAACATTTAGAATGGGAGCTACAATACGAGCTCACGAACGTATACGCCCAGAGCTAATCCCCCATAAAATATACATCGGTTCGTCATCGAAAAGCCTAATTAACTTCCTTAAATTATATAAGTACCATGGTGGGTTCCGTCCGTACACCAGAGAAGAAGTAAAATTTATTCGAGACAAGTTGCTGGAGGTTGAAAAAATAGACCTTAGCGCGATTGAACCCTATAAGAAGTTCACTACATAACAAGAAAGCCTCCGAAAGGAGGCTTTCTTTATAGATTCCACATCGCTTTTATCCACTGTATGGAGTACCACCCTAGATAGCAGAGAATGGCAATCATCGCGAAGATATGAAGTAGCATTGCCAGACACCCCATTTTATCTATCTTGTCGTCATTTATATACATCAGCTGGTAAAACAGTATAGCCTCTATCGCCAATAGACGATATGTATCGGGCATCACGCGGTCAATCAGTAGACCGAGTATATTCGCTACCAATAGCCACCAAGGCATCACGCACCTCCCGTCTGTTCGGTATTTCCGGATTCCACCTTCGGTTCCTCCGGATTGATGACGGCCTTAGATGCAAGTTCAGCCACTTTGTCGCTCACATTACGCAGGCAGAACGGGGATGTCGTCGTGTAGATGACCTGTACATTAATCTTTGCCAGCTCATCCAGTACATACCGGGCGACCCTCGGCTGTGCAAGCGGGTGGAACCCGGAGTGAAGCTCGTCGATGAGCATCACGGTAGGATGGCGGGACAACAGGTAAATCAGTAGGAGTTCGGTCTCCCCGTGGCCAAGAAAGGCTATCCATTCTTCAACCATAGCCTTCCACTTGTTCCCGTTGTTCTTTCCCTTGACCGGTATATTCCTAGAAAGTTTCGGGGTGTTCCCCTCGCCGAGAATTCTTTCGCACAGCGCAGTGTACTCGTCGAAATCCATCGTAAAACCCTCGGTTTCCAGAATTTCCCCGATGATTTTATCGAACCGGGCGCACCGGCGAGCATCAAGGAAGACCAGGGAGTATTTCTTCGGGTACACCACTTCCGGCAGCTTCACCTGAGTCGGCTCGGACCCATTTATGCTCAGGTTATAGATTCCATTCTTGCTGTCTACGGCGGCAAGTTCGCAGTTAGTCCCATCGGCAAGCCAAATCTTCGCCACATCGAACAGGTGTAACCAGGTGACCGTACGGCCGAACCATTCGTCATTGTCTATGCAACAGAGCATTGAGGAGATGCACTTGAGGTCCCCTATCCTGGCATATTCGTACAGACCTGCCATTATGCGCATCAGAACGCTCTTCCCCGAAGCCTGCCCCCCGGTGATTACGGAGGTGTCCTCGAAGTCGATGTCCACTAGGGGAGTCCCGGGCATCCCGGACACATAGATGTGCTTAATGTAGTAGCCATTCATTTTTGAAGCTCTCTCAGGTATTGCCACGATTGCGGCGGACGGTCCAAATGGAAATCGGCGAGGCTATACGGACGGTCGAACTTAATGAAGGAAGCGATGCACCACGCACACAGCTTCCGATTTCCCTGGTACTTCAGCAAGTCCTCGTATGGAACACAGCCCGCTTTTATAGCGTCAGAGTCTTTTTTCGGTTCGATGGGCCGGTTGAATTCATATATGGAATGCAAATGGAAAAACCCGGTAACCATCTTTATTGGAGAAGTTTCGTAGATATAGATACGCCTTCCGCGGAATCCTTCCCCGGTATCGGGGGAACTCTTGCGCCACTCCACGGTCTTCTTACCGGAGTAGATGAGTTCTGCCCATTGTGGCTTCAGGGATAGCATTATTTCTCGCATTTCTTGGCCTCCACGCATGCATCGAAATACTTTCTTGCCGCTTCAAGTTCCTTGGCGTACTTCCGCTTGGCATGCAGCTTGACTGCGATAAGCATCCTTTTATAACGAAGAAGAGTCGATTCCTTAACAATTATGCCATGCCCGCCATATGCTTTGGGTTTAGGTTTCCGGTTTTTATATGGCATTATGTTGGATATAGAGTAGTCATCTTCGCCAACGTAATCCAAAGCGATGCAGCAGCTGTTTTTCTGATGTATAGCATGCAGCCAATACCACTCGATATCCCCGTCGCCATCCTCACCAAGATAGAGCTTAGCCCCTTTGCACCGCTTTAGAAACTCATCAGTTACACTGTCGATATACTCAAGGTACTCCGTTATTTTCCTCTCATATATCCGGCGGATATCTTCAAAATCACGGCACGGCAAATATTGATTATTGGCTAAATCGTTATTTGAAAATCCTTGCCGGCAAAAACTCTCCTCAAAAAGTTCCGGGCAACTCTTCTCCGAAAGGACCCTAATCCATTTTGGCGACTTGACATGAATGCATATGTATTTCTCAGATTGATATACATTGGATTTATCCATTACTGTTCCGTAAATAGAACAGCCCAATTTCTTACGGGCGAGCAACTCATCAATTGACGATACCGTGTCTTCGGTTGCTATAACCACCGGAGCGTCGCCGATAAATGCATTGATGTCCGTAATAAATGTATCTCGTACATAGTCTTCCATTTTTTTGGTAGAAATAGCCACATTATCAGAAGCCGCCTTCAGTTCATCCTTATGGCGTTTTTTAATGTTTTCGAGATGACTCTTTGCGACATCAAGCGACACTTTCAACAGGTTAAAATATTCAGTATCCATTAAGTACACCCCCTACTTCCAGAAACAGTAAAGGCATCCGTGCCCGCACTGACCGGGCTTCACCCCGAGTATCTGCTTCTTGGCAAGGCACTGGCAGGTCGGACGCTGCTTGTTCTCCGGATACCCGTAGTCAGCCTGGTTCTTGCCCAGAATAGCCAAGTCCTTGTAGCTTGCGCACCCGCACTGCTCCACGAACTCCCCGATTGGGGTCGCCTCGGCGCAGCTCTCAAAATGGAATATATCGGTGTATTTCCCGAGGATTTCCCGGGCGCGCCTGAATGCCATCTTCGGTGCGGTAAACGAGTCCCACAGAAGGGGGAAGCCGGCCGCCTTCAACCTCTCGACCGCATGAGGATAGAGGTCGACCATTGACACCCGGCAGCGCAACCGGGTACACCCGGCTACCATCAGTTCGTGCCACATATCCAGCACATTGATGATATTATCCTGGCAGGCCTTGTTGAAGAGAATAATCGGGTCGAGCCGCAATACATAGTGGGATATGTCGAATCCGGCGGCAAGAAGCTTCCTGAACTGTGCGAATTCGTACGCCGCCGGCTTCACATACGGCTCGAGTACGGAGCCACCCTGTCCTGTTACAGTGTGGTGGAAAATAATTCTGTCCTGCAACATCACGAGCTTGCCAATCATTTCGTCGGTAAGCTCCTTGGAAATAACAATGTTAGCATCAAGCAGACGCACTTCCCAGTCAGGCACGAAGCACGGGTCAAAAGTCTCGGTAATTCCGATACGGTTCATAATTCAGTTCCTCATCCTATAGTCACTTCCTCATCAGGCGCTTGCGTCAGTACACGGTGGCCCGTCGCCGTAACAATCGGAAATGTCTGGTCGGTAGTATCAAGGTTGTATGTGGTTTGGTTCTCAAAATGGGTGATGTAGGTAGTGCTCCACAAATTAGACGCCGATGTGGTAATATTGCTGCTACTCATCAAGTAGCGCTGTGCTAGAATGGCGGGTTCATATTGGTCAAATATGCCCATTATACGATTGCTATAAACGCTCTTATGGTATTTGCTGGAAGAGCCAATATACTCCCTTTTCATAAGGTACCATTTCGGCCCGCACTGTCTGACCGTATAGATACCAATATCATTGATAAACTCGCCGGTTACCGGGTCATACCTAAGCATCAGCCGTTATCCTCCGGTAAATTATTTCCAAGGCGGTGCTCCGCATCAATCGCATCGCCGAGGAATTCATTAGCCATATCATTACCATACGCATCGGCTAATTCAAGCTGGGTTTCCAAAATATTGTTGGCTATCCCATACGCATATTCGGGCCCACGCGCATCCCGCACATCCTCGACAAAATCAACCGTATGATTCTCTATTAGGCCTTCCGGGGTACGCATCAACTCTTGATTTCTATATTTCAGCTCGGATAGCACATCGCCCAGCCTGAGCGAGCAAAACTTGTTGACCTTTTCCAGAACAGCATTAAAGTCCTTTCCGGCTGCAATGATTCGAAACTTGGGATATTCATTGGGATAATGACCTATGAAAGAAGTTTCCAAAGCAAAATGAGTCCCATCAGGGGCTTTCCGCATAGTTATCAAATCGCCATAATGGCTAGGTCCCTTCGGCCAGAGTTTCTGCGTGTCGATATGCATGCTATTAGACCTCATTCAATAGCATCTCCTCATCAAGGATATTCCTGGCGATATCATATGTTGTCGCCGCCCCGTGTACCTCACGCATATCTTCAATAAATTCGGGAGTGCGGTTACTCACATGGACTCCAGACCTTTCAAGCCGGGTTTCTTGTAGCATCATAATGGCTTCCAATACGCTATTGAGCTGCCTGTCATAGTACATCTCAACCTTAGTGTATACTTCTTTCTTATCGGTACCAGCGGCAATCATTTTGAGTATCACCCGGTTGGAAACGTGGACGATATCCAGTGCAAAAATCGTGCCGTCCGGCTTACGCTGAATCAACACCGGTTTGTTTTCCGAATGTCGCACCTCGCTCGGCCATAAATACTGTTTGATAGCTATTTTCGACATGCTACAAATATAGCAATTATGTCGTAGCGTCGGGCTCGAAAATCTTAGGTATCACCGAGTCCTTGATACTGTCCATAATCTCCGCGTAGCGGGCCTTTGCCTTGCTGATTTCGTCGGCGACCTCGCTGTCGGTGGCGACCCTCGCGTGACCATTGAGGATATCCCGCATAGCTATTGTAGCGCGCTCGCTAGGTTCCCCGCTCGGCCCCTCGATGAACAACGTGTTTGCCCGATAGGTCTCGATGCATATGGCTACCGACACGCTGAGCTTCATCGAGTCGTCGTTGAACTCGAGCACATTCTCCACGCGGTATAGCCAGAAGTTCCCCGGGAAGGTCACCGGGATACCCCTGGATTTCATCCCGGTCTTCGTCTCGTCCACGCGGAGCCACTTGTGTTCAAACTTGGCCTTGTACCCGGCGAGACGGGTTTCATACTGTTCCTGTTGCACCTTGGCGGCTAATGTCCGTTCAATGATTAGCCCCGCAATATCCTTCTCGATTTCTTCAACGGTACGCGCCATCGCGACCTCCAATATTTTTTACTTACAACAAATATAGCAAATAATTTCCGTTTCGAGCCATTTTTGCTATATTTGCAGTATGACAAAATCCGAAAGAACCGCATGGCTGGTAGCCCTCCTGTGGCTAACCGTGAATATGGTAACATTCATCGCATTCGGCAATGAATACCTGATGATTGCCAACTACCTGTACATGCTTGTACTGGCAGTCTACACATTCCACCGCTACAACAAAAATAAACGCAATGGCAAGAAGAACTAACCCAACAGCGCATCGCACACCTCATCCGGTCAGCAGAACGAATAAGCTTACCCGCATAGCCATACCGACGCCCTCTACGGAACTTACCCCGGCGGTGAAGGCTATGGTCAGCCAGTTCGCCCAGGAACCTCCGCGCACACTCGCCCAGCTCATCAGCTACTCCGAACAGATGGCACAGGCAGCCCGAGAAGCGTTGTACCGTCCGGCGGACCAGCAGTACAAGCCGCACGAATTATTCAAGCTAAAACTCGAAGCCTGCGAGCTGCTAAAACAGCATATCCTATGCTTAAACAATGGCGTCAGCACAGAATATTTCTATGTCACATTTATAACGACCTGCGGCTCGCAAATACTGATATTCGGGCTTCGCCTATTCAACCGTAACCGGGTTGGACAACAGGCAATTAGCAGGGAAACTATTCAGCTGCATATGGAAGATATTACTTGCAACATTGAACCCCTGCGCGGCAATAAAAAATGCGGTATCAAGGATGTATTCCCTGATATGCATCTATCGAACTATACTATCGATACAATTAGCCCGGATAAGGTTGCCAAAGACATCCGTAATATGAGCATCAACATAGCGACCGATATCGCAAAATATCTTCCAATGAAAAAATAAAATGAAGAAGAAAACCACAATGTCAGAAGTGATGAATATCGCCGCGCAGACCCTCGGGTGCAAAATTGAGGACCTGTCAGACGGTTTCCACACCTACAAGGACCTGTACGAGCAGCGCCTCGTACTGTCCGCCGCGTTGACCACGGCGCTTCGCAACCGCCCGTTCGAAAAGCAAATTACATGGAAGTCCTACAGGCATCCCGACGGAACCCCGTGTTTCGACGGGCAGTACTTCCTTACCTCATACGATACCCCCAAAGGGCCATACTCCTATCACTACCCAAGTGACGATTTCGGTCTGTTCAAGTGCGAAAGACTCCCAATCGCGAAGCCGTTCGACGGGCATACGTCGAAAGATGTACGCCGTCTTCTCTCCATCCCGGAATACAACCCGGAACCACTCAAGGAAAATGTCGGGAAGCTCCTCGATATGGTCGGCAGCGGCAAGCTCACTCCAGACCAGGCAAAGGAACTCTTCGCCAAGGCGCTCACCGCGAACAAGAATGTGGATTCACCGGAGTTGGCTTAGAGTATGCTCGGACGCGACCTGAGAATTCTTACCTATATCGCTATCGGGCTGTACTTTGCACGGAAGATATGTGCAAGGGCCTTGCCTGACGACAACAAGATGTTCAATGTATTCGTGAACTCTGGATATGGATTCAGTATCCGCGTCGTATCCGGAAAGGACATCAAGAAACTCGAAGCCATCAAGCGGTACATGGTAGTATTCTTCGGATACGGTCCGGAGTACATCTCGGTATCGCAGATACCAAAATACAAGATGGTGGAAAAGGATAGCGATGATGTCGTCTATTACTATGGCGAGAACGACATCGACGAGCTATCCGAGGCAGAACTTGTATACCAGATGCACACTCTTAGCGAAATTGAAGAATTTTGCAACGACCGGGAAGAATATTACAACGCACAGTAAAAATAAATAAAGTTTTTGCTATATTTGGTACATAAGCGAATTATTCGACGGCCAGCAACTGATAAACCTGAATAATTCATTAGGATTAACGGAGGATTTGATGTTCTTTCCCATTAACTGGTTAGGTACTTGGTTTAAGCACCGTACCACGGTGGATGTAGAGAAGCTGACCGCTGAAGACCTTAACAAGATGTCCCGCAATGAACTAATGGTTACCGTGAAGGACTTGCAGGTAAGGGTTCGCAAGGAGATGTCGTCGAAACGAAATACTGAGCTTGAACTTAAGAAGCTCAGGAAGTCAATCTTCGACGTGTTCCTTAAACACTGAGTTTTTAAGGCCTTGAACAATCAATGGGAAGTGGCCGGTAACTACCTGCCTACCTAGCATTTCATTTATCACTTTCGAACAAGGTCTTGAAAATATTGCCCGACCAATCACTCACCGAAAGTCTTGATTTGGCAATAAGGTGGTTCACCAACTCCATCGATAAAAGTTGGCCCAGTTTGTGGCGCGGAACGATATTCTTTTTTTACAATTTGGCCCCTTAAGGCTGAATCGTATTCTCAAGAGGGTATTACATTATCGTTCTGTTCCAGAAAGATGGGTTACCCTACCCATCGTTAAAAAAGGGGACCTTTTGTAGCCGCCGTGCAGAATTCATTTATTACTTTCAGTAACCCCTTACTGAATCGTAACTAAGAGGGTATTGCACATCTGCACGGTACTACGAAGATGGGTTATGGCCATCCCATCGTTAAAAAATGGCCACCCTTTTAAAGGAATCCTATGCGAAAACTACCTGTCATTCTCCTTGTCGCCGCATTCGTCGCGATTTCAATCGTACTCCCCCAGCCAAAGAATAACGAAACCGAGAACACCCTATCGAGACTCCAAGCAGTCGCCGAAGCGCAGGACGCCCGCATAGCCCAGCTGGAAAACCGCGTCCTCGCCCTGGAGGAAGCCCTCGAAGATTGCCGGGCAGCGGATTCGTCATCATCCTCGTCTACCGAATACCGCCCATCGGGCAGCACGGCGCACATCATGAAGGGCGCGGTAATCATCTCCAGAACACATAAGAGCATATCCAGCGCCAATGCGTTCGCCCTTGCAAAGCTCATCTACGAGGAAGCCGACAGCGCACATGTGGAATACCCCCTGATGCTCGCTATATTCGCTTCAGAATCGCGTTTCAAGACAACCCTGGTGTCCCCAGCGGGTGCAACCGGACTTGGCCAGCTGATGCCACGCACGGCCCGCTCCCTCGCGAAGAAGGCAGGGATGGCATATACTGACGAAATGCTATATGACCCGAGAGCAAACGCCAAGCTTTCTTCCCGATACGTCGCCTCACTGTTTAAGAAGTTCACTACACACGATATTGTCGCTGCGGCATACAACGGAGGCCCGGGTGGCGCCTACATGTACTCCGCGTGGAAGCAGGGGAAGCGCCCTGAAGCCGATGTCCCGAAGGAAACAAGGAACTATGTGGCCAGGGTAATGGAACGGTACAACCAGTACAGGGCCATGATGATTTAAGTCGGAGAATCCCGGGAGCTACCCGGGATTTGCTATATTTGGGGAATGAAAGACCTCTATATTGCAACCTACATCCTACTCGCAATAAGGTTCATCCGGGCGATACGGCGTAAGCTTTCATTGTACGAACCGGAGAACGCCGAATACGCCATTATTGTGCATGACGACAGCATAAGCATCCCCATCGTCATATTGCGCAACAAAAGCAAGGCAAAGCTTGCATTGGCGCTAGCCTATATCCAGGGAAAAGGATTTCTAAGGTACGAGCCAAGCGGAAACGACGAATTCCCCGATATCGAGCCGGGCGAAATCGTTCGGTTCGACTTGCTCGGCAATAACTACGCAAGTTTCGAGAATGTCAAGGGCATCTATACAGAGTTTTACGCATGGGAGCTTACCGAGCTGATTCGCGAGGCTGAAGAACGGTATTGCAACTAATTTTTGCTATATTTGTAATACAAAAGGAATCACATGAAATCAATATTCAACGCAACCTATATCGCAATCGCACTCTTCTACATCCGTAAGCTCACCCGCAAGTTCGCA
>Ga0310691_10000644_pt1 | contig 61747 bp, 52 predicted proteins | sample 176DNAGHGlowgp2_FD_203887 | JGI IMG/M metagenome (GOLD analysis project Ga0310691, IMG submission 203887) | Sheep rumen microbial communities from Palmerston North, Manawatu-Wanganui, New Zealand - 1766 DNA GHGlow gp2 (v2) (version 2) | ecosystem: Host-associated > Mammals > Digestive system >... | reverse complement strand
AGACTCCGACATATCATAACTGAAACCATAAGAAAGGTTCTATACAATTAAGCCGCAGGATTCCTCCTACGGCTTTTCTTCTAGCCTATTTTGGACAACAAGTATATAGTTCCCAAAAAAAGGACCCTTCGGGTCCGCCTGCCGACGGTTTGCCCCCGGAGAGCCCGGGAAATGCAAAGGAGCGTAGCGACTGCGCAAATCCCCTTCTAGTCTAAATTCTTCAACCTGACTTTCAATTGCGCGACATACTTAAAGATCTGATAATCCGGCGCTGTGCACCGCTTGTCCCTTAAGAAAAACATTCCGTCGTCATGGGTAGGATGGTCATAATACACATCTCCCTTTTTATCCTTCTCCCGGTGTTCCTCCAATGATTTTAGGACATAATGATTCAGTTGAACGGGGACCTTCTCTTTTTTACGTTTCGGATACCAATTCCTGTAAGAAGTATGGTTGAAAACATCCACGGGCGGAATCGCCTTGCCCTCGGAAACCGTCCAAAGATAGTGGAACATAGACTTGTTCCTTTCGGAACCAAAAAGATAATCGAAGTTGGAATTGAAAAAGCATTTCCCTTTTGAATACAGTTTCTCCGACGCGACCACGAAGTCTTCCGTAACCAGGCGCTTCGTATCCCTGTCAAGCATACCCCCCGACCCGAATAATCTCCAATAAACCACAACGGATGCCCTGTTGGAAAAACGGTCCAGGAAAGACACCAGGGACTCTTCCTCCACCGGGACCAGGAACTCGTCCACATCGATGAAACCAATCCAGTCGCTCTCGCTTTGGAAGCGTCTGATGCAGTCTTCATACCCCTCCACCTGGGCATGCTCTTTCGTCCAATGGATCAGCGTGGCCACGCCTTCGTCAAGATACTTCCCGATGACCCTTTCAAAATCATCGGAAGAATTATTGTCATACAGGTAAAAATGGTCCACACCGACCATCAGATGGTATTCAAGCCATTCCCTCAGATAGACCGCCTCGTCCTTGAACATGATACAGAGAGAGATATGATGCTTTCTCTTCTCATTTCTCTTCGGCTTGTTCTTTTTGACAAGCCAGGAATAGTACACATTATCCTTAAAAACATATAAACTGTCCCTAAGGTTCCTCGTTATAGGGCGAAAAAAAGTGAAGGTGTCATTTCCTTTCACTGTCTTGCTTCTCAACAGACGCACCATGGCTGAAGTGTATTTTTCCATTGCAAATATAACAAGCTTGAGCCTTAATTGAAAACAACTTTTCGTACCTTTGTAACCGTGTTCAAATTCATCACGCCGGAATACCTCCGCCCGCTGCTCCCCACGCGCGCAGACGACTCGCACAAGGGCGATTACGGACACCTGCTTATCGTAGCGGGATGCCGACGGATGCCCGGTGCGGCACTCCTCGCCACGGGCTCCGCGCTCCAGTCCGGCTGCGGCCTCGTTACGCTCCATTCCGTGGACCGCACCCTCCAGGCGGCCGTGGGGAACTTCCCTTCCGCCATGCTTTCCGAAAGCCCGGGCGAGTTCGTCGACACCCTCCCCGAGCGGCCGGAACGCTTCAGCGCCATCGCCGCCGGGCCCGGCCTGGGAACGGCCCCCGGGACGCAGGATATGCTCTGCGGACTGATCCGGACCGCCCGGGAGCTGGATATCCCGATGATCCTGGATGCGGACGCGCTCAACATCCTCGCGCTCCGGACAGAACTGCTCGACGCCATCCCCGTCGGTTCCATAATGACCCCGCACCCGGGCGAACTCCGCCGGCTGGTCTGCTGGAAGACGGAGCAGGAAAAGGAGGATGCCGTGCTTGAGCTCTGCCGCCGGACGGGCTGCACTGTTGTCGTAAAAGGCTGGCACAGCCGCATTTACTCCCCCGACGGCCTTTGCCTGGAGAATACCACCGGCAATCCCGGCATGGCGAAAGGCGGCAGCGGAGACGTGCTCACCGGACTCGTCGGCGGGCTGCTCGCCCGCGGCCTCCGTCCGCTGGACGCCGCGGCCCTGGGGGTCTGGATCCACGGATACGCCGGCGACGCGCTGACGCAGGCCCGCACGGCCGAAGCCTACAGCAGCCGCGACCTGGTCGATGCCCTGTGGCAGGGATTCAAAGCGCTGGCGCCCTCCTCCCGATGAATCCCGTTTCCCAACGCCTGTTGAGCCAGCAGCTCATCTGCCCGCAGTTCACGACGCCCGAAGAGGCGGTGAACTGGATGGGGGCGGTGCAGGCGCAGGATTACAAGGGGATGCGATGGGCGGTGGCGATGCGGACCCGCCGTCCCTCCGCGAAGGCATTCAAGCGGGCCTATGACAGCGGCGCCATCGTGCGCTTCCACCTGATGCGGGGCACCTGGCAGTTGGTGTCGGCCGAAGACTACCGGCCTTGGATCGAACTCTGCAGCCGGAAGGCCATCGCCGTCACCCGGGGCTGGATGGCCACCAACGGAATCAGCATTCCGGACGAAGAACTCTTCCGCGTCCGGGACGTCCTTTGCCGGATCGTCACGGACCTGGGAAGCGCCACGAAAGAAGAGATCGTCCGCGGCCTGGCGGAGCGCGACATCCGGATGGACGACCATCGGCTGTCGTACCATATCCGCATGGCGGAGCTGTCCGGCGTACTCTGCAGCGGCGACCTGCTGCCCCGGAAGGCCACCTACGCCCTCGCAGACGATAAGATGCCCGCCCGGGAGCCGTTCGAGCGCGACGATGCCCTGATGCGATTCACCCGCAAATACTTCCGCCACAGCCAGCCGGCGACGCTGGAGGACTTCGCGTGGTGGAGCGGCCTGGGCCTCAACGACTGCCGGCGGGGCATCGCCCTGCTGGGCGACTGGCTCCATACGGAGAGTTGGCGCGGACGGGAATTCTTCCTCACGGACGACGCCCGCACGCGGGGATTCCGGAAAGACCGCTGCATCCTGCTGCCGCCCTTCGACGAATACCTCATCAGTTACAAGAGCCGCGATGTCGTGCTTCCGCCGGAGCACCGGCACCGTGCGCACGACCAGAGCGGGACGTTCTGGCCCGTCTGTCTCCTGGACGGCAAGGTGGCCGGCAACTGGTCCGCCGCAGCTGAGCGGGTCGCCGTCTCCCCTTTCAACGAAGATTCCGGCCCCGGGCACGCAAGCCTCGAAGCCGAAATCGGGCGGTATCTCGCTTTCCTGAAGCGATGAACTATTTCTTGACGCGGGAGTAAACGACCGTCTCTCCCCAGGATTCCTGCCGGGTGAAGGTGCCGTCCTTCTGATAGATGTATGACTCCGACAGGCCCTTCTGGGTCGTGACGGTCAGTATTCCGTCCTTGAACGTGTAAGTGCAGGTATTTTCCGACTCGGAGGAAGATGCGGGAATCGTATCCACCGTCCCGTCGGGATTCATCCGCATGCCGGGATGCGCCGGCAGATAGCTCTCCCAGAGGACCACTACTTCCTTATCGGAGAGGAAATCCAGCGTGTGATGGATGGTCATCGTGCCGGCATCGGCGACGAACATCTCCTGGACAGCCGTCCAGCGGGTGCCCTTCAGGACGGGATTCTTGCTCATAATGCAACAAGAAGAAAAGACAAATAATGACAAAACCAGCGCAAAAAATGGCAACAGTCCGCTTTTTTTCATAACTCCGCTTTGTTTCTCGGTGCTAATATAAGGGATTTTAGTTATATTTGACGAATATGGAACGAAAACTCGTCATCATTCCGACGTACAACGAGATTGAAAACATCTCGAAGATCATCCAGGCGGTGTTCGACATCGAGGGCGATTATCACATTCTCGTGATCGACGACGGCTCCCCGGACGGGACGGCCGGCGTCGTGAAGAGCCTGCAGCAGGTCTATCCGGACCGGCTCTTCCTGGTGGAGCGCAGTGGCAAGCTGGGGCTCGGGACGGCGTATGTGACGGGTTTCAGGTGGGCCCTGGAGCGGGACTATGACTACATCTTCGAGATGGACGCCGACTTCTCGCACAACCCCGCCGACCTCCCGCGGCTGCTCGCCGCCTGCACCCAGGGCGGCGCGGACCTGTCCGTCGGTTCGCGTTACTGTGACGGCATCAACGTCGTCAACTGGCCGCTGACGCGCATCATGATGTCCTACAGCGCCTCGATTTATGTGCGCACCGTGCTGGGCGCGAAGATCTACGACAGCACGGCGGGATTCGTGTGCTATTCCCGTAAAGTCCTGGAAACCATCGACCTGGACGATGTCAGGATGAAAGGCTACGGCTTCCAGATCGAGCTCAAGTACACCGCCCTGAAACTCGGCTTCAAGATCGCCGAGGTCCCCGTGATCTTCGTCAACCGCAAGGAGGGCACGTCCAAAATGTCCGGCAGCATCTTCGGCGAGGCGTTCTGGGGCGTGCTGGGCCTGCGCTTCCGCAAACTTCACCCCGCAAAATGAAAGACATCTATATCCGGCATATCGCCGGCCTGCTGGACCTGAAGGACTGGCAGGTAGAGAACTGCGCCGACCTCTTCGCGGACGGCGACACCATCCCCTTCATCAGCCGCTACCGCAAGGAGAAGACGGGCGGCATGGACGACGCCACCGTGGCCGAAGTGCGCCACTGGGTGGACGTGTTCGCCGAAATGGAAAAACGCAAGGAGACCATCCTGAAGGTCATCGGCGAAGCCGGCGCCCTGACGGACGAACTCCGCGCAAAGATCGAGGGCTGCGTGTCGGCTACCGAGTTGGAGGACCTGTACCTCCCCTGGCGGCCCAAGCGGCGCACCCGCGCCACCGTGGCCCGCGAACTGGGTCTGGAACCGCTGGCGGACCTGATGTGGAACGTCAGGACGCGCGATCCCGAAGCCGACGCGCGCAAATACGTGGGCGACAAGGTGCCCGATGCCGCGGCGGCGCTCGCGGGAGCGCGTGACATCGTCGCGGAGCGGCTCAGCGAAACGGCGCCCATCCGCGAGAACCTGCGCGGCATCTTCCGGCGCCGGCGCATCACGGCCTCCGTCACCAAGGCCGGCCGGGACAACCCGGACGCCGCCAAATACCGCAGTTACTTCGACTTCAAGATGCCGCTGGACCGCATCCCCTCGCACAACCTGCTCGCCATCCTGCGGGCGCAGAATGAGGGTTTCCTGAGCGTGGGCATTGACGCCGACCCCGAGAAGTGCGGCGCCAAGATCTATTACGATTTCTGCCAGGAGCACGGCTACCCCGCTGCTCCGCTGGCGGAACAGATGAAGGAGGCCGTCGCCGATGCTTTCAAGCGCCTGCTGGAACCGTCCATCAGCGGCGAGGTGCTGCGCGAAGCGAAGGAAAAGGCGGACCGCGAGAGCATCCGCGTGTTCGGCGAGAACCTCCGCCAGCTGCTGCTGGGCGCCCCCGTGGGGCAGAAGCGAACCATGGCCATCGACCCGGGTTACCGCAACGGCTGCAAGATCGCCTGCCTGGACGAACAGGGTAACCTCCTGTATCACACCATCATCTATCCGCATCCGCCGCAGAACGAGAAGGTCAAGTCCATCATGGCCGTACAGCAGATGCTGGAACGCTACGGCATCCAGGCCGTGGCGATCGGCGACGGCACCGCCTCGCGCGAGACGGAGGAATTCATGCGCCGGATCCGCTTGCCGGAGGGATGCAAGGTATGGACGGTGAGCGAAGACGGCGCCTCCATCTACAGCGCCTCCGAAATTGCCCGCCGGGAGTTCCCGGACCAGGACGTGACCGTGCGCGGCGCCGTGTCCATCGGCCGGCGGCTCATGGATCCGCTCGCCGAGCTCGTGAAGATCGACCCCAAGAATCTGGGCATCGGGCAGTACCAGCACGACGTGGACCAGGGGCTGCTGAAGGAGCAGCTGGACAATACCGTGGAGAGTTGCGTGAACGCCGTGGGCGTGGGGCTGAACACCGCTTCGCCCTATCTGCTCGCCTACGTCGCCGGCATCGGACCGGCCCTGGCGGAGAACATCGTGGCGTACCGCACCGAAAACGGCGGCTTCCGCAGCCGGGCGGAACTGAAGAAAGTCCCCCGCCTGGGGCCGAAGGCCTTCGAGCAGTGCGCGGGCTTCCTACGCATCCGCGGGGCCGTCAATCCGCTGGACGACTCCGCCGTGCATCCCGAGTCCTACGGCATCGTGGACCGGATGGCGAAATCGCTGGGCGTCAGCACGAAAGAGCTGGTCGGGAATGCCGAACTGTGCGCGAAGATCCAGGCGAAGGACTTCGTCACGGAGACCGCCGGCCTGCCCACCGTCAATGATATCCTGAAGGAACTGGCCAAGCCCGGGCTGGACCCGCGCGAGCAGGCGTCCGAATTCTCCTTCGCGGAAGACATCCACGGCATCGACGACCTGAAGGTCGGGATGGAGCTGCCGGGCATCGTGACGAACATCACCAACTTCGGCGCTTTCGTGGACATCGGCATCCACGACGACGGCCTGGTGCACGTGTCGCAGATGGGCCCCCGGGGCACCGACCCCACGAAGGTCGTGAAACTGCACCAGCAGGTGCGCGTGTCCGTGACCGCCGTCGACCTCGACCGCGGCCGCATCTCGTTACGGCTGCTGAAGTAGCCTAGCGGAAAATCCGCTGGCAGAAGTCCGTGTAGAAATCGATCCAGTTGTACCACTCGTGGCCGCCCTCGGCCAGCACGAGCCGGTGCGGGTAACCCTTCCGGGTCAACTTCTTGTCGTACAACAGGATATGCGGATAGAAAAAGTCCGTCTTACCGATATAGACGCCGTAATAGGCCGGCGGATCGGAGAACTGTTCTTCCAGTTTCCAGGCCAGCCCTCCGTAAACGTCCCGGTGATATTTGGCGGCGAAAGTCGCATAGGTATAGGGCGAGAACAACCCCACATAATCGAAGGTATCCGGGTGGTCCGCAGACAGATAGAGGGCCTGCAGCGCTCCGTTGGACATCCCGGCGACCGCACGGCCGGACTTCGACGCAACGGTCCGGTAGCGCCGGTCCGTGAAGGAGACCACGTCGTGCAGGAAATACCGCTCCGGTTCCCCGTCCTGCAGCCAGAAGGCGCGCAGGGCCGGCAGGCAGTGCCCGTTGTTGTACTCCCGGTCGCTGTAGTAGCGGTTCATGTTCGGCATCACGAGGATGAAATCCTCCGCCAGGCCGCCGTGCCGCAGGGAATCCAGCCGGTGGAAGACGTCGGCGCTGTCGATCCAGGTCTTCTCGTTGCCCCGGGCCCCGTGGAAAAGATAAAACACGGGATAGCGCCGGAGCGTATCCCGATAGTAATCCGCAGGCAGATACACGACCATGCGCCGCTCGGTCAGCTGCGGCTCGCTGCTGGGATAGTTGACCGCTTCGATGATACCCTCGAAACCCGGCAGGCGTTCGATGTCACGGCTCTCCGGGCCACGTCCGTAACGCCCCGTGGCACAGGAACAAAGCCCGGCTGCAAGCAGGAGGAAGAACAGGAAGCGTCTCATCGGCCGCACGTTTCAAGCGCTCCGCGGAACATGGCGATCAGCGCCTCCGCACTTTGGTTTATATCGTAATTCCGGGCGGCGTCGGCATAACGCTGCGCATAGCGGTTGCGCTCTTCCGGATGCTCGATCCACCAGTCGATCCGCTCCGCCAGGGCGCGGCTGTCGTACACCGGGTACAGGCTTTCCGGACAGAGGGCGAAACCGGCCGTACCGATCATATCGCCCTGGGCAATGACGGGCACGAGCCCCTCTCGGGTGGCTTCCAGGCAGGACAGGCCCTCTACTTCCACCCAGGCGCAATGGATATAGAGGTAGGATTTTCGGGCAAGGTCCTGCAGCTCCTCGTGCGTGTAGAAACTGAACGTCGCGGGGGTTTTCAGAATGCCTTCGGCGAACAGCTTGTCGGCCAGTTTCTTGTAGTATCGTCCCTTGGGGCCGTTGCCGGCGAAGATCAGGTGGATGCGGCCGGCGTAGCGGCTGTGGCGCATCGCCTGCAGGAGCGTGTCCTGTGATTTCTCGGAGGCGAGGCGACCGACGCAAAGCAGATCCACCGTCCCGGACGGATCGACGACCGTGGCCTTCACGGGCTCCGCCGGGAGCTTGATTCCATTGTGGATCACGTGCAGGCGCGCCTTGAAGCGCTTTTTCGTCAGATAATCCCGGACGACGTCCGTGGGACACTGGATATCGGAACAGGGATTGAATACGAGCCCCCGCCAGTTGTCCAGCAGGAAAGGATTGACAAAGTTCTTCTTGGGGAAACCGAGGTTGGCGAGGACGTTCTGGGGATACAGGTGGAAGGTGCCCGTGAGGGGCTTCCCCATCTTCCGGGCCATCCGGACGACAACGTTTTCCAGCGGCATCGCCTCCTGGACGTGGACGATGTCAGCCCACCGGAGGGCTTCGGAGATCTTGTCCCGCTCGATCTTGGCGTAAGCGAAGCCGTTGGCATAGATGATGGGCTCGAAGACCGGGAACTTGAAATGCCCCAGCGGGAAATCAGGCTGGGGACCGTCGGGGGCGGGGTTCCGGACCGCCATCAGGCGGGCGTCCACACCGTGTTCCCGAAGCGTCCGCAGGGTATTGTGGATGGAAACGCTCAGGCCATTTCCGGGATTGTATGCATTGTTACATACAAAGAGGACCTTCATCTCAAATCTTTAATGGACTGCAAAGATACGTTTTTTCTTGGAAAGGGCGCAGTCCTAAAAAAGTTAAGAAAACTCCGAAAATTATTAGGAGTTTTGATTTTTGTTTGTATATTTGCCGTGGAAACCTTCGGAAAATGAAACAGAAACTTACCGCAAAAGAAGAAGAAATCATGCAGATCGTCTGGCGAAGCGGCGACCTGTTCATCCGCGACATCGTGGCCCGGATCCCGGACCCGAAACCCTCGTACAATACCGTAGCCACCCAGGTCAAGTTCTTGGAAGACAAGGGATTCCTGACACGGAAGCCCATGGCGAACAGCTTCTGCTACTCCCCTGCCATCAGCGAGAAGGAGTACCGCGGGAGCACCGTCGGCGACCTCGTCGAACGCTACTACGGCAACTCCTATTCCCTGCTCGTATCCCAGTTCGTCGAAGACGACAAGATGGACCTCGAGGAACTCAAGCAACTGATCGCCACCATCGAAAGCAAGCGCAAATGACACCGTTCCTTCTTTATATCGCGCGGACGAGCCTGTACCTGGCCCTCTTCTACGCCTTTTTCCTGCTGGTAATGAGGCGGACTTCCCTATTCCGCTTCAACCGCATCGCCCTGCTGGCCGGCACGGTCATCTGCCACCTGCTGCCGCTCCTGCGCCTGCGCACCGTCATCCTGCCGGAGTCCTTCCCCGTTTCCGCAGGAACCCTGGAGATGACCGGCGACCCCGCCGACAGTTCCGCAGCCCCGTTCCCCTGGCTGCTCGTGCTCTATGCGGCGGGCGTTACGGTCATCCTGGCGCTCTGCCTGGTGTCCGTCGTCCGGACAAGCCGCATCATCCGCAGCGGAACGCAGCAGCCGTGCGAAGGCTGCCGCCTGACGCTCCTCGAACGCGACGTACCCTCTTTCAGCTGGGGACGCCGGGTGGTGATGAGCCGCGGCGATTATGAGAAATACCCCGCGATCCTCGCCCACGAACTGCAGCACATCCGCTGCCGCCACTCGCTGGACGTCCTGCTGATGAGCGCCGCCTGCGCCCTGCACTGGTTCAATCCGCTGGTGTGGATCGCCCGCGCGGAGCTCAGGCTCCTGCACGAATACGAGGCCGATGAAGGCATCCTCCGGAAAGGCATCGATGTTACCTCATATCAATTACTTCTGGTACGGAAAGCCGTGGGAGAGCAGCGTTTCTCCCTGGCCAACGGCTTCAACCACGCCAAACTCAAACAAAGAATCGCCATGATGCAGCACAAACCCACTTCCGGCTGGATGCGCCTCGCCTATGCCGCGCTCCTCCCCTTCCTCGCAGGGACGATGTTCCTGTGCAACCCCGCACGGGCGGAAATCCGCCCCGCTTCCCCCGGCACGTCCGAGATAGCCGCTCCCGACAGCACGGACAAGGCCGCCGTCCCCTTCAGTATGCTGGAAAAACACCCTACCTTCCAGGGTAAAGACGCCGGTGCGTTCTCCCTCTGGGTCGCCGAGCATCTGAAGTATCCGGAAGATGCCAAAAAGGACGGCATCCAGGGCCGTGTGTTAGTATCCTTCGACATCTGCGAGGACGGCGCGGTCCGCAATGTCAAGGTCCTGCGCGGTGTCCATCCGGCGTTGGATGCGGAAGCCGTGCGTGTGCTCTCCGCCTCCCCGAAATGGGAGCCTGGCTATCAGGACGGCAAGCCTGTCAAAGTCTCCTTCAATTTCCCGGTGGTCTTCAAACTGAACGGCGAGGATACCGCCCCTTCCGTCATCAGCATCCGAAAGACCGACGGCGCAGGTGAACCGCTCATCTACCTGGACGGCGAGAAGTTCAGCGGAGACCTCGGCAGCATCGACCCTTCCACCATCGAGTCCATGGAGGTCCTCAAAGATGAAGCGGCCGTCCGGAAGTATGGAGATGAAGCCAAGAACGGCGTCATCCTCATCAAGACCAAGAAACAATAAACTCCCGCAGCCGCATAATCACCGACTCCGACATCGCACGGATGACCGAAGAACTATTGATGCAAAAATGAATAAGAGATCTTTTCCGCGTATTACACTGGGGATTATACTGCTCACAGCCTGCGCACCGAAGGCGCCTTCAGAAGGTGCGCTGATCCTGGGACAGACCTCCGGACTGGATCCGGAGGACACGTTCACTGCAGTGCTGTTCCGGCACGACGGTGATGCGGGAGAAGGGATCCTGACCGACACGCTGCGGAACGGACGCTTCTCTTTCCGGCTGGATACCCTGCCAGATGCGGACCATTATATGGTTTCAATTTTCCGACCCCATCCGGGGTATATCGACGTCATCAATTTCGGGCCCGAGATCTATCTCGAGCCCGGAACCGTTGTCCGCATCAAGGGGGAGGCAAAGTATCTCAGGAACGCCAGGATAGACAGTCCGGTCCGGGACCAGCAACTGCGACAGCGCTACCTGAAGAAGATGTCCAGGGAGGATTGGGATGCCCTGGATGAGATCCAGGCGCATCGGTACCGGATCATCAACGAGTTATACTACAGCGAGGGACTGACCCCGGTGCAGACCGATTCGCTGAGGAAGGCGGCGCAACAGGACCTGTATGCCAGCCACGAGATCAATGACCGGCTATTCCTGCAGGACCTGAAGATACTGGAAACCGAAGAGATAGGGACTTACGCCCTCGACCGGATCCAATCGCTGGCGCATCAGGTTTCCTCCGGGAAGAAAGAATACCGCGAAGCCGTGCTGCGTTTGTACGAACGGCTCTCGGACGAGCAGAAAACCTCCCGGGAAGGGATGGAAGCCCTCAACTACCTCAATCCCGTCAAGACTGTGACATACGGCTCGCCCGTTCCGGCCTATGAGTATATAGACAAGGAGGGGAAGACCGTACGCGTCTCCGACTTCGCAGGGAAATGGGTCCTACTGGACTTCTGGAGCAAAGGCTGCGGCCCGTGCATCCGGTCCGTCCCGGAACTGGGAGCCTTGAGCCAAGAATTCCACGGGACGCTGGCCGTCGTCAGCATCAGCCTGGACAAGGAAAAGGCCTGGCGGGAAGCCTCGCAAGAGCACGGCATCACCTGGAACGACTGGAACGACCCGAGAGGCACCTTCGGGAGCGTCCGGGCCTACGGAACCAACGGCATCCCCACCTTCATTCTCATCTCCCCCGACGGCACCATTCAGCAGATCATAGTCGGCTACCGGGAAGGGCTGCTCCGCCGTACCATACAAAGCGCACTTTCCACATGACTAGTACTCCTCGCCCGGAATGGAAGGTATTTCCGGGCCACCCCCTTCGATTTCAAGAGGGGTCGCCCGTTTTTCCAAGGCAATCCGGGCGAGGAACCTGTTATTCCCGGTTCCTGGAGTCGATACAGATGGTCACCGGACCGTCGTTGACGAGGGCCACCTGCATGTCGGCGCCGAATTCGCCGGTCCCTACCGGACGCCCGATGGCGGCGGCAAGTGCCTGACAGAAAGACTCATACAAAGGAATCGCCAATTCGTGACCGGCCGCTCCGATATAGGACGGCCGGTTGCCTTTTTTGGTGGAGGCCATCAGGGTGAACTGGCTCACGACCAGCGCCTCACCGCCGATCTCTACGACGCTCCGGTTCATCACCCCGGCCTCGTCATCGAAGATCCGCAGGCCGGCGACTTTCCGCACCAGCCAGTCGATGTCCTCCGGTCCGTCTTCCGGGCCGATGCCCAGCAGGACCAGCAGGCCCGGCCCGATGGAAGAACGCACCCGCCCGCCAATCGACACGGACGCTGAAGACACCCTCTGGATCACCACTCTCATACGCTAATCCTCCGAGGCAATTTCTTTCAGCTCGGCACGATAGGCCATCAGGAGGCGGGACTTGGATATGAAGCCCAGGTACTTGCGGTCGGCGTCCACGACCGGAAGGCGCCAGGCGCCGGTGCGGTCGAACTTCGCCATCACGGACTCCATCTTCTCTCCGGCATAGATATAATCCGGTGCGGACTCCATGATGTTATAGACATGCCAGCTGTCGTACTTCGACGGGTCCAGCAGGGGCTTGCGGGCGGTGGCCAGGTCGACCATGCCCTGGAAACGCCCCTGCCGGTCGAGCACCGCCAGCACGGCGGCGTCGGTCCCGGCAACCACGGAAGCCACCTCGCGCAGCGTGGCGTCGATCTGCACGCGCGGGTACTTGTCACGGATCAGCGAATCCAGATGCATCAGCGTCAGCACCGCCTGGTCGCTGTCGTGCGTGAGGAGGTCGCCGCTCTGCGCAATGCGCTTGGTATAAATGGAATACTTCTCGAAGATGCGCAGCGTTCCGAACGCCACGGTGGAAGTCAGGATGAGCGGGATCAGCAGTTCATAGCCGCCGGAAATCTCGGCGATGAGGAAGATCGCCGTCATCGGCGCCTGCATCACGCCGGCCATCAGCGCAGCCATGCCCACGAGGGCGAAATTCTGCTCCGGCACGCTGAAACCCAGCAGGTTACAGAAGCGCGCGAAGAAGAAGCCCAGGATGGCCCCGGCGAACAGCGTCGGACCGAACGTGCCGCCCACGCCCCCGCCGGCGTTGGTCGCGGTCATCGCCACCACCTTCAACAGGAAGATCAGCAGGAAGAACAGCGGCACGCCCCACTTCCAGTCCAGCAGGAACGAAAGCAGCGAGCGCCCTTCCAGGTCCAGTTCCTGTCCGTTCAGCAGCGCTCCCAGGGAATCGTAGCCCTCGCCGTACAACGGCGGGAACAAGAAGATGAGCAGACCCAGCGCCAGGGCGCAGATGCCCCAGCGAAGGTACGGGTTGCCGATCCTGCCGATGCGGTCTTCCAGGAAGAGGGTCGTACGCATGAAGTACAGCGAACCCAGGCCGCCGAAGATGCCCAGGACGATGTAGAACGGGATGTTCCCCATCGAAAACGGCGTGAGCGTGCAGGCGAAGACCGGCGTCTGACCCCGGAACACATAGGAAACCACCGTCGCGGAGATGGTGGAGATGAGCAGCGGCAGCAACGACTTCATCGACACGTTGAAGAGCAGGATCTCCAGCGTGAAGAGCACGCCCGCAAGCGGGGCCTTGAAGATGCCCGCCACGGCACCGGCGGCGCCGCACCCCAACAGGAGCGTAACGTTCCGGTAGGACAGGCCGGCGGCGCGGCCCAGGTTGGAGCCGATGGCGGCGCCTGTATAGACAATGGGCGCCTCGGCACCCACGGAACCGCCGAAACCGATGGTGATGCTGGAAGTCAGGATCGAAGACCAGGTGTTGTGCGCCTTGATCTTGGAGTCGTTCCGGGACACGGCCAGCAGGGCCTTGGTCACGCCGTGGCCGATATTGTCGCGGATCAGGTAGCGGACCAGCAGCAGGGAGATCAGCATGCCGATGCCCGGCAGGACCAGGTACTGCCAATCGTAACTGGCGTGGAATCCCTGGTTGAGCAGCCGCCTGATCTGATGGATCGACCAATCCAAAAAGACGGCGGCGCACCCGGAGAGCACGCCGACCATCAGGCTGAGCAGCAGGAGTTTGCTGCGTTCAGGAATATGTCTGAACGGGAATTTCACTAGGCGTCCGAAGCGTCGTCATCTCCGCCGTACTGGGAGATGTTGTCGTCAGGAAGGGTCTCGCCTTCGGAGTCGGAAGCCCCGGAGGTACCGGCCATGGACTCGGTCTCCGCCTCCTCTTCGCCTTCGAGCCAGCGCTCGATATCGTCAGGATTGTCGATCTGGACCTTGATCTTGACGAGATAGATATCCTCCGGCAACTCGATCAGCACGGCATAGAAAGGCGTACCATCGGGTTTGGTATAGCGGGTAAGATCGGGCAGATAGTCGTTGAAGCCTTTCGGGTACTTCGCTGCAAATGCCGCAGCCAGTTCAGGTGACATGTTTTCGTAGCTGACAATGTGACGTTTTCTGTTGTCCTGTGCCATAGATAGGAATAGGGTTAGTTCGTTTAATTATGTGGTGCAAGTATAATTACTTTTTCTTAAAAAAAAGTGCTTTCTGCTGCTTTTTTTTCAACATATCCCGCTCCGTCCAGACCGGCTTCATCGTGCGGGGATCCAGTCCGGACCAGAACATCACCGAGGATGTGGTCATGGGCGTGGGCATAAAGTCCTGCACCTGCTCCATCCAAATCCCTTTCAAACAGGGGTTTGCGGCGAGGCGCCGCATATCGTCGAGGGTGCAGCCGGGATGCGAGGAGATGAAATAAGGCACCAGTTCGGTGTGCGTGCCGTTCTCGCGGTTGATCCTGTCGAACTCGGTGCGCAGCCGCTCGAACAGGCGGAAGGACGGTTTGCCCATATAGTGCAGCACCTTGTCTTCCGTGTGTTCGGGGGCGACCTTGAGGCGGCCGGAGGTATGTTTGAGCATCAGCTCGCGCAGGTACGGCTTGCCGGTCTCGTCGATGAATCCCTTCTCGTCCAGGAAGAGGTCGTAGCGCACGCCGCTGCCGATGTAGGAGTGGCGCACGCCCTTCACGGCATCCACCTGCCGGTAGAGTTCCAGCACGCGCTTGTGCGAGCGGTCCAGGTTCGGGCAGGGCCCCGGGAAGAGGCAGGACTGCCGGCGGCATTTCGCGCACAGATCCAGGTTCTTGCCGTGCATCCCGTACATATTGGCCGTGGGGGCGCCCAGGTCGGAGATGTTGCCGTGGAATTCCGGCATGGCGGCCAGTTTGCGTACCTCGTCCAGGATGGAGGCTTCGCTGCGGGACTGGATGAACTTGCCCTGGTGGGCGGCGATTGTGCAGAAGTTGCAGCCGCCGAAGCAGCCCCGGTGGGTGATGATCGAGTCCTTGATCATGTCGTAGGCCGGGATGCGCTTGCCCTTGTAGCGGGGGTGCGGGAGTTTGGTGAACGGGAGGTCCCAGCAGGCGTCCATCTCTTCCGTCGTTGCGGGCGGATACGGCGGGTTCACCTGCACGTAGCCGTCGCCGACGGGCTCGATCAGCGTCTGCGCGTGGAGCACATTCGCCTGGATCTCAATATGATGGAAGTTTTCCGCAAACGCCCGCTTGTCCTTTAGGCACTGCTCGAATGAATTCAGCAGTATCGGCTCCGTTCCGCCGGAAGAGCCCCTGAAAACTTCGCTTCGCTCATCCCCCCCACTGCTTTGCAGCGGGTCCCCCCCGTTCACGAGCCACGGGCGGCTACGGTTTTCCGGGGCTCTCCCGGTCTTCACTACGCCGATACTGCCGGTACGGTAAAAAGCGATCTGGGGAATCTGCTCGATCTGGCGGCGGTTGCGGCCGGATTCGATGGCGCGGGTGAGTTCGAGCATCGGGCGCTCCCCCATCCCGTAACAGAGCCAGTCGGCACTGCTGTCCACGAGGATGGACGGCATCAGCCGGTCCTCCCAGTAGTCGTAATGCGTCAGGCGCCGCAGCGAGGCCTCCACGCCGCCGATCACCACCGGCACGTCGGGCCACAGCTGCTTCAGGATCTTCGTGTACACCGTCACGGCGCGGTCCGGCCGCTGGCCAGCCCGGCCCTCGGGGGTATAGGCGTCGTCGTGGCGCAGGCGCTTCGCGGCCGTGTAGTGGTTGACCATCGAATCCATCGCCCCGGCGTTCACCGCGAAATACAGCCGCGGCGCGCCCAGCTTGCGGAAATCCCGCAGGTCGTCGCGCCAGTTCGGCTGGGGTACGACCGCCACGCGGTACCCGGCTTTCTCCAGGTACCGCGCGATGCAGGCCGTTCCGAAACTGGGATGGTCCACGAAAGCGTCTCCGGTGAAAAGGATGACGTCGATCCAGTCCCAGCCCAGCTGCTGCACTTCCTTGACGGAAGTGGGGATATTACATTCTGTCCGGTAAGTCAATGCCCAGGATCTTCATGCCCCGGCGCAGCACGGAAGCGAGCGTGGAGATCAGCTCCAGACGCATCTGAAGGACTTCACGGTCCGGTTCCTTGAGGATCGGGGTATCGTGGTAGTACTGGTTGAACTCCTTCGCCAGGTCGTAGCAGTAATTCGCGATAAGCGCGGGAGAGAAGGCTGCGGCGGCCTCCCCTACCTTCTGCGGATAGGCGCCGAGGATCTTCACGAGGCGGACCTCCTTCGGGCTCAGCTCCACCTTCGGGTCCAGCGCGGCCGCCAGGTCCCGCTCCGCCGCCTTGCGCAGGATGGAGCAGATGCGGGCGTGGGTGTACTGGATGAAGGGGCCGGTGTTGCCGTTGAAGTCGATGGACTCCTTGGGATTGAAGAGCATCTTCTTCTTGGGATCCACCTTGAGGATGAAGTACTTGAGCGCGCCCAGGCCGATCATCCGGTAAAGCCGCTCCTTCTCCTCGTCGCTGATGCCCTCGAGCTTGCCGCTCTCCTCAGAGGTGGCCTTCGCCTCCTGGTACATCTTCTCGATGAGGTCGTCGGCGTCCACCACGGTGCCCTCGCGGGACTTCATCTTGCCTTCCGGCAGCTCCACCATGCCGTACGACAGGTGGAAGATCTGGTCCGCCCAGTCGAAGCCCAGCTTCTTCAGGATGAGCTTGAGCACCTGGAAATGGTAGTTCTGCTCGTCGCCCACCACGTAGATGTGCGAGTCGAGCTTGTATTCGCTGAAGCGGCGCTCGGCGGTGCCGAGGTCCTGCGTGATGTACACGGAAGTGCCGTCGGAACGGAGCAGGAGCTTGCGGTCCAGCCCGTCGGCGGTGAGGTCGCACCAAACGGAGCCGTCGGGATCCTTCACGAACACGCCCATCTCGAGGCCGCGGCTGACCAGTTCCTTGCCGAGCAGGTAGGTATCGTGCTCATAGTAAGTGCGGTCGAACGTGATGCCGAGGGCCTTGTAGGTCTGCTCGAAGCCGTCGAACACCCAGCCGTTCATCGTCTCCCAGAGCTTGCGCACGGCCGGATCGCCCTCTTCCCACTTCACCAGCATCTCGTGGACCTTGTCCATCACGGACGGGTCCTCCTTCTCCATCTTGGCGAACTCGACGTAGCAGTCGCCCACCAGGTGGTCGCCCTTCTTGCCGGTGCTCTCGGGCGTGGCGCCGTGGAAGCGCTGCTGCCAGGCGTACATCGACTTGCAGATGTGCACGCCGCGGTCGTTTACCAGCGTGGCCTTGACGACCTCGTCGCCGGCGGCCTTGAGCAGGTCGGAAACCGAGGCGCCCAGCAGGTTGTTGCGGATGTGACCGAGGTGCAGCGGCTTGTTGGTGTTGGGCGAAGAGAACTCCACCATCACACGGCGGCCCGTGGCGGGCAGCTGCCCGTAGGAGCCGTCTTCCACGATGGCGGCGAGGGCCTCGCGCCAGTAAAGGTTGGACAGGCTGAGATTGAGGAAACCCTTGACGGAGTTGTAGGAGGCGACTTCCGGGCAGTTGGCGACCAGCCAGTCGCCCAGGGCGGTGCCGGTGGCGTCCGGGCTCTGCCGCGTCATCCGGAGCAGCGGGAACACGACCAGGGTGAAGTCGCCCTCGAACTCCTTGCGGGTCACCTGGACCTGCAAGGTCGCGGGATCGACCTCGGCGCCGTAAACGGCTTTGATGGCCTCTGAGGCCTTCGCGGCGAGGAATGCTTCGGGAGTCATCAGCCGAGATAGGTCTTGAGGAGTTTGCTGGCGGACGGCTTCTTGAGCTTGCGGATGGCTTTCTCCTTGATCTGGCGGACGCGCTCACGCGTGAGGTCGAGCCGCTCGCCGATCTCCTCGAGCGTCATCTCCTGGCAGCCGATGCCGAAGAAACTCTTGATGATCTCGCGCTCGCGCGGAGTGAGGATCTGCAGCGCACGCTCGATCTCGGTGCTGAGGGATTCGTTGGTCAGGCCGCGGTCGGCGCTCGGGGAATCGTCGTTGGGCAGCACGTCCAGCAGGCTGTTGTCCTCGCCCTCCACGAAGGGGGCGTCCACACTGACGTGGCGGCCGGAGACGCGCAGGGTGTCGGCGATCTTGTCCTTGGGGATGTCTATCATCTCGGCCAGTTCGTCGGTGGACGGCTGGCGCTCGTTCTCCTGCTCGAACTTGCCGAGGGCCTTGTTGATCTTGTTCAGGGAGCCCACCTGGTTCAGCGGCAGGCGCACGATGCGGCTCTGCTCGGCAAGGGCCTGCAGGATGGACTGGCGGATCCACCACACGGCGTAGGAGATGAATTTGAAGCCGCGGGTCTCGTCGAATTTCTCGGCGGCCTTGATCAGGCCGAGGTTGCCCTCATTGATGAGGTCGGGCAGGCTGAGGCCCTGGTTCTGGTATTGCTTGGCCACGGACACGACGAAGCGCAGGTTGGCGCGGGTCAGCTTCTCGAGCGCCTCCTGGTCGCCCTTGCGGATGCGCTGGGCGAGTTCGACTTCCTCTTCCGGGGACACCAACTCCTCGCGGCCGATCTCCTGGAGATACTTGTCCAGGGACGCGCTCTCGCGGTTGGTGATGGATTTCGTGATCTTTAGTTGTCTCATATGTCTGGATAACAATATACTTTCCGGCATATTGATATACGAAACAATCCCGCGTAAGTTTCACACTCGCGCGGGATTTTTTCAGTCAGTTTTTTAACAGAGATTCTTCGCTTCGCTCAGAATGACAGGCAGGATGGCCAAGGATGACAAGCCGGATGCATCAGTCTTCTTTGCCGAAGCCGAAGTAGCCCGGCCGACCGCTGGCGTCCACGCCTTCGATGAAGATGGAGCGGCGGCTCCGCTTCGCGATGTCGATCACATCCTGCGGCTTGGAGACCTTCTGGTCGTTGACGAAGCGGATGATGAAGCCGTCCTGGCCGCCTGCACGGGCCAGTGCGCCGTTGCCGGCGGAGACGATCTCCACGCCGTCCCTGGCCGCACGCAGCTGCGCGCCGTAGAAGCTCACGGTACCGTCGCTGCCCACCGTGCCGTTCGCAACGGTGCCGTCGGTGAACTCGACCGACAGGTCCTGGGTATTGCCGCCCCGGAAGACGCGGACCGTGGCCCGGTCGCCCGGATGGTAGCTGTTGACCTTGGCCTGGAGCTCGGGCATCGAGGCGATGCGGGTGCCGTCGATGGCCAGGATCACGTCTTCGGACTTGATGCCGGCCTTGTCGGCCGCACCGCCCTTGACCACCTCGCTCACGTACACGCCCTCGGGGGTGGAGACCTTCAGCTTCTTGGCCAGGTCCTCGGTGAGGGTGCCGCCGGTGATGCCGAGCATCGCGCGCTTGACGGAGCCGAAGTCGATCAGGTCGGAGACGATCTTCTTGACGATGTTGGACGGAACCGCGAAGGAATAGCCGGTATAGGAGCCGGTCGTGGAGACGATGGCGGTGTTGATGCCCACCAGCTCGCCCTCCTTGTTGACCAGGGCGCCGCCGGAGTTGCCCGGGTTGACGGCCGCATCGGTCTGGATGAAGGACTCGATCTTGAACTCACCGTCGTAGTTCGGCATAGAGCGGCCCTTGGCGCTCACGATGCCGGCGGTGATGGTGGAGCGGAGCTCCTCGCCCAGCGGGCTGCCGATGGCCAGCACCCACTCGCCCAGGCGGAGCTTGTCGGAGTCGGCGAACTGGACGGTCTGCAGGCCGGTCTCGTCGATCTTGATCAGGGCGACGTCGGTGGCCGGGTCGGTGCCGATCACGGTGGCCTCGTAGGTCTTGTTGTTGTTGAGTGTCACTTCGATCTTGGTGGCGCCGGAGACCACGTGGTTGTTCGTCACGATGTAGCCGTCGGGGCGGATGATCACACCGGAACCGCTGCCCTGGCGTTCGCGGTTGCCTCCGCCGTACCCTTCGTCACCGAAGAAGAACCGGAAGAACGGGTCGATGTATTGCTGCTGTTGCTGCCGGGCCTGGATGGTCACCTTGACGTAAACGACGGCGTTCACCGCGGTCTCCGCGGCATAGGTGAAGTCCGGATAATCGGAGAGTGACAAATTGACAGTACGGACTGCCTGTCCGTCGGATGAATAAGTGACGCCCTGCTGCTCGCCGGCGGGAGCCGGAGCAGCGGTCTTGACGATCGCGTAAGCGGTCAATCCGCTCAAGAGCACGGATGCCAGGACGATGAGAAAACCTTTTTTCATATCGATGTTTTTTAAAATTATTGTCCAAGGCTGAAAAAGGTCAAAATACATGCCAAAATCCAAGAATTAATTCGTATTTTTGCGAGAAGCATTATATGTAACTATTAAAAAGACTGATATGGATTTCAACGTTTCTAGCGCCGGACTGCTCAAGGGCATCCTCGATGTCTCCAAGGCCATTCCCGCCAAAACCGCCCTCCCGATTCTGGAAAACTTCCTCTTCGTCCTCAAGGACGGACAGCTGGAGATCACCGCCTCCGACCAGGAACTCACGCTCCGCACCCGGATCGCCGTGGACAGCTCCTCCGAAGACGGCAGCATCGCCGTTCCGGCCCGCCAGATGATCGACCTGCTGAAGGCCCTGCCCGACCAGCCGATCACGGTCAAGACCGCCGGAGAAGGCTCCTTCGAGTGCATCTGGAGCAACGGCAACTCCTCCCTGCCCTATTTCCCCGCCGCCGACTATCCGGAGATCAAGGGCGCGGGCGACAGCGCCCTGAACGCCACCGTCCCGGCCAGCGTGCTCGCGGAGGGCATCGCCAGCACCATCTACGCCACGGCGGACGACGAGATGCGCCCGGCCATGAACGGCATCTTCTTCGACATGGAACCGGAGAGCACCACGCTTGTCGCATCCGACTCGCACAAGCTCATCTGTTATACCACCCGCGACTTCCAGTGCACGGAGAAGTCCTCCTTCATCCTGCACAAGAAACCGGCCGGCGTGCTCAAGTCCATCATCGACAAGGACGACGAGAACGTGGGCATCGCCTTCGACTCCTCCACCGTCGTATTTACCCTCGGCGAGACGATGATGGTCTGCCGCCTGATCGTCGGCAAGTTCCCGGAGTACCGCAAGGTCATCCCGCAGAACAACGCCAACATCCTCCGCATCGACCGCGCCCAGCTGCTGAACACGGTCCGACGCGTGGCGGTGTGCGCCAACAAGGCCTCCAACCACATCAAGTTCGACCTCAAGGCCGGCCAGATCGAGATCACGGCCCAGGACCTGGGCTTCGCCCTCGCCGCCTACGAGAAGCTCCCGTGCGACTACAACGGCGACGAACTCGGCATCGGCTTCAAGTCCTCCTTCCTGATCGAGATCCTCGGCAACATGACCTGCGGCACCGTGGTGATGAAGTTCGCGGACGCGCGCCGCGCCGCCCTCATCGTCCCGTCCGAGGAAGAGGACGAAAGCGGCAAGATCTGCGGCATCCTGATGCCGATCATGGTTTCCTAAGCCTATGCAGCTCAACCTGACCCGGCCGCTGCTCTTCTTCGACATCGAGAGCACCGGCCTCAACATTCCGGCCGATTCCATCGTCGAACTGAGTTTCGTGAAGGTCTTCCCCGGCGGGGAGGAGCGTATCAAGACCTGGCGCGTCAAACCCTGGGACTATGAGCTCCGCCGCCAGCGCCCGATGAATCCGGACGCCACCAAGGTCAACGGCATCACCGACGACATGCTCACGGGATGCCCCACCTTCTACGAGGTGGCGGACGAGGTGGCGGAATGGCTGCGGGACAGCGACCTGGCGGGCTTCAACTCCGCCAAGTTCGACCTGCCGATGCTGGCCGAGGAGTTCGAGCGCGTCAAGCTGGCCGGCAAGGACCTCGGCGTGGACCTGCATGCGCCCCTGATGGTGGACGTGCAGAACATCTACCACGCGATGGAGCCGCGCAACCTGCGCGCCGCCTACCGCTTCTACTGCGGCGGCGAGGACTTCGAGAACGCACACAGCGCCGAAGCCGACACCCTCGCCACCTACCGTGTGCTCCAGGCCCAGCTGGACCGTTACCAGGAGCCCGACAAATACCGCGAGCAGGTGCTCAAGAACGACGTCAAGTCGCTCTCCGCCTTCGTGGGCAAGAAATACGTGGACTTCTCCGGCCACCTCATCCTGGACGACAGCGGCGAGATCGTGATCAATTTCGGCAAGCACAAGGGCAAGACCGCCCGCAAGGTGTTCGAGACCGACCCGTCCTATTACGCCTGGATCCAGCAGGGCAGTTTCACCCTGGACACGAAGGCGCAGTTCGCCAAGCTCGAAGAGCAGTTCAAGCGGGAGCGGCTGGCCGCCAAATGGAACGGAAGATTATTCTGATAAGGTACGAAAAAAGGCTTGGCGAGTTCGCCAAGCCTTTTTTCGAGCCACTTAACAGACTTGAACTGTTGACCTGCGCGTTACGAATGCGCTGCTCTACCGACTGAGCTAAAGTGGCAATGGGATTGCAAAGGTAGCAATAATTTTGAAAATACCTACGATTTTTTGTGCGTCATGATGTCGAGCACCATCTTGTCGGTTTCCTGCATACCCACGGAGCCCAGGCGCGTCAGGTTGTGGATGCAGCGGTCCACGTCGTCCTCGATCAGGCCCTCATAGCTGCTCACGCTGTGGTTCTGCACGGCGAGCATCGCGCTCAGCACGGCCGTTGACACGCCGCTGCTCACCTTCAGCGCGCAGCTGGGTTTGGCGCCGTCACACACCATCCCGGCCAGGTTCGCGATCATGTTCTTGACGCTGTAGGCCACCTGTTCGTAGCCGCCGCCCATCAGCCAGGTCATCCCGCAACTGCTGCCGGTGGAGGCTACCACGCAGCCGCAAAGGCAGCTCAGCTTGCCCAGGCTCTGCTTGATGTAGATGGCCGTCAAGTGGCTCAGGACCAGCGCCCGCGTGAGTTCCTCTTCCGTATTGTGGTTTTCGCGGGCGAACACCACCACGGGCAGCGTGGCGGCGATGCCCTGGTTGCCGCTGCCGGAATTGCTCATCACGGGGATCATCGCGCCGGCCATCCTCGCATCGCACGCGCAGGAAGTGGCGCTGATGATGTGGCTGAAGATGCTGTCGCCCATGATGCCCTTGCCCAGCGGACGGGAGAGCGTCTTGCCCAGTTCGTGGCCGTAATTCCCTTTCAGGGCCTCTTCCGCGGCAGCTTCGTTGAGCCGGCGGGACTCATTGATGAACTCGATGTCTTCCAGCGGTGCGGTGGTCGCGAATTCGAACACCCGGCGCAGGGTAAGGTCATTCTCCGCCGCTTCTTCTTCCCGACGGCCAAGCTCCGAGCGACGGTCCACCGTGGGGGTACAGGGGCCTTCCAGGTACACCAGGCGCGTGTGGTCCCGGGCGATCACGGCCCGGGAGCCCTGCTCCCCCGCCCTGCAGCGGACTTCGATGTAGAGGATTTCGTCGCTGTCCTTCGTCAGGCCGATGGTTATCCTGTTTTCCGCGAGGTATGCCTTGGCTTCGGCGACGGCTTTCGGGCACACGTCCCTGAGCACCTCCAGCTGATAGTCGCTCTTGCCGATCAGCGCTCCCAGGGCCACGGCCACGGGAAGCCCGGTCATCCCCGTACCGGGAATGCCCACGCCCATCGCGTTCTTGAGCATGTTTCCGCTGAGTTCCACTTCAATGCGTTCCGGGCGCTCCCCGAGCGCCTCGGTGGCGTAGGCGGTGCACAGGGCCACGGCGGCAGGCTCGGTGCATCCGATCGCGGGAACGACCTCCCGCTTGATGAGGGCGATGATCTGCTCGTTTTCCATATGCACAAATATACTGATTTTTATGCGGAAAAATGTATATTTGCATGATTGATAAGACAACCATACTTACATGAAAAGGTTTATACTGACTCTTGCAGTACTGGGATGCGCCCTTCTGGCCGCCCAGGCACAGCCCGGCCGGGGCGGTGCCGCTTTCCAGCGGCCCCAGGTAGAATGCAGTTTCGATCCCTACGTGGCCGCTCCCGCAGGCTTTGACAAGATGCGCCAGGGCATCGACCGCGGCGCCCTCGAACTGGTCGAGTACAAGTCCACCACCGTAGGCACCGTCCGCAAGGCGACGGTCTATCTGCCGCCGAAGTACAGCCCGTCCAAGAAATACCCCGTCCTCTATCTGCTGCACGGTATCGGCGGCGACGAACTTGAATGGCTGCTGGGCGGAGCCCCGAACATCATCATGGACAACCTGTACGCCGACGGAAAGGCCGCCGAGATGATTGTCGTGATGCCGAACGGCCGCGCACAGGAGAACGACCGCGCCGAGGGCAACGTATATGCCGGATCGGCCGCGTTCGCCAATTTCGAATACGACCTGCTGAACGACCTTATCCCCTTCATCGAGGGCAGGTACAGCGTAAAGAAGGACAAGTTCCACCGCGCCGTCGCCGGCCTGTCGATGGGAGGCGGTCAGTCGCTGAACTTCGGTCTCGCACACATGGACACCTTCGCCTTCGTGGGCGGTTTCTCCTCGGCGCCGAACACCAAGACCCCGGAGGAGCTCATCCCAGACGTGGAGAAGACCAAGGCGCAGAATTCCCTCCTCTGGATGGTCTGCGGCAGCAAGGACGGCCTGATGTACAACAGCGCCCGCCTCAAGGCCTTCTGCGACGAACACGGCGTGCCTTGCACCCTCATCGAGTACCCCGACGGCCAGCACGACTTCATCGTGTGGAAGTACGGCCTATACAACTTCGCACAACTCATCTTCAGAAAATAAAACCTTGACAATATGCAACTTGAAGGAAGAAGACAAAGTACCAACGTCGACGACCGGCGTGGTATGTCCGCGGGCAAGGTAGCCGGCGGAATCGGCCTCGGAGGCCTCCTCATCTATGGCCTCATCACGCTCCTGATGGGCGGTAACATTGGAGACGTCATCGACGTGGCCACCCAGATGGGCGGCGGTACGGAGATCGTCAGCGGAAGCGGCCGCACCCCGACCGCCGAAGAGGAAGAGCTCGCCGTGTTCGCCAAGCAGATCCTCGCCGGCACGGAGGACGTCTGGACGAACATCTTCGCCCAGAACGGACGCACCTACGTCCCCCCGAAGCTCGTGCTCTACAATGACTACGTACAGACGGCCAGCGGCACCGCCTCCGCCCAGATGGGCCCGTTCTACAACAGCGCGGACCAGACGGTCTACATCGACCTGTCTTTCTTCTCCACGATGAAGCAGCAGATCGGCGCGGACGGTGACTTCGCCTACGCCTACGTCATCGCCCACGAGGTCGGACACCACGTGCAGTACCTGCTGGGCACCCTCCAGCAGGCCCATCAGCAGATGTCGCGCGTGAGCCAGGCGGAGAGCAACCAGATCAGCGTGCGGCTCGAACTCCAGGCCGACTTCTACGCCGGCGTCTGGGCCCACCACGACAACAAGATGTACCACTCCCTGGAGCCCGGCGACATCGAAGAAGGGATGGCGGTGGCATCCAAGATCGGTGACGACTACCTGCAGAAGAAAGCCCGTGGCTACGCCCAGCCCGAGACCTTCAACCACGGCACTTCCGAGCAGCGCTCCCGCTGGCTGATGAAGGGTTTCAACACCGGCAATCCCGCCCAGGGCGACACCTTCTCCCCGCGCTACAACCAACTGTAAGTCAATCCATTACGAAGAACGCCCGGAAGGCTTTGGACCTCCCGGGCGTTTTTTGCAGCCACTGGCAGCGTCAAGGTTGCTTCTGCGCCAGGACCGGACGCACGGAGCGTCCATGGAAACGGTAGCCGCTCCCCTCTACCGGGCCCAGGAAGTCGAACCCGAGACAATAGACGAAAACAGGATTCACCGGGTTATAGAGGTCCGAAGTCCAGTAACTTCCGTTCGTTCCGGCATATTGTGGTCCGACATTGCCGCAGTATCCGGCAGTCGGCAGGAAGATGGATGCATCTTCAAACCCCTCAACCAGGCTGCTGACGACGAATCCCGTCACACCGGTATTCTCATAATCCGCCGTCCAGGTCCACTTGCAGAGGTTCATCAGCTCTTCCATCTCAGCCCGCGTGGGCATGCGCCAGTCGCTGCCCAGTTTCACGTGAGCCACGTCGTCCTCCGGCTCCAGGGTGGTCTTTCCGTCCGGAGTGCCGTACTGCGCCTCCGTGCAGTACTTGTTCAAGGTGTTTTCGACGCCTTCGCACCACTTGTAGCTCTCCCACCGGTAAACGGATTTCATCGAGGTCTCACCCCAGGCATAGATGGCGCCGTATCCCTCCGGAGAGTCGGCGCCCAGGTTGAACGCAGACCATTTTACGCTGAGGCCAAGATCCACGGGCTCCGCCACATAAGTGTAGGCATCATCGGAAAAGTCCATCCGGTACGACAGGGGGAAGTATTCGGAAGACCGGGTGACGGCGCCGTCGGAAATGAGCAGCCGCGCGCTCAGGTGCAGTTTATCCAGCGAGAAGGTGTTCGGCAGCCGGCTGCCGCTGGCGGTCACGATGAAATAGCGGCCGTCAAATTCCGTGGCGGACACGGGCAGGCTGAAGCTTTCCTTGCTGCCGGAGTCCGTCTCCACGGCATTCAAGGAAACGGCGGACGCACCCAGTTTCGCCAGCAAGCCGGCAGCGGAGAGCGGCTGGATCTCGAAAAAGACGCGGTTGGACGGCGCGGTGGAAAAGCCCACGGAACCGTCCCGGTCGTCCGGCACCACCACGACGGACTGGACGGCGTTCACCAGGGCGTCCATCTGCTCGCGGATACTCTCCATATCCTCCTGCATCGCCTCGAGGGAGGCCCGGATTTCCTGCATCTCGGAGCGGGATTTCCCTAGAGCGGTTTCCAGCGCCTTCGTCCGGCTTTCCAGACCGCCCAGGCGGGACTCGACGGAGTCCAGGTACGCCTGCAACGTGTTCAGCTGCGCTTCCAGGGCGGCCACCTTCGCCAGGGTGATGTCGGCCTGTTCCATCCACTTTCGGGCATCGGCAGCATTCTGGCGGACCAGCTCCTGCAGGGCCGTCAGGTCTCGGGAGAACCGTGCCTCCTTCTCCTGCAGGGACTCGATGATATCGGAAAACGAATCCCCTTGCGCCTCCAGCGCAACGATGTATTCGCGAAGCTGCGTCTGGGCTGTCTCCAGGGAACCGACCGCATTCCGGACGGAAGCGATCTGGGCGTTGATGGAGACCAGCGTGGTCTTCTCAAGCGCATCCAACCGGGCCTGCAAGTCGGCAATCGCCTGTTTGTTGCAGGCGCCCAGGCACAACAGCAAGACGGGAAAGAGCAGCAGAATCTGTTTCTTCATCATGAGGCGGAAATCTTTGTATCAGAGCACCTTCCAGACGTCCAGGCAGATTGCGCCGGGCTTGCCCTGGCCCGGCATACAGACGAAGATTGCGTCGATCTCCGTGCGGCCGTGCTCGCGGTCGTTCAGTTTGACGACGAATTCCAGGCCGGGCCCCACCGGATACTCATCGGCCGGATTCTGGGCAAGAAGGCAAGTCCCACACAAAAGTGCGGCAAACAGAAATACAAACTTCTTCATTATCGATTATTTAGAGGACGCAAGCATTGATTTGGCGGCGCTGGCGCCGGCCAGGGCGCCGGTGGCGAAGGCGAGCTGGAGGTTGTAGCCGCCGGTGTCGGCATCGATGTCCAGTACCTCCCCGCAGAGGTAGAGGCCGGGCACGACGCGGGATTCCATCGTCTTGGCGATGAAGTCGTCGGTGGACACGCCTCCGGCGGTGACGACGGCGCGTTCGTAGCCCACGTAGCCAGCAATTTCGAACTGCCAGGCTTTCAGCGCCTTGGCGATGCTGACCAGGTTCACCCAGACCTTGGTGTCGGCCCGTCCGCGCCGCTCCAGGGTGATGATTTCGGGGTGCGCGGCCGTGAAGGCGGGAATCAGTTCCCGGGGCATCAGCTTGCCCAGGAGGATGCGGCAGCGCTCCTTTTCGCGGACGCCCCGCGAGCGCGGGTCCTTTTCGATTTCCGCCCAGAGTTCCTTGACGCGGACGGTCAGTTCGGTCAGGCTCACGCCCGGCTTGAGGTCGAGCACCTCGCTCACCCGCGAGCCGTTGACCATCGCCTTGACGGCCTTGCGGCTGAGCTGGTAACCCACCGGCCCTTCCAGGCCGCCGTCGGTGAAATCGACATCGCCGAATTCGGTGCCGGCTTCGGTGCCTTCGATCAGCAGGCTCAGTTGTACGTTCTTCAGCTGCACCCCGCAGAGCGACTGCCCGAACTCCGTCAGCGGGGTGTTGCGGTCAATGTGCAGGTCTTTGGTTTCCAGCTGTTTATATCCTTTCGGAACGAGGGCCGTCAGGGACGGGAACGTCGGGACGATGCGGTGGCCGAGCGCTTCCGCCCAGCGGATGCCGTCGCCGCTCGAGCCGGTGGACGGGTAGCACAGTCCGCCCGTCGCCACGATCAGCCGGGCGCATTTCCACTCCCGCCCGTCGGTCAAAGTAACCACGAAGCCGGGAGGCAGCTCGCCCCTGAAAACGTCCTCCTTCGTCGGACCCCACCGCTGCGCTTCGCTTGCGGTCCCCCCTCTTAACGTGCCGAGGGTGGCAGTGTTTTCTGGGGCGACTGCCTCCCGGGCTTCTCCTGTCACTATGGATGCGACTTCGGCTTCGGTTTCGATCTTGACGCCGAGCGAGAGGCAGGCGTTCACCAGGGTGTCCACCACGTCGGAGGCGTGATAGGACGCCGGGAAGGCGCGGTCGCCACGCTCGACCACGGCCGGCATGCCGAAGCCCTCGAACCAGTCGAAGACGGCCTGCGACGGCAGGTTGTAGAACGCAGACTTGACGAAGTTCGGCTTCGAGCGGATATGGCCGGAAAAGGCGTTCCAGTCCTTCACATTCGTGAAATTGCAGCGCCCCTTGCCGGTGATCATGATCTTGCGCGCCGGGCGCGGCATCTTCTCCAGCACCGTCACCTGAGCGGCGGCACCGGCATCCACGAGGGTCCGGGCGGCGTGGTAGGCCGCCATCAGCCCGGAGGCTCCCCCACCGATGACTACGATTTCCGATCTCATCTGAAAACAAAAAAAGGGAAAGCTTAGTACATCGCACCGCTACGACCTCCTACCCTTGCTGCCTTCCGGCCCTGGGGGAGTTCAGAGGGAGCTGGTCGTGTACGACTTTCCCGCCACAAATATAGGAAAAAATCAAATGCTGTCGAATATCAACGGGAGAATATCGTCCACTTTTTCGAATTTCCAGACCTTATCCGCCGAAATCATGATCACGGACATCGGCTTGCCGGACTTCGCCTGGTACTGGGCCATTACCTGGCGGCAGGCCCCGCAGGGCGTCGCTGGCTGGCTGCCCAGACGCCCCATCACGCCGCCCGCGAGGGCGATGCTCTGCATATCCTTGTCCGGATAGCGGGCGCCTGCGGCGAACATCGCCGTCCGCTCGGCGCAGAGCCCGGACGGGAAGGCGGCGTTCTCCTGGTTGGCGCCGCGCACGATCTGCCCGTTGGACATCCGGACGGCGGCCCCCACGTGGAAATGCGAATACGGCGCGTAGGCGCCCTGCATCGCCTTGATGGCTTCCGCGGCCAGTTCCCGGTCCTCGGGATTCATTTCATCGATCGACTTGTACTCCTGGTAGGAGATCTGGATTTGACGTTCGGTCATAGCCTGTGTGGTTTATCTCCCAAATTTAACGATTATTTCTCAATTGCACACCTTTTGGTCGTACGAAATACGTATCTTTGCCCCCGATATGAAGATTTGCGTGGGACTTTCCGGAGGCGTAGACTCCAGCGTGGCCGCCCTGCTGCTCAAACGGCAGGGCTACGACGTGTTCGCGATGTTCATGCAGAACTGGCACGACACCGAGGGCACCCTGCACGGCGACTGCGAGTGGGAGGAAGACCGCTTCGTGGCGGAAATGGTCGCGCGAAAAATCGGTATCCCATTCTATTTCATCGACTTGAGCAAGCAGTACCGGCAGCGCGTCGTGGACTATATGTTCGACGAATACGCCCGCGGGCGCACGCCCAACCCGGACGTGCTGTGCAACCGCGAGATCAAGTTCGACGCCTTCCTGGAAGCCGCGCAGCGCCTGGGCGCGGACTATGTCGCCACCGGCCACTACTGCCGCAAGGAGACGCTCCCGGACGGCACCTGCCGCATCCTCGAAGGCAGCGACCCCAACAAGGACCAGAGCTATTTCCTCTGCCAGCTTTCGCAGGCGCAGCTGTCCAAGGCGCTCTTCCCCATCGGCGACCTGCTGAAACCGGAAGTACGCCGCCTCGCGAAGGAGGCCGACCTCCCCTCCGCCGACAAGAAGGACTCGCAGGGTATCTGCTTCGTGGGCAAGGTGGACCTCCCGACCTTCCTCCAGCAGCAGCTCAAGAGCGTGGAAGGCGACGTGGTGGAAGTATTCGACGCCTACTACGCCGACAGCGCCAAGTTCCTGCGGGACAAGGAATTGCTTGCACACGGAACGGCTCTCTCCGACGAAGAGCTGCTGGAACTCTCCACCCCGTTCGACTACGCCGACATCCGCTTCGAGACGGAAACCTACCGTTCCGGGAAGCATCACGTCAAGAAGACGCGGGACAAGGCGAATCCCTGGGCCCGCCGCATCGGCCGGCACGAGGGCGCACAATTCTATACGATCGGCCAGCGCAAGGGCCTGGGCATCGGCGGCCACGCCAACCCTGTGTTCGTGCTCGCCACGGACATCGCACGGAACGTCATCTATGTGGGTGAAGGCGAGAACCATCCCGGCCTGCTCCGCAGCTGCCTGCGCATCGCCCCCGACGAAATCCATTGGATCCGCCCGGACCTGGCGATGCAGCCCGGCGAGGAGCGCCGCTTCCGCGTGCGCATCCGCTACCGGCAGCCCCTGCAGGACGCCACGCTGCTGATGCGGGAAAACGGCCTCTTCATCCTGTTCGACCAGCCCCAGCGCAGCATTACCCCGGGCCAGTTCGCGGTCTGGTACACCCCAGACGGCGAAATGCCCGGGAGCGGCGTCATCGACCGCTGAAAAGTCATTTTCAGCCTGTTTAGTGCCGGTAAGGGTACAATAGTTGGACCGGTACCGTCAATAAAAGCTTACAACGCAGGTAAGGGTCCTCCCTTTGTACCGGTACCTGCACCAAATATAAACGAGAACTATGAAAAAATGTTATCTGATTACGACCGCCCATCTCGAAGATGGATTGTGGTTCCTGGATGATGAAGACTTCCGCACCGGGATGAATTACGTGGCCATTCAGGCCACCCGGTCTAAAGTGGTCGTCCTGGCTTTTATCCTGATGTCCAACCATTTGCACTTCATTCTTTATGGTAGTTGGGAGGATGTACAGGACTTTGTCAACGGGCTCAAGAGCCGTTACGCAAAATACTTTTATAACAAATACGGACAAAGAGAACTGCTCCGGCGAAACAACGTGAATTATAGGGAGGTTTCTGTGGAGGACGAGTCCCTGGAGCGTGCGATCGCCTATGTCCAGATGAACTGCGTCGCGGCCAACATCTGCATGTATCCTCACCAGTATCCCTGGGGTACGGGGAACAGTTATTTCAACCCGTCCCCAGGTGAAGGGAGACGACTGGGCGATCTTTCAAAGAGGTCGCGCATCCGCCTCTTTCACAGCGAGTCAGTCGAACTTCCCCGGGACTGGATTGTTTGTAGGACCGGATACATCCTACCCGAATCTTATGTCAACGTCAAATATGTAGAAGGCCTGTTCCGTTCGCCGAAACGGATGAACTATTTCCTATCGAGTTCGTCCAAGGCCAGACAAAGACTCGACACCGCAGAAGAAAGCAGCCCGGCATTCCGGGACCAGACCATACTGGGAGCCCTGCCGGATTTATACAGGAGCCTCTTCCGGAAGTCGCGGTTCGAGGATCTCTCTTCAGATCAAAGAGTGGAAGCTCTCCGCCAAATCCGCTTCCGTTTCTGCGCCAATGTCAACCAGATAGCCCGCGTGACCGGACTCTCCTACGAAACAGCCGCAAAACTCCTGGATGGGATCTGATTCCAGGTGCCGGAATGGGTACAATAGCTGGACCGGTACCGTCAATAAAGGCTTACAACGCAGGTAAGGGTCCTCCTTTCGTACCGGTACCGGCGCTCAGGGGGAAAAACTTATTATTCAGCAGAAAGGGAGGCGGCCAGGGCGGCGGCGACATTGATGCCGTCGAGGGCGCTGGACACGATGCCGCCGGAGTAGCCGGCGCCTTCGCCGCAGGGGTAGATGCCTGGCAGGGAGACGTATTCCAGCGTTTCCGGGTCGCGGGGGATGCGCACCGGCGAAGAGGTGCGGGATTCCACGCCGAGCAGCAGCGCGGCGTTCGTATAGTAGTTGCGCATCTTCACGCGCGGGAAGGCCTTCTGCAGGCGCTGCGCCACGATGGGCGGCAGCAGTTCGTGCAGCGGGGCGCTCACTACGCCGGGATGGTAGCTGGTGGGCGGCATCGACTTGGACAACTTGCCGAGGCAGAAGTCTTCCATCCGCTGCGCCGGGGCCGTCATCGGGTTCGCGGCCCCCTGCGATTGGGCGTAGTCGAACATGTCGCGCTCCACCTTGTGCTGGAAGTCCATCAGCTTGAAGGGGCCCTCGCCGGGCACGTCTTCCGGCTCGATCTGAACCACCACGCCGGCATTGGCGAACTTGCCGCTTCGGCCGGAGTTGGACATGCCGTTCAGAACGACGGTCCGCTCTTCCGTCGAGGAGGGCACCAGGATGCCGCCGGGGCACATGCAGAAGGAGAAGACGCCGCGGCCGTCCACCTGTTCGACGAAGGCGTACTCCGCCGCGGGGACGCCCGGTTTCCACTGTCCGTGATACTGGCACCAGTTGATCTTTTCCTGCGGATGCTCCACGCGGACGCCCATCGCGAAGCCCTTGGCTTCCAGCGCTCCGCCCATCGCGTCCAGCATCTCGTAGACGTCCCGCGCCGAGTGGCCCGTCGCCAGGATCACCCGCCGCGCGCGGAACTCCTTTCCATCCGCCGTCCGGACCACCATCGCCGGGGCTGCTGCCGTCTCCGCTTCGCCGGCGATGGCGACCACCTTTGCGTTAAAGTAATACTCGCCGCCGTGGGAGACGATGAAGTTGCGGATGTTTTCGACGATGACGGGGAGTTTGTCGGAGCCGATGTGCGGATGGGCGTCGATGAGGATGTCCTTCGACGCGCCGAACTTGACCAGCTGGTACAGGACCTCGCGGAGGTCCCCCCGCTTGGAGGAACGCGTATAGAGTTTGCCGTCGGAGAAGGCCCCGGCGCCGCCCTCGCCATAGCAGTAGTTCGAATCCGGATCCACGATGCCGTCGCGCGAGAGCTTCGCCATGTCGAACTTCCGTTCGTGCACGTTCTTGCCGCGCTCCAGGATCACGGGCTTCAGGCCGAGGGTCAGCAGTTTGAGCGCGGCGAACAGCCCGGCCGGGCCGGCGCCCACGACCACGACGGGCTCGGCGCTGTGCACGTCCAGATACTCCGGAAGCTCGTACGGCACGTATTCTTCGCCGGGACCGTAAGCCTCGTACTGGTAGCGCCAGACCGGCTCCTTGCGGGCGTCGATCGAGCGTTTTTTCAGCACCCACTTCAGCCCGCCGGCCTTCGCCTCGATCTCCTTCAGGCGCGGCTCGCGCGTGAGCGGGCATACGATCTCGAACTCTTTCATAAACGATTAGAAATCAGACATTCGCGATACGGGAGCCACGTCCAGGGGGGTGCGCTCTCCGGCCAGATAATGATAATAGCCGGCGATGGCGATCATCGCGGCGTTGTCGGTCGTGAACTTGAATTCCGGCAGGTAGGTGTTCCAGCCGCGGCGGCGTCCTTCGGACTCGATGCGGGCGCGCAGGCCGCTGTTCGCGGACACGCCCCCGCCGATGGTCACTTCCTTGATGCCGGTCTGCTTCGAGGCCTTGACCAGCTTGTCCATCAGGATGTCGATCAGGGTCTTCTGGAAGGAGGCGCAGAGGTCTTCCTTGTTCTTCTCGAGGAAGTCGGGATCCTTCGCCACTTCGTCCCGCACGAAATAGAGGAGCGAAGTCTTGACGCCGCTGAAACTGTAGTCCAGCCCCTCGATGTGGGGCTTGGTGAACTTGAAACGGGCAGGATCGCCCTGCTGCGCCAGCTTGTCGATGATGGGGCCGCCGGGATAGCCCAGGCCCATCAGTTTGGAACACTTGTCAAAGGCCTCCCCTACGGCGTCGTCGATGGTCTGGCCCAGGATCTCGAAATGCAGCGGGTCGTCCACCCGGACGATCTGCGAGTTGCCGCCGCTGACCAGCAGGCAAAGGTACGGGAACGACGGCTCCCGGACCGGCTTGCCCTCCTGGCGGATGAAATCGGCCAGCAGGTGGCCCTGGAGATGGTTGACCATCAGGATCGGGATGTTCAGCGCAAGGCCCATCGCCTTGGCGAAGGAGGTGCCCACCAGGAGCGAACCCAGCAGGCCGGGGCCGCGCGTGAAGGCGACGGCCGTTAGGTCGGAGGGCTTCACGCCCGCCCGGGAGAGGGCTTCGCTGACCACCGGGACAATATTGAGCTCGTGGGCCCGGGACGCCAGTTCCGGGACCACGCCGCCGAAGGCGCGGTGCACGTCCTGGCTGGCGATCACGTTGGACAGGAGCCATCCGTCGCGGATGACGGCCGCCGAGGTGTCGTCGCAGGAAGATTCTATGCCGAGGATGATATCCGCCATCTTTCAAAAATCAATGTAGGCACAAAGTTAACAATAATTCTCGAAGCGCTCCCGGGTGGAATTATGAAAACTGTTTCGTATCTTTGTAGATTGCAAGCAGTGCGGGCACGCGCCCGCAAGCGGACACACAGGCATGTACAGGAAGACCGGTTATATCATAGGGCGCATCGTCGGGTTGCTGGCGGTGCTGCTGATGGCCGCCATCGTGGCCATCCAGACCCCCTATGTGCAGACCCGCCTGTCGAAGATCGCCCTGAACCAGCTGGCCGCCATCATGGACGGCCGCGTGCAGTACGACGAACTGAAGGTGATGACCTCCGGCGTGCTGGTGATCCGCAACATCAAGCTGGTGGACAGCGAGCCCCTCGGCCCGGAAGTGAACGGGCGCGGCTGGGAACCGGCCGACACGGTGTTCCGCGCCAAGACGGTCACCGCCACCTTCTCCCTGAAGGGCCTGCTGCGCAAGGAAGGCCTGCACCTGGGCCGCGTCACGGTCGAGGACGGCTATTTCCACCTCACCAGCGAGCCCGGAGAGGAGTACACCAGCAACATCGCCCGCATCTTCCACCTCAAGCCTACCGACAATCCGCCGAACCTGGGCAACATCTTCGACATCAAGAAGGTGCGCCTGAAGAATTTCCGTTTCCGGATGAACAGCTTCATGCCGGACAAGGGGCTCTACAAGGGCTTCGGCCTCAATTTCGAAGACCTGGACCTCACGGCCGACATCACCGCCCACGGACTCAAGTACACCGGCGGAAAGATGTACGGATGGCTGGACCGCTGCTCGGTCACCGAGAAATCCGGCTACGTACTCAAACAGCTGACGGGCATCGCCGAAGTGGGCCAGGGCAAGGCGCTCATCGAGGACATCCACCTGCTGGATCCCTGGAGCAACCTGAACCTCCGCACCTTCTCGATGGGCTTCGACGACCCCTCCGACCTGGGCGACTTCGTGAACAAGGTACGCCTGGAAGGCGACTTTCAGCGCTCGCAGCTGGCGATGCAGACGCTCGCCTACTTCATCGGCGACTTCGACGGCAACCCCACCGTGCTCGATATCCGGCGCGGCGCCGTACGCGGCTTCGTAAACGACCTGAACGTGGACCGTCTCGCCTTCAACGAGCGGAACTCCGGCGTGAGCGCCACCCTGAGCGGCAGCTGCGTGGGCCTGCCCGAGATCGGGGACCTGATGCTGGACGTCCAACTGAAGGAACTCAAGGCCACGACGGAAGGAATCACCAAGATCGCAAACGCCTTCTCCCCCGGCGCCAAACTTGATTTCGGCAACATCGCCCGCGGTGTCCCCCTGACGCTGAACCTGCTGGCAAAAGGCCCCATCAACCGGCTGGACGTGAACGGCGAACTGCTCTCGCCGAGCGGCAACGCCCGCATCGTCGGCGACGTGCGCAACCTCGTGGCCGAGAACCGGCCGCTGGAAGCCTCCCTGTCGCTCGGGCTCGAGGAGTTCGACCTGGGCGCCATGCTAGGCATCGCCGCGCTCGGCCCCGTGACCCTGGAAACCCACGCCAGCGCCCAGCTCGGCAGCGGCCTGCCCGACGCCTCGCTGGATTCGCTCACCATCACGCGGATGCACATGCTCGGACGGGACTTCCGGAACATCCGGGCCGTGGGCAGCCTGCAGAACGGAACCGCCAACGCCCGCCTGATCAGCGCCGACCCGTCGGCCCGCTTCGACCTCACGGCCCTGCTGGACCTGACGGCCCGCGAAGGCGGCCAGCGCTACCGCGTGGACGGCACTGTCAGCGACATCGACCTCGCCTCCTTCGGGGTCAAGCTCCGCAGCGACATCTTCCGCGCCTCCACCCAGGTGCACGCCGACCTGGTGCGCAACGGCGACTTCTTCGTGGGCGACGCCAAGCTGGACGGCCTGCGCGTGCTGGACGGTGAGGGATCGCACGACCTGGGCCCCCTGGAGCTGAAGGCGAGCACCGAGTCGGGCGATCAGATCTTCGACCTGGACGCCCCCTTCCTGGCCGCCCGCTTCACCGGAAACCGCCCCGTGGGCGACTTCATCGAAGACCTCCAGACGGTCAGTTCCCGCCGGGAACTCCCCTCCCTCTATACGGATGAAAAAGAACCCGCCGAACCCGGCCGCTACTCGCTCGACCTCAGTTTCCGCGACATGCGCGAACTGCTCGCCATGCTCGCCCCGGGCGCCTATGTGGCCGAGGACTCCCGGCTCACGCTGGACCTGTCCGAAGGCGGAGTGCTCACCGGCGACCTCGTCTCCGACCGGATCGCGATGGGCGCGAACTTCCTCAAGGACGTGGAGATCCGCTTCGACAACCAGAACGACGCCCTGTTCGCCTCGGTCCTGAGTTCCGAACTGCGCGCCGGCACCTTCGCGATGAAGCGTCCCGCCATCACGGCCGGCGCCGACAACGACGAACTGGCCCTGGGCGTGCACTACGACAGCTTCTCCGGCGGAGGCGGCAACGCCGAGATCTACCTGAACGGCCAGCTGTACCGCGACGCCGAGGGCGTGCTCGTGGTCAAGGCCCACCCGCTGAACTCCTTCATCGAGACCGGCAAGGACACCTGGAAACTCGGCGAATCGGACATCGTCCTGCACGGCAGCGACCTGTACCTGGACCGCTTCCTGCTGAGCAACGGCCCGCAGCGGCTCGTCGTGGACGGCGGCTGGTCCACCTCCCGCAGCGACACCCTCACCCTGCAGATGGACCGTTTCGACCTCGCCCTGGTGGATGAATTCCTGCCCAGTCCCCTCGGCCTCGAAGGCAAGATGGACGGCAAGGCTTTCGTGACCAGCGGGCCGGACGCCCTCCAGGGCATGCTGATGGACTTCCGCATCGACACCCTGCGGCTGGGCGGCGCCGACGCCGGCAGCATCCAGATCTCCAGTATCTGGAACGACGAAGGCAAGGAACTCGGCCTGCTGCTCAGCGACGAGCTCGACGGCAGGAACGCCATCCTGGCGAACGGATCCTATTTCCCGGCCGACAAGCGGCTGGACCTCCGTGCGGATCTGGACAAACTGCCCCTCGGCGTGGCCGCCCCGTTCCTGAGCGAGGTATTCACCGAGATGGGCGGCGGCCTGAGCGGCACCCTCTTCCTGAAGGGCCCGACGGACAAACTGACGCCTTCCAGCGAAAACCTGACCGTGGACGACGCCCTGCTCCGCGTGGCAATGACCGGCGTGGCCTACACCATCCGCGGTCCGCTGCGCATCGCGGAAGACGGCTGCTTCTTCGACTCGCTGAGCATCCGGGACGACGCCTCCGGTACGGGAGAACTCTCCGGCGCGCTCCGTTTCCAGCACCTGAGCGACTTCCGGCTGGACAGCCGCCTCTCGCTCGACAACCTCAAGGTCGTGGACGCCCGGGAACGGCCCGGAAGGCCTTTCTACGGTCTGCTGCGCGCATCCGGCAACGCCCGCGTGTCCGGTCCCTTCAACACCCTGCTCATCGACGCCGACCTCGGTACGGTAGGGGACGGCAACATCCATATCCCGCTGTCCGGCGGCCTCACCAGTTCCTCCAGCGACCTGCTCACCTTCACCCAGCAGGCGCGCGAGCTGGATCCTTACGAAGAGATGCTCGCCTCGCTGGACGGCAAGAAAACCGACTCCGGCGACATCCGCATCCGCGGCCGCGTAACCGTGCATCCGGGCGTCCGCGCCTTCGTCGAAATCGACAAGTCCGCGGGCAACGTCGCCGCCTTCAACGGCCAGGGCGCCGTCAACCTGAACATCCGTCCGTCCCGCGCCGTGTTCGACCTCAACGGCGACTACAACATCAGCGAAGGAAGCTACCAGTTCGTCCTGCCGGGCATCCTTTCCAAGGAATTCAGCATCGACCGCGGCAGCTCCGTCAAATTCGGCGGCGACATCATGAACACGCAGCTGGACGTGAACGCCACCTACCGGCTGCGCACCTCGCTCGACGCCCTGCTGGGCACGTCCGGCTCCACCCGGCGCCCGGTCGAGTGCGGCATCAGCGTCAGCAACCGGCTGCGCTCCCCACAGCTGGACCTCTCCGTAGAGGTGCCCGACCTGGATCCCAGCACCCGCTCCCAGGTCGAGTCCGCCCTCAACACCACGGACAAGATCCAGAAGCAGTTCGTCTCCCTGCTGCTCGTCGGCAGTTTCCTGCCCAATGAGACCTCCGGCATCTTCAACCAGTCCAACCTGCTCGTATCCAACGTGATGGAGGTGATGTCCAGCCAGATCAACAACATCCTGCAGCGCCTCGACATCCCCCTGGACATCGGCTTCGGCTACCAGGAACTGGGCAGCGGCCAGAACCTCTTCGACGTGGCCGTGTCCACCGAACTGTTCGAGAACCGCGTGATCGTGGGCGGCAACTTCGGCAACCGGCGTTATTCCGCCGGCGGCAGCGGCGACTTCGCCGGCGACCTCGACATCCAGGTGAAACTGGATCCCGAAGGACAGTACCGCTTCAACATCTTCTCGCACTCCGCCGACGAATTCACGAGCTACCTGGACTTCTCGCAGCGCAACGGCGTGGGCGTGAGTTTCCAGAAGGAGTACCGCTCCGTTTCCGAATTCTTCCGCAAGCTCTTCACGCCCAAGAAGAAACGCCAGGAAGAGCAGGTTCCCCAGGCCGAACCCGAAAAAGAACAAACCATCATCGAAATAGAAAATGACCGACTCCCCCGGCCGACTCGTCCTGATTCCGACTCCCCTCGGCGAGAACGATCCCGCAGAGGTGCTTCCAGGCGCCGTCCTTGAGACTGCCTGCAGCATCCGCCGCTTTGTCGTGGAGGAACTGCGCACCGCCCGCCGGGTCCTGTCCCGCTACGGGCTCCGCGGCCATATCGACGAACTGGAATTCCACGTGCTCAATGAACACACTTCCCCGCAGGAAGTGGAGGCGATGCTGTCCCTTTTCGACGACGGGCAGGACGTGGGCCTGCTGTCCGAAGCCGGCCTGCCGGCGGTCGCGGACCCCGGCGCCGCGCTCGTGGCCCTGTGCCACCGCCACGGGATCCGGGTGGTCCCGCTGGTGGGCCCCTCTTCGCTGATGCTTGCGCTGATGGCCTCCGGCCTGAACGGGCAGTCCTTCGCCTTCCGCGGCTACATTCCCGCCAAGACGGAAGAACGGCGCAGCGCCATCAAGGGGCTGGAAAAACAGTCGCGCAGCTTGAGCCAGAGCCAGATCCTCATCGAAACCCCCTATCGCAACGACGCCCTGCTGGCGGACCTGCTCCGGGAACTCGCCCCGGAAACCCGCCTCTGCGTGGCGGCGGACCTCACCCTCCCCACGCAGTACATCCGGACGGATACCGTCGCGGGGTGGCGGAAGACACCCGTCACCGTCGGCAAGCGCCCCTGCGTCTTTATCCTCCTGGCATAGCCCTATGAAGATCGCGCTGCTGACCCTGGGCTGCAAGCTCAACTTCGCCGAGACGGCCACCTACGAACGGGGATTCCTGGCCGCGGGCCTCGAGGTCGTGCCCTGGAGCGAGCCGGCGGACATCTACCTGATCAACACCTGTTCCGTGACCGCGACGGCGGACAGCAAATCCCGCAACCTGATCCGCAAGGTGCATCGCGTGAGCCCCGGTGCCCGCGTGGTCGTGACGGGCTGCAGCGGCGAACTGCGTCGCGCCGAGATCGAACGGATCGAGGGCGTTTCGCGCGTGTTCGGAGCCAAAGAGAAAGGCCTCGTGGTTCCGGAGACCCTTTCCTTGGCGGGCCTCTCCGCCCGGCGTCCGGAGGCTTCGGATTCCCCGGCGGACTCCTCCGTTTTTCCCGCATTCTCCGCGGCGGAAAGCCGCACCCGCGCCTTCCTGAAGGTGCAGGACGGCTGCAACAACTACTGCAAATACTGCACGGTCCCCTACGCCCGCGGGGAGAGCCGCAACCTCCCCGTCGCCGAGTGCGTGCGGAACGCGGAAAGGATTGCCGCGGAAGGGGTGAAGGAGATCGTGCTCACCGGCGTGAACACGGGCGACTTCGGCCGCACCACCGGCGAGTCATTCCTGGCGCTGCTGCAGGCGCTGGACGGCGTGGCGGGCATCGAACGCTACCGCATCTCCAGCATCGAGCCGAACCTGCTGACGGACGGGATCGTGGACTGGATCGCCTCCGGCACCAAGTTCCAGCCGCATTTCCACATCCCGCTGCAGACGGGGTCGGACGAACTGCTCGCCCGGATGGGCCGCCGCTACGACACCGCCTTCTTCGCGGACCTGCTGGAAAGGGTGCGCGGCAAGATGGAGCGCCCGGGCGCCCCGAAGGTCTTCTTCGGCATCGACGTGATGGTGGGCCTGCCCGGCGAGACGGAAGGACTCTTCCGGGAGACTTTCCGTTTCATCGAGCGCGTGCATCCGGCGTTCATCCACGTATTCCCTTACTCCCGGCGTCCCGGCACGCCCGCCGCCTCGATGCCCGGCCAGGTGGACGAGCCCACCAAGAAACACCGCGTGGCGGTACTGGAAGAGCTCTGCCGCAGCCTGCACGAAGATTTCCGTGCGCAGAACCGGGGTATCCGCGAGCGGGTGCTTTTCGAGTCCACCGTCCACGACGGGATGATGGAAGGCTATACGGGCAATTACATCCGCATTGCGCGGCCCTACGATCCGGCGCTGGTGAACACGCTGGTGGATATCGTAATAGACTGAAAATGGAAAACAAAGCGATACTGACTTTCCTGGGTTCGGGCACCTCGTCCGGCATTCCGATGATTGCCTGCGACTGCCCGGTGTGCCGCTCGGAAGACCCGCGCGACAAGCGCCTGCGCGCCTCGGTGCTGGTGGAGTACGGCGGCCTGACCCTCCTGGTGGACGCCGGGCCCGACTTCCGCAGCCAGATGCTGCGCGCCGACATCCGGCACCTGGACGCCATCCTGCTGACCCACAACCATAAGGACCATACCGGCGGACTCGACGACATCCGCGCCTTCAACCTGGCGGAGCGCCATCCGGTCAACATCTTCTGCGAGGAGTACGTGGAGCAGACGCTCCGCCGCGAATACGGCTACGCCTTCGCCGAGCCGAAATATCCGGGCGCGCCGGAGTGGCGGGTCCACGTCATCGACCCCGCCCGGCCGTTCACCGTGCATTCCAACGCCAACGAGGAGATCCTTTCCTGGGAGCGGGGCTTCGGCTACCACCACCTTCCCCCGCAGTCGGCACCCGACACCTCGGTGGAAGTGATTCCCATCCACGGCTGGCACCACCGCGAGAAGAAACTCTCCGTGCTGGGCTACCGCTTCGGCAACATCGCCTACCTGACCGACATCAAGATGCTGGACAGCGAGGCCGAACTGGAAAAACTCCGGGGCGTGGAGTACGTCACCCTGGGCTGCGTGAAGATTCCCGACCACCACGCGCATCCCTCCCTGCAGGAGTGCCTGGATTTCTTTGAGAAAGTGGGTGCGAAGGAATCCTACATCACGCACCTGTCGCACCAGCTGCCCTGCCACGAAGAATTCGCGGCGATGCTTCCGCCGCACGTCCACCCCGCCTACGACGGCCTGACCATCGGCTGATTCCCGTCTTTACAGGATCAGATCGCTCTGGTCCACATCGCCGAACCACTCGTACACCTTGGCTTCAGCCTGGTCCTTGACGAGCGGCGTGACACAGTTGATTACCTTGTAAACGGCATACGTGAGGGCGGCGATGTCGTCGGTGAATCCGAATGCGGGCAGGAAGTCCGGAATCAGGTCCAGGGGCAGGAGGAAATAGCCCAAAGCTCCCAGGATCAGCGTCTTGTCCTTCCGGGAAATCTGGGGATCCTGCATCGCATAATAGAGGATCAGTGCATAATAGACGGCCTTCACACCGAGTCGCCTGAAGGTCCGGCGCATTTTCTTCCAGAACCGCTGCACATCGTAGTCCGGGAGGTATTTCTCAAGATTCCTGGGGGCTTTCATAAACGCAAAGATAGGCAAATTCTTCGTTCTCATTGTAAAGCTGGGCTTTTCTGCGTACTTTTGTGGCATGCAGGACAGCGGACATATCCGGCTGGCGGATCTGGGTGAGTTCGGCCTGATCGAGCGGATCCACGAGCGTTTCCCGGCTCCGGACGGAGTCACGGGCATCGGCGACGACTGCGCCGTCCTGCCCCAGCGCGACGGCCTGCAGACCCTCGTAAGCACGGACATGCTCATCGAAGGGACCCATTTCCTGCGGGGCGACATCTCCCCTTATCAGCTGGGCTGGAAAAGCGCCGCGGTGAACCTCAGCGACATCGCCGCGATGGGCGGCCGTCCCACGGGCACCTTCCTCTCCCTGGCGCTTCCCGCCAGTACGGAAGCCGCCTGGGTGGACGGGTTCCTGCACGGCTATGCCGGCGTGTCGGAACGTTTCGGCGCCGCGCTGCTCGGGGGCGACACCACCGCCTCGCCCGACCGCATCTGCATCAACGTGGCCGTGCTCGGGGAATGCCCGTCCGGCTCTGCCCGCACGCGCAGCGCCGCCCGCCCCGGCGACCTGGTCTGCGTGACCGGAACGCTGGGCGATTCCGCCGCCGGGCTGAGGGCCATCCTGGCCGGCGTGGAGCGCGACGCGGACGTGCAGGCGCTCATCGACCGGCACTACCTGCCGATGCCGCGCGTGGAGGAAGGCCTCCGTCTGGCCGCGCAAGCCGGCGTGCACGCGATGATGGATATCTCCGACGGCATCGGATCCGACCTGGAACACATCCTGGAAGCGTCCGGGGTCGGTGCGGAGGTAGCTCCGGCGTCACTCCCCCTTTCCGCTCCCCTGCAGCGCGTCTGCACCCGGCAGGGCTGGGATGCAGCGGAACTCGCCGTCTGCGGCGGCGAGGACTATGAACTGCTGTTCACGGTGGATCCGGAGGCGGAAAAGGCGCTGGATGTCCCCCACACGGTCATCGGCCGTATCCTGTCCGGCCGCGGGCTCCGCTGGCTCGGCGATGCACGCTCCTTCTCAGGTTTCGACCACTACCGCTCCGTATAGAAGCGGACCAGCGAACGGATGGCTTCCGAACACACCGGGCAGAAGTCCGGCGCGGCGTTCGTGCGCATCCGGCAGTCTTCCGTGGCGCGCCACACCCCTTTGGACTGGTAGCCGGCCCCTTCGATCAGGCCCACACCGTTGTGCCCCATCATTCCCTGCCACTTGGCGCTGAAATCGGCCTGCGTGGTGATGTTGGGCTCCCAGGGCTCGATGTCCGGGAAATACTGCTCCTCGTACTGGTCGTCATAGGCGTACTCGTCCGCCAACCCGGCGAAACTGTGGCCGAACTCGTGCACCACCACCGGCCGGAAGGCGCTGTGATGGGCCGTCGTGAGCGTATAGGAATTGAAGATGCCGCCCCCGCCGTAGGTGTCGGTGTTCGCCAGGATGATGATGTGCTCATACGGCACGCCCGCCAGCAGGTCGTGCATCCGCGACAGCTGGAGCGTTGTCAGGTAGCGGTCGGAGTAGAAGGTGTCGAAATGCGAGCCCAGCGCCGTGTCCTTCCATTCGCCGCGCCGCGGCACGCTCACCCCGCTCTGCGCGGAGGGAAGCTCCACCGCCACAAAGTTGAAGCGGTCCTGCAACTCCTTGAAAACCGGGTGGTTCAGGAAACTCTCCACCGCAATGGCGGCGTCGGCATAGAAGGTATCCATCTCCGCAGCGGTATAGCCTTCGGGCAGGATCACCACGTCGATGCACGACTCCGCCGGGCCGCTGCGCAGCAGGTCCCGTGTCGCGGGCGGGTCGTCCCCGATCCTGCGGATCAGGATGTCCGCCGGGTCCACGCGGTGGGTCAGCCGTGCCGCCACGTTCCGGTGGAAGTCGTACAGCACCACCGTCACGTCCACGGGCACGGAGGGCATCGGCAGCAGGAATACGTTCTGGAAACTTTTCTGCACGCGCGTGGCCTCCTCGGTGGCCTGCCACTCCTGGAACAGCGTGGAGAAGGAGTTGCAGTACAGCAGCCGGCCCGTCGCCGCATCGTGCATCCGGATCTGCCCGTTGCCCCGCAGGGCCAGCGAGTCCAGATGCACCCGGCGCCCGGACCAGCCGTCCATGCAGGACAGGCGGTCCAGCGCGATGGTGCAGGACCTGTCCGTTCCGGAGAATACATAATCCACGCGGAGCGTGCCTTCGGTAAGCGGCTCCGGCAGCGGCTGCGCGCCCAGTGCGAGCGCCGCGAACACCGCCGCGGCAAGGGTCAGGAGACGTTTCATAACTCAATGATTCATTTACCTTTACGGAGCAGGAACTTCCGCCCCAGCCGGACGAAAGCCTTCATCGGCCACGGAAGCAGCGCCCGTTCCGCCTCTTTCAGTTTCTCGCGGATGGGGATGGCCTGCGGACAATGCTTCTCGCACTTGCCGCAGCCGATGCATTGCGAGGCGAAGGACGGTTCTGCCGCCAGGGCGACCGTTTGGAAATACTGCGAGCGTCCCGCCATCCGGGATTCCGTGTACATCGTGTTGTATCCGGCGAAGATGCCCGGGATGTCCACCCCTTTCGGGCAGGGCATGCAGTAGCGGCAGCCCGTGCAGCCCACTTTCTCCTTCTCCTTGATGACGGCAAGGATCCGCTGCAGGAAAGCGCGGTCCTCTTCCGTAAAGGCGCCTTCACGGGCGTCGGAGGCAGTCCGCACATTCTCTTCCACCATCTCCGCGGAATTCATCCCGGACAGCACGACCGTCACTTCCGGCTGGTCCCACAGCCAGCGCAGGCCCCATTCGGCCGCACTCCAGCCCCGCGGGTGCGCGGCGATGAGCCGCTTCGCCTCCTCCGGGAGCTTGTTCACCAGCTTGCCTCCGCGCAGCGGCTCCATGATGACCACGGGGATACCCCGCGCCGCCGCGGCTTTCAGGCCAGCCACGCCGGCCTGCGTGTTCTCGTCCAGGTAGTTGTACTGGATCTGGCAGAAGTCCCAGTCGTAGTCCGCGAGGATTTTCAGGAAATTGTCCGTGTTGCCGTGGTACGAGAATCCGATGTTCCGGATGGCCCCGGAGGCCTTCTTCGCGGCGATCCAGTCCTCGATACCCACGCGCTTGAGCCGCTCCCACTGGGCCACGTCGGTCAGGTGGTGCATCAGGTAGTAGTCGACATAATCCGTGCGCAGGCGGGACAGTTCCTCGCCGAAGAAGCGGTCCAGCGACGGGAGGTTGGTGACCAGATACTGCGGCAGCTTGGTCGCCACGCGCACCTTCCCGCGGAGGCCGTTGCGCTCGAGGATCTCGCCCAGGGCCGCCTCGCTGCCGGGATAGATGTAAGCCGTGTCGAAGTAGTTCACACCGGCGCGCCAGGCCGCCAGGATCTCCTGTTCGGTCTTGTCCACATCCACGGCGGCACCCTTCCGGCTGAACCGCATGCAGCCGTATCCGAGGATGGAGAGCTCGTCTCCGTGCTTGTCTTTCCTGTATTGCATAGGCTTTCTTTATTCAACCTCCGAGAGTGCCCCCGTCGCGGAGTCGATGATGAAGCCGCGGACGGAAACGTCTGCCGGCATCAGCGGATGGCCCGCAATGGCCGCAACGGTCCGGCGGACGGAGGCCTCCGTGTCGTGGAAGCCCTCCAGCCACTCGTCCAGGTCCACGGGGCATTCCTGCAGCGTCCGCTCCGGGATGCCCCGCCGGAGCATCTCCTCCCGGAAATGATGGAAGCTCATGTGGCAGGCGCCGCAGTTCGTGTGCGCCACCACCATGATCTCGTTCACGCCCAGTTCGTACACCGCCACGAGGAGGCTCCGCATCGCGGAGTCCCAGGGCGACGGCACCAGCGCCCCGGCGTTCTTGATGATCTTGGCGTCACCGTTCTTCAGCCCCAGGGCCTCCTGCAGCAACACGGACAGGCGCGTGTCCATACAGCTCAGCACCGCCAGTTTCTTGTCGGGATATTTGTCGGTCAGGTGCGCCTCGTATCCCTTCGAGGCCACAAATCCGCGGTTGAACGCGAGAACGTTGTCAATATTGCCCATAATCTCAAATCATACAAATATACGAAAACTGACAGAGAAAAACCTTATCTTTGCCTATAAGCAAGTCCGAGAACCATGGCAAAGATTTACGTCGCCTCCAGTTGGAGAAACCGGTATTTCCCCGAAGTGGTCACGCGCCTCCGCGAAGCCGGCCACGAAGTCTATGACTTCCGCCATCCGCCACACGGCGGGAATGGCTTCCGCTGGACGGACATCGACGAAAACGCCCCGGACTGGACCTTCGCGCAGTATGCCGAAGGCCTTCATCACCCGAAGGCGGAACGCCAGTTCGCCGCCGTCGTCGGCACCCTGGAAGACCTGGTCCGAAGCCTCGGCAAATAATGGAATCATGCGCTTCGTTTCTTTCATAATCACGTTGTTGCTCGTCGCCATGTCCAGTCAGCCTGAAAGCCAGAAAGTCCGCAAGCCCGCCGTGGCCGGATCTTTCTACCCCGCCACAGAAAAGGAAATCCGTACCCAGTCCGCCGGCTGGTTCCGTCCCGCTCCGGACGGACCCGCCCCGCAGGCGCTGATCGTTCCCCACGCGGGATACGTATTCAGCGGCGAAGTGGCCGCGGCCGCCATCAGCCGCATCCCGCCCGGGCACACCTACAAGCGCATCTTCCTGCTCGGCCCCAGCCACCGGGTCGGGTTCGCCGGAGCGAGCGTGGACACCTTCTACACCGCCGCGCAGACCCCGCTCGGGCAGGTTCCCGTCGACGTGGCCCTGGGCGAAGAACTCATCCGCGCGGGAGCGGGAACCTTCCTCTGCCGGCGCGACGCGCACGACGGCGAGCATTGCCTGGAGGTGCAGCTGCCGCTCCTTCAAATGCATCTCGGGGAGTTGCCCCCGATCGTTCCTATCGTCATCGGAACCCAGCGTCTGAACGTCCTGGAGCAGATCGCGGACGTGCTGGAACCCTACTTCAACGGGGAAAACCTCTTCATCGTGAGCTCGGACTTCTCGCACTATCCCGCCTATGAGGACGCGAAGAAATCCGACCTCTTCCTGGCGGAGGCGATCACCTCCGGCGGTCTGGAAGCGTTCCTGCAGGCGCTCCGGCAGATAGACCGGATGGATTATACCGGACAGGACACCGCAGCCTGCGGGGCCAACGCCATCGCGGTGCTGCTGTCCATCCTGGATGCACAGGGCCGGGGCCGCTTCGAGGCGGAGCACGTAATGTACAGGAATTCAGGGGATTCACCTTATGGCGACAAGGACCGCGTGGTGGGCTACAATGCCATCGCCTTTATGCGGCGCGCCAAAGCGGAGGCCGCACAGGGTGGACCGGAGCGCTTCTCTCCGGAAGAGAAACGGGCGATGATCGCCACCGCGCGGGCGGCCGTCTATTCGCGGCTCGGCCTGGCGTTCGAAGGCGACGACACGCCCGTGGGCATCCTGAAGGAAAAGGGCTACGGCGTGTTCGTGACGCTCCGTCTGGGCGGACGCCTGCGGGGCTGTATCGGCCGGTTCACTTCGACGGAGACCCTCTCCGCCACCATCCGGGAGATGGCCCGCAGCGCCGCGTTCTCCGACCCGCGCTTCCCCGCCCTGTCCAGGAGCGAGGCGCCCCGGGTGGAAATCGAAGTGTCCGTGCTGTCGCCCCTGAAGCGGATCGCCTCCGTGGACGAATTCCAACTGGGACGGGACGGAATCTATATGATCAAGGGCTCCCGCCACGGGACCTTCCTCCCACAGGTGGCGGAAGAGACCGGCTGGAGCACGGAAGAATTCCTCGGGCACTGCGCCCGCGACAAGGCCGGCATCGGCTGGGACGGCTGGCGCGATGCCGAACTATACACCTATCAGACCGAGATCGTAAACGAGGCGGAACTATGACGGAAGCCCGCTACTATACCGCCACCGACGACGGCGTCCGATGCGGGCTCTGCCCCCACCATTGCCGGATCCGGGATGGCGGCCGGGGCCGCTGCCGCAGCCGGGAATGCCGCGACGGCAGACTCTACGCCCTGTCTTACGGCCGCCCCTGCGCGATCGCCGACGACCCCGTGGAGAAGAAGCCGCTGAATGAGTTCCTGCCGGGCACCCGGTGTCTGTCGCTGAGTTGTACGGGCTGCAATCTTGCTTGCCGCTGGTGCCAGAACAGCGACATCTCGCAGGTGGCTCCCGAAGAGGCGGACGCCTATTCCCTGACGCCGGAGGAAGCCGTGGAACTGTGCCTGCGGCGCGGGCTCCCGTCCATCGCCTACACCTATACCGAGCCGTTCACCTGGTGGGAATATATGTACGACATCGCCGCGCTCGCGCACGATAAAGGGCTGAAGAACATCCTGGTATCGGCGGGGTTCGCGGAGCGGGAGCCGCTGCGGGAGCTGCTCCCCTTCCTGGATGCGGCCAACATCGACATCAAGGCGATGGACGACGCCCTTTACCGGAAATACTGCGGGGCTTCGCTCGCGCCTGTGTTGGAAAACATCCTGATGATGCGGGAAGCCGGGGTCCACGTCGAAATCACCAACCTGCTCATCCCCGGGCTGAACGACTCGGCGGAACAGGTGGCCCGGCTGTGCGGATGGATGGTCGGGAACGGCCTGCAGGACGTGCCGATGCATTTCAGCCGCTACTTCCCCCGCTATCAGATGCAGCACCCGGGTCCGACCCCGAAAACCACGCTCCTCGCCGCCCGGGAAACCGCCGTTTCCCTCGGCATCCGGAGCGTGTATCTGGGGAATCTCTGACCGCCTACTCTACCGTAACGGATTTGGCGAGGTTGCGGGGCTGGTCCACGTCGCGGCCCTTGGCGATGGCGATGTGGTAGGCCAGCAACTGCAGCGGAATGATCGAGAGGATGGGCTCGAAGCACTCTTCCGTGTCCGGGATCTCGAAGTACCAGTCCGACAACGCCTTCACGTCCTTGTCGCCTTCCGTGATGACGCTGATGATGCGACCGCGGCGGGCCTTGACCTCCTGGATATTGCTCAGGATCTTGTCGTAATTGCCGCGGCGCGGCGCAATCACGACCACCGGCATCTCTTCGTCAATCAACGCGATAGGCCCGTGCTTCATCTCCGCGGCCGGGTAGCCCTCGGCGTGGATGTAGGAGATCTCCTTGAGCTTGAGCGCCCCCTCCAGCGCCACGGGATAGTTGTAGCCGCGGCCCAGGTACAGGAAGTTGCGCGTGTAGGTGAACACCTTCGACAGGTCCGCGATCTGCGCGTCGTGCTCCAGGATCTTCGCGATCTTGTCCGGGATGACCTGCAGTTCCTTCACCAGTGCGAAACGGCGCTCCGCGGTCACGGTGCCCAGCTGCTCCGCCAGGCTCATCGCCAGCAGGAACAGCGTCGTGACCTGCGCCGTGAAGGCTTTGGTGGACGCCACGCCGATTTCCGGGCCGATGTGCGTGTAGCAACCGGTGTCGGTGGCGCGGGCGATGGACGAACCCACCACGTTGCAGATGCCGAACAGGAACGCCCCGGCCTCGCGGGCCAGGTTCACCGCGGCCAGTGTGTCGGCCGTCTCGCCGGACTGGGAGATGGCGATCACCACGTCCGAGGGGAAGATGACCGGGCGGCGGTAGCGGAACTCCGAGGCGTACTCCACCTCCACGGGCTTGCGCGTCAGCTCCTCGATAAGGTACTTGCCGATGAGCCCGGCGTGCCAGGAGGTGCCGCAGGCACAGATGATGAAGCGCTTGGCGCCCAGCAGGCGCTCGCGGTTGTCGATGACCCCGGAGAGTTTCACCTCGCCCAGGTCCGGATGCAGGCGCCCCTTCATCGAGGCGCGCAGGGTCTGCGGCTGTTCGAAAATCTCCTTCAGCATGAAGTGCGGGAAGCCGCCCTTCTCGATCTCGCTCAGGCTCATCTCCAGCTCACGCACCTCGGGCGTCTGCTCCACGCTGCCCAGGTCCGTGATGCGCAGCTCGCGGCCGCGCTGGATGATTGCGATCTGCTCCTCGCCCAGGTAGACCACCTTGTTGGTGTATTCGATGATGGGAGAGGCGTCCGAGCCCACGAAGTACTCGTTCTCCCCCACGCCGATGATCAGCGGGCTGCCCTTGCGGGCGGCGATGAGCTTGTCCGGCTCGCGCTTGTCCATGATGACCAGCGCATAGGCGCCGATCACGTGGTTCAGCGCCAGCGGAACGGCCTCCTCGAACGATACGCCCCGCGAATCCATCATATACTGGATCAGCTGGATCACGACCTCCGTATCGGTCTGGCTCTGGAAATGATAGCCGCGCCGGGTAAGCTCGGTCTTGAGGGCCTGGTAGTTCTCGATGATGCCGTTGTGGATGAGCGCGAGTTCGCGGTTCTCGGAATAATGGGGATGCGAGTTGACGTCGTTCGGCTCGCCGTGCGTCGCCCAGCGGGTGTGGGCGATGCCGATGCAGCCGGAGGTGTCCTTGTCGGAAGCCAGTTTCTCCAGGTCCCGGACCTTGCCCTTGGTCTTATAGACGGACAATTCGCCCGAATCGCCGATCAGCGCCACGCCGGCGCTGTCGTAACCCCGGTATTCCAGCCGGGTAAGCCCCTTGATCAGAATCGGATAGGCCTGCCGCCCCCCAACGTATCCCACAATACCGCACATAAACTAGTTGATAAACAGCAACTCCCGGTACTTCGGCAGCGGCCAGAGTTTGTTGTCCACGAGTTCTTCGAGTTTGTCGATGGGATAGCGCAGCGCCGGGAAACTCTCCGCGATCTCGTGGTATGCGAGGGCGCGCTCGTAGTCGTCCGCGATCATGTTAGCGGCCTTACGGGCCTCGCGCATCGCGGAGGCCTTGACGCGCACATCTTCCACGTACTTGTTGATGTCGCCCAGGATGGCCATCTCGGTGGTGCAGGTGGAAAGGTCCCCGTAGATGCCCTTCGCGAGGGTCACCTCCTGCAGGAGTTTGGACTTGTACTCCAGCGCGGCCGGAACGATGTGGTTCAGCGCCATCCGCACCATCACGCGGGATTCGATCTGGACCTTCTTGATATAGGTCTCCCACTTCACCTCGTTGCGGGCTTCGAGTTCCTTCTGCGTATAGACGCCGGTCTTGGTAAACATCTCCACGGCGGCGGGCTTGGTAAACTCGCAGAACATCTTCGGGACGTTGGTCTCCACGTCCAGGCCGCGGCGCGCCGCCTCTTTCTTCCACTCCTCGGTGTAACCGTTGCCGTCGAAGCAGACGACATCGAGCACCGAACGGATGATGGGCTTGAGGGCGTCCATCACGGCCACGTTGGTCTTCTTGCCGGCGGCAAGCTCCTTCTCCACGGCGGCCTTGAAATCAATCAACTGTTCTGCCACAGCGGCGTTCAGGGTGGTCATCGCACCGGCACAGTTGGCGCTGGAACCGACGGCGCGGAATTCGAAGCGGTTTCCGGTGAAAGCGAAAGGCGAGGTGCGGTTGCGGTCGGTATTGTCCACGAAAATCTCCGGAATCTCCACCAGGCCCAGGTTCTTGCCCTTTTTGCCCGCGATTTCGATCGGGGTGTCGGAAGGAAGTTCCAGCAACTTGTGCAGCACCTCGGTCATCGTACGGCCCAGGAAGGCGGACACGATGGCAGGCGGCGCTTCGTTGGCGCCCAGACGGTGGGCGTTGGTGGCGCTGGCAATCGATGCTTTCAGCAACGCATTATGCTTCTGCACGGCGGCGAGCACGTTCACGAAGAAGGTAATGAACTGCAGGTTGCCCCTGGCGTCCTTGCCCGGGGCGAGCAACTGTGCGCCCTTGTCGGTGCCCAGCGACCAGTTGTTGTGCTTGCCGGAGCCGTTCACGCCCTCGAAAGGTTTCTCGTGCAGGAGCACCACGAAACCGTGCTTGCGGGCGATGCGGCCCATCAGGTTCATGATAATCTGGTTCTGGTCGTTGGCCAGGTTGGTCTCGCCGTAGATGGGCGCCAGCTCGAACTGGTTGGGAGCCACCTCGTTATGACGGGTCTTCAAGGGAATGCCCAGCCGATGGCCGGCCACCTCGAGGTCGCGCATGAAGGCGGCCACGCGGGGCGGAATGGCGCCGAAATAGTGGTCGTCCAGCTGCTGGTTCTTGGAAGAGTTGTGCCCGAACAGCGTGCGGCCGGTAATCATCAGGTCCGTACGCGCGGCATACAGCGACTCGTCCACGAGGAAATACTCCTGCTCCCAGCCCAAATACGAGATGACCTTGTTCACGCCCGGGTCGAAGAGCCTGCAGATAGGCAGTGCGGCATCGCCGACGGCCTTCAGGGCGCGCTTGAGCGGGGTCTTGTAGTCCAGGGCCTCGCCGGTATAGGAGATAAAAATAGTCGGGATACAGAGAGTGTCGTCCAGGATGAACACCGGGGAAGTCGGGTCCCAGGCGGTGTAGCCGCGGGCCTCGAAGGTGGCGCGGATGCCGCCGCTGGGGAACGACGAGGCGTCCGGCTCCTGCTGGGCGAGCATCTTGCCGTCGAAGGATTCGATCACGCCGCCCTTGCCGTCGTAGTCGATCAGGGAGTCGTGCTTCTCGGCGGTGCCTTCGGTAAGGGGCTGGAACCAGTGGGTGACGTGCGTTACGCCGTGCTCCATCGCCCATTCCTTCATGCCGCGAGCAACTCCGTCGGCCGTGTGGCGGTCCAGGCCCTGGCCGCCCTCGATGCAGGCAAGGAGCGCCTGGAGCGTATCGGCATCCAGGTACTTGACCATTTTCTTGCGGTCGAACACCAGCTCTCCGAAATACTCTGAGGTCTTGCCGGCGGGGACTTCTGCAGGAACCTCTTTCCTTTCAAAGGATTCCTTCACCAAATCAAATCTGTCCATAACCTTTACACGAATTGTTAAACTAACCTTTCCCTTAAAGTAGAGAGGCCGGTCCACCGGACCAGCCTCTCTGATATCTCATTTCTTGTATTTGTTTCTTTTCTTCATGTGCAGCATACGGCTGGAATTATACGCACACAGAAACAACCCAAACCTGAGAGGACTGGGACTGCTGATTCTGCTGCTGATTATAAAAAGCGTGTGCCACTACTAAAACCAAATTTTCGTGTGCAAGTTAGGAATTAATTCCGGAAATGCAAGGGATTTTTTAATTTTTTTACAATCTTTGTATGGACATATATTTATAAATATGAACCCTCTCGGATTACTCAGAGTCGCTGCGGCGATGCCGCGCGTCCACGTGGCCGACCCGGCGGCGAACGCCCGGGAAATCATCGGTCTTTGCAAGCAGACGGCCGCACAGCGCCCGTCCGTCGTCGTGTTCCCGGAACTGAGCGTCACGGGCTACACCTGCGCCGACCTGTTCGCGCAGAGCCGCCTGCTGGACGACGCCGAAAAGGCCGTGCAGAGCCTGCTGGAAGCGTCACGCGAACTGGAAGCGATGGTTGCCGTGGGCGCGCCCGTGCGTTATGCCGGGCGCCTGTACGACTGCGCCGTGCTGCTTCGGCGGGGCCGGATCCTCGGCATCGTGCCGAAGAGCCATCCCGGCGAAGGCGGCTCCCGCTGGTTCGCCCCGGCCCGTTTCCTGCCCCAGGGCGGCGTCCGCATCCGCTTCGCCGGACAGGACGATATCACGCTGGGCGTGCAGCAGCTCTTCCGCCTCGGCGGGGCGTTGTGCGCCGTGGAGATCGGGCATGACCTGTGGGTCCCCGTGCCGCCCTGCACCTGGGCCGCCCAGGCCGGCGCCCGGCTGGTGCTGAACCTCTCTGCCAGCGATGAGTATCTCCTCAAGCACGACTACAGGAAAAGTCTCGTAAGCGCCACTTCTTCGCGGCTTTACGCCGCCTATGTCTATTGCTCCTGCGCCGAAGGGGAATCCACCCAGGACCTCGTTTGGGCCGGCTCTTCGCTCATCTGCGAACGCAGGACCGTGCTTGCCGAATCCGAGCGCTGGGCGCGCGGCAGCCGCTGGATCACGGCCGACGTGGACGTGGCCCGGATGGAGACGCTGCGCAGCCGCGACCTCGCCGGCGAACTGCCCGGTCCCGCCCCGGTCTTCGCCGTCCAGGATGCGGGCGAAGCCGCACAGACGGACTTCGAGGCGCAACTGCTGCGCCGCGTGGAGCCGCATCCCTTCGCCCCCCAGGCCGACCCGCAGGCACTGGATGCGCGCTGCCGCGAGATCCTCGCCGCACAGGTGGCCGGCCTGACCACCCGCCTGGAGCACATCCGCTGCAAGAAAGCCGTGCTGGGCGTGTCCGGCGGCCTGGATTCCACCCTGGCGCTGCTCGTGACCGCACTCACCTTCGACACCCTCGGACTCCCCCGCGAGAACATCATCGGCGTCACGATGCCGGGCTTCGGCACCACGCACCGCACGCACGACAACTCCGTAGACCTGATGAAGGGCCTGGGCGTCACCTCCCGCGAAATCTCCATCGTCCCCGCCGTGCGGCAGCACTTCGCCGACATCGGGCAGGACGAGTCCAACCACGACCTCACCTACGAGAACAGCCAGGCGCGCGAGCGCACCCAGATCCTGATGGACCTCGCCGGCAAGGAAGGCGGTCTGGTCGTGGGCACCGGCGACATCTCCGAGCTCGCCCTCGGCTGGTGCACCTTCAACGGCGACCACATGTCGATGTACGACGTGAACGCCGGCGTGCCGAAGACGCTCCTGCGCACCATCGTGCGCTGGGCGGCCGAGGCCCGCTTCAGCTCGGACGGACTGCTCCGCCGCACCCTGCTGGACATCGCCGACACCCCCATCAGCCCCGAACTGCTTCCGGCCGACAAGGATGGCAGAATTGCCCAGAAGACGGAAGACAGCGTGGGCCCCTACGAGTTGCACGACTTCTTCCTGTACCACTTGCTGCGCTCCGGCTACGCCCCCGACAAGATCCTGTTCTTCGCGCGCAAGGCCTTCGCCGGCACCTACGACGAGGCGACCATTCGGAAGTGGCTGGAGACCTTCCTGCGCCGCTTCTTCAACCAGCAATTCAAGCGCTCCTGCGTGCCCGACGGCCCGAAGGTGGGCAGCGTGACGCTCTCGCCGCGCGGCGGCCTGCTGATGCCTTCCGACCTGGAATCCTGGTGGAAACTCAGCGACTGATCCCATGTTCGAGAAGATTGTCTCCGTCCTGAACGACATCATCTGGAGCCCCGCACTGGTGGTGCTGCTGGTGGGGGCCGGCCTGTATTTCTCCATCCGGACACGCTTCGTGCAGGTGCGCCGATTCGGGCTGATGATCCGCTCGCTGTTCGCCCGCGCCGAGAAGACGCCGGACGGCAGGCAGCACGGCATCTCGTCGTTCGAGGCCTTCTGCGTGGCTCTTTCGGGCCGCGTGGGCACGGGCAACATCGTGGGCGTGGCCACCGCCATCGCCCTGGGCGGCCCGGGCGCCATCTTCTGGATGTGGATCATCGCCTTCTTCGGGGCCTCCACGGCTTTCGTGGAGTCCACCCTCGCCCAGCAGTACAAGTTCCGCCACGCCACGGGCTACCGCGGCGGCCCCGCCAGCTATATCGAGAAAGGCCTGGGGCTGCGCTGGCTGGCCATCGTGTTCTCCGTGCTGGTCCTCGTGGGCTACGGCACCTTCCTGCCTACGGTCCAGTCCAACGGCATGGCGGCCGCCCTGGGCAATTCCTTCCAATTGTCTCCGCTGGTCTCCGGACTCGGCCTTGCGTTCGTGCTGGGACTCGTGATCATCGGCGGCATCAAGAGCATCGCCCGCGTGGCCTCCGTCGTCACACCGTTCATGGCCCTGGGCTACATCGTCATCACGCTGGTCGTGATTGCCCAGCACCTCGACGCCGTGCCCGCCGTGCTGCGTTCCATCGTCACGGGCGCCTTCGGCATCGAACCCGTGGCGGGCGGCATCCTCGGCTCCACCATCATGATGGGCGTCAAGCGGGGTATCTTCTCCAACGAGGCCGGCGAGGGCGGCGGCGCCATCGTGTCCGCTTCCGCCGCGGTCTCGCACCCCGCCAAGCAGGGCCTGGCGCAGGCTTTCTCGGTGTACGTGGACACGCTGCTCATCTGCACCGCAACGGCGCTGATGATCCTCTGCTCGGGCACCTACAACATCCTGGACGCGAATACGGGCGAGATGCTGGTGGCCGGCGCACCGCAGCTCGGCGACAACTACGTCGGCTTCACCCAGGCCGCGGTGGATTCCGTGCTGACGGGCTTCGGCGGCACTTTCGTGAGCATCGCCCTGGTCTTCTTCGTGTTCACCACCGTGATGGCCTATTACTTCTACGGCGAGTCCAGCATCATGCAGATCTTCGAGGGGCGGACATCCGCCCGCGCGCGGAAAGTGGAGAAGGCCTGCATCTGGGTGTTCCGCTTTTCGCTGCTCGGGATGGTCGTCTTCGGCGCGCTGCGCGAGGCGGACGTCATCTGGCAGCTGGGCGACGTGGGCGTGGGCATCACCGCCTGGATCAACGTCGTGGTACTGCTGGTCCTCTGCCCGCGGGCCATCCGGGCCCTGCGGGAGTATGAGTCTTCCCTTCCCCAAAAACCTGAAAAATGAACGTGAAACCCTACCTGCACGAAGTCAGGTACTACGAAACCGACAAGATGGGCGTGACCCATCATTCCAACTATATCCGCATCATGGAAGAAGCCCGCATCGACTGGATGGACCAGCTGGGCTACGGCTTCGACCGGATGGAGGCCGAGGGAATCGTCTCCCCGGTCGTGGGCGCGAGCTGCAACTACAAGAAGACCACCACCTTCAAGGACGTCATCGAGGTGGAGGTCAAGGTCAAACAGCTCAGCGAGGTCAAACTCATCATCGCCTATACGATGCGCGTGGAAGGGAAGGTCGTCGCCACCGGCGAGACGGTCCACTGCTTCTTCGACGGTGGCCGCCCGGCCGTCATCGCCGAACGCTTCCCCGCCCTATACGCGGCGATGCTGGCCACGATGGAATAGCGGTCAGTTCTTCACGTAACGCTCGCCAAAGAGGTAGAGTACCGGGAAGATTTCCAGACGTCCGAGCATCATCTCCACGATTCCGGTACCCTTCAGGAGTGCCGGGATGTGGGCGTAGTTCGCCATCGATCCCACTTCGCCGAAGCCCGGCCCCACGTTGCCCAGGCACGCCACGGAAGCCGTCAGGCCGGTGACGAAATCCAGACCGCCGGCCACGTTGATGACGGTGAACAGCGCGGCGATCAGCAGGTAGCAGAAGATGAAGGTACCCGCATCGCCCACCTGTTCCGGCGTGCGCGCGACACCGTCCACGCGGACAGTGCGCACCAGACCGGGATTGACGGCACTGCGCACACGGGCGCGGATGCCCTTCACGGCCAGCAGCAGACGGTCAATCTTGATGCCGCCCGAGGTGGAACCGGAGCAGCCGCAGACCCAGGAACAGAGCCAAAGGAGCGCCATGCTGAACGCCGGCCACATCACGGTGTCCCGTGTGGCGAAGCCGGTCGTCGTGGCCAGGGAAGCCACCTGGAAGGCCGAATCCCGCAGGGCTTTCGGCACGGAGTCATATCCCCCGGCCCACAGCAGGTTGACGGCGATCATTCCAATGAACAGGGCCACCAGGCCCAGGAAGACCCGCACCGTTTCCGAACGCCAGAGTTTCGGCCCGCCCCGCAGGAAACTCAGGAAGATCAGCCCGAAATTCAGGGCAGCCGCCAGCATCGCGAAGGTCAGGACGATTTCCGCCGCCGGGTTGTTGAATGCGGCGATGCTGGTGTTCCGCGTACTGAATCCGCAGGTGCTGCACGCCGACATCGCGTGGGTCGCCGAGTCGAACCAGCCCATCCCGGTCAGTTTCAGGGCGAACAGGGTCAGCAGCGTGAGGCACAGATAGACCACGAGGAGCCGGTTGGCGAAAAGCGCGTTGCGTTCGCCGGTGAAGCGGGAGCGGGCGACATCCGAGATCTCGGCCCCCGAAAGCGCGGAACGGTCCCCCACCCGGGTCACCAGCATCGAGAACAGCGTCACGATGCCGACGCCGCCCACCCAGGCCGTGGAAATCCGCCAGAACTGCAGGCCGCGCGGAAGCGCCTCCACGTCGTCCAGGATGGACGCACCCGTGGTGGTAAAACCGGACACGCTCTCGAACAGGGCGTCCAGCACATCGAACTCCTGCCCGTAAAGCAGATAGGGCAGCATGCCGAACAGACAGGCGCACAGCCAGGAGAAAACCACGACGCTGTTCCCTTCCCGGAAGCGGAGCCGCTCCGTTCCCCGCTTGACGAACAGCAGGGGGAACGCCCCGGCGACGGCGGTGACGAATGCGGAAAAAAGCAAGGGAATGCGGCTCACATCATCGGGGGTGAAGCAGGCGATGATTCCGGATACGACCATCAGGGCCGCAACCATCAGCATCGACACGCCGATGTAATAGACGATGACCTTCGTGTTCATGACTCTGGCGAAAAACAGGACAAAGATATTTCCGGGATTATCATTTATCAATACAATATTTTTTATATTTGCATTGATATAATCAATTAAAAATGACGCTGCAACAACTTAGGTATATCGTCGCCATCGACGACTTCCGGAGCTTCGGCAAGGCGGCCGAGGCTTGCGGACTCACCCAGTCCACCCTGAGCCTGCTGGTCAAGAAGCTGGAAGAGGAGCTGGACGTTCGCATCTTCGACCGCGACCAGCATCCCGTCGCGCCCACGCAGTCCGGGCGGAAGATCATCGCCCAGGCCCGGGTCGTGCTCTTCAACGCCGCGCAGGTCACCGAGATGGCCACCCACGAGAAGCAGCTCCTGTCCGGACCGCTGCACCTGGGGCTCATTTCCACCGTGGCGCCGGTCCTGATTCCCGGTCTGTTCAGGCACATCGTGCGGAATCATCCCGCCCTGTCGCTGCGCACGGAGGAGATGCTGACCAGCACGCTCACGGACAAACTCCGCAAGGCCGAGGTGGACATGGGCATCCTTGCCGCTCCCGTCGGAGATCCGGAGCTGCTGGAGATTCCGCTCTACCACGAACGCTTCCTGGCCTACCTCTCCGAGAACGAACCGGCCTATGCCCAGCAGAGCATCCGCCTGGAGCGCCTGCTGGAGCGTCCGGTATGGATCATGAAGAACGGCCTGCAGCTCTACGACGGATCCCGGCGGAATCCCGACGAAGGACTGTCCTACGAGAAGTATTTTGAAGGCGGACGCGTGGGTACGCTGATCCAGATCGTCAATCAACTCGGCGGCATGACCGTCATTCCGGAAACCCATGTGGGCCTGATCCTCTACAGCCTCCAGAAGAATCTCCGCCCCATCGAGGGTGCCGGCCAGAGCCGTACGATCGCCCTCGCCGTCCGCAAGGATTTCATCCACGAAGCCATGCTGAACGCAGTCGTGGACGCCATCCGCTCCATCATCCCCGTCGGCCTCCTCGACCCCCTCCTCCGCAACACCCCCCGCCTCACCCTCTGACCCTGCCGGAATCGTCAGTCCTTCCCGGGGCATCCTCCCTTCCGCTCCGCCTGCGGTCCCACTCTCCCCCAAGGCCCCCTTTTGGGGAAGGTCTCGGTTTCTCTGCCGGACCTTCCCCTCCATTTATGCCTTATACTGACCTCGGAGGCATATTTCGCGGGGAAGGTCCCGCCCCGAATAAAAGACCTTCCCCATTAAAGTGCCCTGTGGCCTGTCTTTTTCTTGCTAATCTGGGGATGGTTTCTTACCTTGCCGGAAATTGAAACGAACTATGAAAAAGATTCTTGAAATCCACCAGTATGGTGAAACCGACATCCGTTTTCATACGGATCTCAAACCCTCTGAAAAAACGGAATCCATTCCGGGACTCGTTGCCTCTGTCGCTTTCGCGATGATGACTTCTCTCTGGGGCGGAAACGAAAGGGATATCCTCGCAATTATCCGGGCTCTGGCCATTGCCGATCTTGCAGTTAGCGTGAACCGGGAAGAAATGATCAGCCTGATGGACCAGGACTCCAGGACTTTTGCCAAATTGATCCGCGACGCCCGTAAGTCCTTTGAACGCAACGGCGGAAAAGCCATCTTCTTCGAACCCGGTATTACCCCCGGCAAGACAAAAAGCTGAATATGCGGCGCATCGTAAATCACGAACTGCCGGATGGGAGTATCCGGCAGGTTTACCCGTTCCATATCAGTCTGGAAGGGATGGAAAGCATCGTACTATGCCGGGATGACCGGGATTATGACGCTATGGTCAAGGTCCTGTGCGTCGCCGCCCGGAGGAAAAAAGTTGTCATAATCATCTATGCAGTGGTCTCCAATCACTGTCACGTCGCCGTGCTGGCTGCCGGACAGGAAGATGCTTATGCCTTTGGGCAGGAAATCAAGAGGATGTACGCGATGTGGTTCCGCCGCAGATACGGAGAAAATGCCGTCTTGCGCGGCTCCGATGTAAAAGCGATCCTGCTGGACAGCGACTGGTATGTCCGGAACGCCCTCGCCTATATCCCACGCAACGCCCTGGACAACGGTTGCAATGTAAGCGGATACCGTTGGACAGGATACCGGGGCATGTTCCGGAGCGGACCTCCCGAAGCCGGCCGAAAAGTCTCCTCCCTGACCAAACGGGAAAGGGAAAGAATCATGCATACCGGGGATGCGCTGAACGAGGTGGGCTGGCTGATCGACAGCCGGGAAGAACTGATTCCTGAGAGTATCTGCGAGCATCGCTATTTGGAACAGGCCTTTGAGGGTGATCCGGCATTCTTCCTGAAAACCATCGGCGGGCAGAATGCAGCGGAAATGGAGGAAAAACTAATCAATAGCCCCAGAAAGATGGTAACGGACGGAGAATTCTTCAACCTGGCCAATGAAACCTGCCAACGATGGTTTCAAGCGGATCTGTCTGCGATTTCCAGGGAAAGGAAGTATAGACTGATCAGCTATCTTTCCAAGACCTGCCGTACCACCGTCCCGCAGACAGCCCGCGTTTTCGGGCTCCCCCGCGACTTCGCGGCCCGGGCCTTGGGCAGAAAGAGCTGAATATGGCGCAGGGAGCCGTCTGCGGCAAAATCGAGTAGGAGGAAAACAAAAGTAGTGAGTTTTCCTCCTACTTTTGTTTTCCGACCTCTCACACCACCGTACGTGCCGTTCGGCATACGGCGGTTCCTCATACTCTGTGCATTTGAACATAGT
>Ga0310691_10000643_pt1 | contig 61796 bp, 66 predicted proteins | sample 176DNAGHGlowgp2_FD_203887 | JGI IMG/M metagenome (GOLD analysis project Ga0310691, IMG submission 203887) | Sheep rumen microbial communities from Palmerston North, Manawatu-Wanganui, New Zealand - 1766 DNA GHGlow gp2 (v2) (version 2) | ecosystem: Host-associated > Mammals > Digestive system >... | reverse complement strand
GTGCGGCCACGTACCTCTGGAACATCATCAAGAAGTACAACGTGGACGTGAACGAGAACTACTCCGAGGAGAGCGTGAAACTCCAGCAGATGCTGCAGGAGATGGAGGATGACAACGTGGCCGGCGGTCACATCACGGCTCTGGGAATGGCCTCACTCGTCGCCCAGTTGAAGACCTCCAACGAGGCGGTGCGTACCTTACTCTCTCAGCGCAACGACGAGCGGATGCAGAAGGAGAAGGCTGCCCTGGCCAACGCCCGCAACGCGGCCGACGAGGCTTACCGCGAACTGGTGCTGAAGTTGAATGCCTCTGCCGTCATCGAGGACAATACGGAGGGCATCGAGGGGGTTATCTCGCAGGTGAACGAACTCATCAAGTACTATCGCCAGTATGTGCTTCCTAAGTACGGCAAGGGCGACAAGGAGAATGAGGGTGAAGGCGGCAACAAGCCCAACGGCGGTGAGAACCAGGGCGGCAACGGTGGTGAGAACCAAGGTGGCAACGGCGGCTCGCAGAACGGCGGCGACAACTCCGGCAACGGCGGTGAGAACCAGGGCGGCGGCGACAACGGCAACGGCGGTGAGAACCAAGGCGGCAATGGTGGGAGCCAGAACGGCGGCACAAACTCCGGCAACGGCGACAACGGCGACGAGCCGGATCAGTGATCCTGAACTAAGAACTAAGAGGTAAGAACTAAGAACTAAGAACGATGAGAAAGAAAGGATTTATTGAGATTGCGGTGAAGGTGATAGTAGCCGCGCTCACAGCCTTCCTGACGGCCATCACGACCACCAGTTGCATGGGCAGAGGCCCAGTCTTCTAAACGAAAAGCCCCCCGAAGGTTCATCGACTTTCGGGGGGCATTCTTATGATGTTTCAATCCTGAAATCAAGAAACAACGATGGGCTTGTATTTCGGCACGAGGGTCTTCATGATGCACCAGCCGATGATATAGGCCACGGCACAGACAGAGAACACCACCATATAGGCGGCAGGCTTGCCTTCGAAGCCGAAGAACGTATAGGCACTGCCCTGACCGGCTGCCCAGTCGAAGAACTCACCAGACGAGAGGTTGATGGCATAGGAGGCAAGACCACCTGCCATCGTGCCGATACCCGTGATCGTACCGATGGTAGATTTGGGGAACATATCACCAATCGTAGAATAGAGGTTGGCACTCCAGGCCTGATGACCTGCACCCAGCAGACCAATCAAGATGGCGGGCCACCAGGCACTATAGGCACCGAGGGGCTGCGCAAGGAGTCCTAAGAGGGGGAAGCAGGCGAAGATGAGCATGGCACGCATACGACCTAAGTAGGGATTCATGCCACGCTTCTCGACGAAATAGGTGGGCAGATAGCCGCCACCGATGGAGAGCACCGTCACAATGAGGTAGAGCGTGAAGATGAGCAGGATACCCATCGTGGAGTCGGAGGTATAACCGTACTGGTCGCTGAAATAGGCGGGTGCCCAGAACAGGAAGAACCACCACACGCCATCGGTCATGAACTTACCCACGATAAACGACCAGGTCTGACGGAAGGTAAAGCACTTCCAGAAAGAGATGGTCTTCTCTTCCTTTATCTCCTTACGATCCTGCACCTCAGCGATGTCGCTGTCCTGTTCGATATAGTTCAACTCAGCCTGATTGACATGGTTGCTCTTGTGGGGCTTCTCATAGAACATCATCCACAAGCCCATCCAGATGAAACCTAACACACCGATGATGATAAAGGCCATCTCCCAGCCCCAGGCACGTGCCAGCAGGGGAATGGTGGCTGGTGCAGCAAGGGCTCCCACAGAGGCACCGCTATTGAAGATAGAGGTGGCGAAGGCACGGTCTTTCTTGGGGAAATACTCTGCCGTCACCTTGATGGCTGCAGGGAAGTTGCCTGCCTCACCCAGAGCCAGCACCATACGGCACGAGAGGAACAGATACATCGACACGGTGGCGATGGCCACAGCGGCATCACCCGTCAGTTGGCCGAGTTGGGCTACAGAACTGTAACCCTCCCACTCCATCGCTGCCCAGCCGCAGCCTGCATGGAGACAGGCGCCCAACGACCATACGAAGATGGCGATGAGATAACCCTTCTTGGTACCCATCCAGTCGATGAACTTGCCTGCGAAGAGGTTGGCAATGGCATAGAAGACGGAGAAATAGGCCGTGATCTTACCGTAGTTCGAGTCCGTCCAGTGGAACTCAGGGGCGATAAAGTCCTTCCAGGTCAATGACAAGACCTGACGGTCCATGTAGTTAATGGTGGTTGCCAAGAAGAGCAACCCGCAGATGACCCAACGGAAATTGGACATCTTAGTGGTTTGTATAGGTGTCATATCATTATGGATTATTGGTTTTATTCTCGTTTAATCGCAGCCTTCTTACGCAGGTCGTGGTCGAGGATGGTCTTACGCATACGCATCGACTTGGGCGTGACCTCCACGAGTTCGTCCTGCTTGATATATTCGAGACATTCCTCCAACGACATCACTGTCTTGGGGATGATACGAGCCTTCTCGTCGGTACCCGAGGCACGGACATTCGTCAACTGCTTGGCCTTGCAGACATTCACCACAAGGTCGTTGTCGTGGACATGCTCGCCCACCACCTGTCCGGCATAGACATCCTCGCCCGGATCGATGAAGAACTTTCCACGGTCCTGCAACTTATCGATGGCGTAGGCAAAGGCATTACCCGTATCCATCGAGATCATCGAACCGTTGACACGGCGCTCGATCTCGCCCTTATAGGGCTGGTATTCCTTGAAGCGGTGGGCCATGATGGCCTCGCCCTGAGAGGCGGTCAGCACATTGGTGCGCAGACCGATGATACCACGTGAGGGGATATCGAACTCAATATTCACCCGCTCACCCTGATTCTCCATCGACGTCATCTCACCCTTCCGACGCGTCACCATATCAATCATCTTCGAGGCAAACTCCTCAGGCACGTTGATGGTCAGTTCCTCGATGGGCTCGCATTTCTGTCCATTGATCTCCTTATAGATAACCTGCGGCTGTCCCACCTGCAACTCATAGCCCTCACGACGCATCGTCTCGACAAGCACAGAGAGATGGAGCACGCCACGACCCGAGACAATCCACTTATCCGTAGAATCCTCGAAAGGCTCCACGTGCAGGGCGAGGTTCTTCTCCAGTTCCTTCTCCAGACGGTCGTTGATATGGCGCGAGGTCACGAACTTTCCCTCCTTACCGAAGAAAGGCGAGTCGTTGATGGTGAAGAGCATCGACATTGTGGGCTCATCGATGGCGATGGGAGCGAGGGGTTCAGGATTCTCAAAGTCGCAGAGGGTGTCGCCAATCTCGAATTTCTCCAGTCCGATGACGGCACAGATGTCGCCACAGTCCACAGAGTCAGTACGCACATGACCCATCCCCTCGAAAGTATGGAGTTCCTTGATCTTCGTCTTCTCCATCGAACCGTCACGGTGGGCAATCGTCACCTGCATACCGTCTTTCAAATGACCGCGATGCACACGCCCCACGGCGATACGACCCTGATAACTCGAATAGTCGAGACTCGTGATCAGCATCTGGGGCGTGCCCTCGATCTGCTGGGGTGCAGGGATGACTTCGATGATCTTATCTAATAAATAGGTAATGTTGTCTGTCGGTTTGTTGTAGTCCTCTCCCATCCAACCGTTCTTGGCGGAGCCATAGACCACAGGGAAGTCCAGTTGATCCTCAGTGGCATTGAGGGAGAACATCAGGTCGAACACCATCTCGTAGACCTCCTCAGGGCGACAGTTCGGCTTGTCCACCTTGTTGACCACCACGATGGGCTTCAATCCTATCTGGAGAGCCTTCTGCAGCACGAAACGTGTCTGAGGCATCGGACCCTCGAAGGCATCGACGAGCAACAGGCAACCGTCCGCCATATTGAGCACACGCTCCACCTCGCCTCCGAAGTCGGAGTGTCCCGGGGTGTCGATGATATTGATCTTGACACCCTTCCAGTTGATGGATACATTTTTCGACAGAATGGTGATACCCCGTTCCCGCTCCAGGTCATTGGCGTCGAGCACCTGGTTGCTGAGATTCTGTCCCTCACGGAAGAGATTGCCAGCGAGCATCATCTTATCGACCAACGTTGTCTTTCCGTGGTCAACATGCGCTATAATTGCTATGTTTCTGATATCTTGCATAATCATTTTAATTTGCGCGTGCAAAATTACAAAAAAAACACGGATTATAAGGATTATAAGGAAGGTTTTTCATGAAAAACGAGAAAAAATCCATAAAATCCATATAATCCGTGTCTAAAAATTTGTTGGAATGGATAAAAATCACTACCTTTGCACCCGCATTTCGGAAAATCCGATGCATCTGACGACGTAAACCCGTCTGTGATTAGGCTGGAAAAGCGTCTGAAAGATGTTTATGCAAACACTAATAATCACATTAAATTATGTATTTAGACAAAGCAAAGAAGGAAGAGATTTTCGGCAAGTACGGCAAAGGAACTACCGACACTGGTTCTGCTGAGGCACAGATTGCCCTTTTCAGTTACCGTATCTCTCACCTGACAGAGCATTTGAAGAAGAACCGCAAAGATCACACAACAGCCCGCTCACTGACCATGCTGGTAGGTAAGCGCCGTAAGTTGCTGAAGTACCTCTACACGAACGACATCAATCGTTATCGTGCCATCATCAAGGCACTCGGTCTTCGTAAGTAAGAAGACTTCTTCTTCGGAGAATTAAAGCCTCGCTTTTCAGCGGGGCTTTATTTCGTTTAGGGGGATCATCACAAAATCGCGCTGCTCCATCAGCGGATGGGGAATCTTCAGGTCGGGTTCATCGACGGTCAGGTCATCGTAAAGGAGAATATCAATGTCGATAGGACGGTCGGAGTATTTTGAGAAGTCAGGAGACTGGAGACTGGAGTCGGTAGATTTCCTTTTACGACCAAGGGAGCGCTCGATTTTCTGGGTGGTCCTGAGGAGTTGGCGGGGGGTGAGAGAAGTCTCCACAAGGATCACGCCATTGAGGAATCGGTTTTCTGACTCGAATCCCCAAGGTTCGGTTTCAATGAGAGAGGACTGGCGAATCACCAGTCCAACTTTTTCACCGATCAGCGCAACTGCCTTTCGGATATGCTCTTCTCTGTCACCGAGATTACTTCCGAGTCCTAAATAAACCCGATGCAATTCATCACTCCTCACTTTTCACTCCTCACTTCTCACTTCTCACTTCTCACTTCTTAGTCGTCCAGTATCAGCATCGCATCGCCGAAGCAACCGAACTTATAGCCGTTCTTCACAGCCTTCTTATAGGCCTCATACACCAGGTCATAGCCGCCGAAGGAACATTCCGTCATCATCATCGTCGACTCAGGATGATAGAAGTTACCCACCATCGCATTGGCCAGACCGAACTCATAGGGAGGGAAGATGAAACGGTTGGTCCAACCATCAAACTCCTTCAACATCCCATCGGTACCGACTGCCGACTCTGTGGCACGAGCCGTACTGACCCCTACCACACAGACACGATGACCTTCTGACTTCGCCTTGTTCACAACGTCACAGGCTTCCTTGTCGACGAACATCTGTTCAGAACTCATCTTGTGCTTCGTCAGATCCTCCACCTCGATATCGTCGAAGTTGCCCAGTCCGCAGTGCAGGGTGATAAAGGCGAAGTTGATGCCCTTGATCTCCATACGCTTCATCAGTTCACGACTGAAATGCAAGCCTGTCGACGGAGCCGTGACAGCACCTTCTTTCTTGGCATAGATGGTCTGGAAGAGATCCATATCCTCCTCTGTGGCAGGACGGTTGTCGACGATATAACGGGGCAGCGGTGCCTCTCCCAAGGCAAACAGTTCACGTTTGAACTCATCATGCGGACAGTCATAGAGGAATCGCAGCGTACGTCCACGACTTGTGGTGTTGTCGATTACCTCAGCCACCATCGGACCATTCTCCTGGAAGAAGAGTTTATTGCCGATACGAATCTTACGGGCAGGCTCTACCAGCACATCCCACAGACGGAGTTCCTCGTTGAGTTCACGAAGCAGGAAAACCTCAATCTTGGCATCGGTCTTCTCCTTCGTGCCATACAGACGGGCAGGAAACACCTGTGTGTCGTTGAACACAAAAGCATCGTCCTCGTCGAAATAGTTAAGGATACTCTTGAAGTCGAGGTAGACGGGATTGCCTTCCTTGTCTTTCATATCCTCACCGTTCTCGTCCTTCTTGAACATCTCGATACGCTCACTCTTACGGTGAACCACCATCAGACGACATTCATCACGGTGATAGGTAGGTTCGAGTGCCACAAGATTCTCAGGCAGTTTGAATTTAAATTGCGACAGTTTCATTTATGTTTGAAATTTGAATTTTTATCTTTGAAATTTGTAATTACATGGCGGCAGCAACATATTATTCACCTTCTCGGTCTTTTACATTTTCTTCCAGCCAGGCTGGGAAATCATCGAATGTCAGACAGTCCTCGATACGGACATCGCCCACACGGGTGCGGCAGAGTGCCGTCAGATAGGCACCACTCCCCAGAGCCTCCCCAATGTCACGCGCCAGTGACCGGATATAGGTGCCTTTGCCACAGACCACCCGGATGCTCATCTGCGTCTTCTCCGCATCGAAGGCAGTCAGTTCCAGTTCGTCGATACGTACCGGCTTGGCAGCCAGTTCCACCTCCTGTCCCTTGCGGGCCATCTTATAGGCCCTGTGTCCGTCTACCATCACGGCAGAGAAGAGAGGCGGCACCTGCATGATATCTCCCACAAACTGGGGCAGTGTCTGTTCAATCAACTCCCGTGTGATATGCGCTGTCGGATAGGTGGCATTCACCTCATGCTCCATGTCGTAACTCGGTGTGGTGGCTCCCAGTTGCAGGGTGGCCGTGTACTCCTTGGTATGGAGTTGCAACTGCTCTATCTGCTTCGTTGCCTTTCCCGTACAGAGGATCAGCACCCCCGTAGCCAACGGGTCGAGGGTTCCGGCATGTCCCATCTTCACCCGCTTCACATGGATCCGCTTGGAAACGAGATAACGGATATGCGCCAGCGCCCCGAAACTCGACATCCGGTAGGGTTTGTTGATATAGATGAAGGCTCCCTCCTGGAAATTCATTTAATCCACCATTGCAAGTGAGTGACCTGTCAGCAGCAGAATGATGATTATGCCACCAACGATGATGCGATAGATTCCGAAAGCCTTAAAGCCGTATTTGCTAAGATAGTTGACGAACCACTTCATGGCCAGCAGTGCCACCACAAAGGCAATGACACAACCCAGTATCAGCATCGTGATATTATGGCTGGTGGCCCAGATCGTATCTTCCTTCATCAGGTCGAGCAAGTCGAGCAACGTGGCACCGGCCATCGTCGGTACAGCCAGGAAGAACGAGAACTTGGCAGCACGCCTGCGGGTCAGTCCCTGTGTCATACCACCCACGATGGTAGCCATCGAGCGCGACACACCGGGAATCACGGAGATACACTGGTAAAGACCAATCTTGAAGGCACGACGCTCATCGACCTTGTTTTCCTCACTGCCCTTGTTGAACAGTTTGTCGCAGTAGAGCATAAACACACCTCCGAGCACCAGCATGACGGCTACCACCTCGACGCTGTCGAGGAGCCAGTCGAGCAGACCCGACTTCTTGGCAAGCAGGCCAATAACTACTGCAGGTATGACACCCACGATCAGCAGCCAGTAGAAATAGAACCTATGCTTGAGTCGCTGGAAAAGCGAACTGCCCTCCGGAGCCGGGGTGTTGTCAAACTGGAAGAATTGTTTCCAGTAGAGGCTTACCACCGACAGGATGGCACCAAACTGTATGATAAACGTAAAGGCATGTACAAAGGGGTCGCCCTGCGGCACTCCCAACAGATTCTGCGCAATAATCATATGGCCTGTCGACGATACTGGCAGAAACTCTGTCAGTCCCTCCACGATGGCTATAATAACGGTCTCAATCCAATCCATAACTTAGTTCTTGGGTTTACGCACGACGGCATAGATCATCGACACAAAGCCGAAGAGACAAACGATAGGTGCCACCTTGATGCGGCGCACGCTGAAAATATCCGGCTCATACACGGAATCATCCGAACCCGCTCCCGTCATCAGCAGGAAACCGACGACGACAATCGCCATCCCCACTGCCAGCAGGATGAAATTTACCTTGTCAAATGCAAAATTTCTCTTATCCATTCTTATTATTCACTTTTCACTTCTCACTTTTCACTTCTCACTTAAATCTTATACAGATCGCCTGCCGTCATTCTCAGGAAACGGTTCACGGAGATCCACGAACACATCGCCGTGATGACAATACCGAACAACAGCACAGCCACTGCCGTAATGGTCAGTTCACGCCAGTTGATGATGCTCAGGATGTTGGGCTCATAATAATAGAGACCATAGAAGCACAACCCGAGAACCACGATAGCAAGGATGGCTGCAATGACCCCCACCAGTACCGACTGCTTGAGGAACGGCCTACGGATAAAGCCCCACGAGGCTCCCACCAGTTTCTCCACGTGAATCAGGAACCTGCGGGAATAGACACTCAGTCGCACCGTATTGTTGATCAGGGCGAACGACACGAATGTCAGCAACATTGCCAGCACCAGCAGCACGATGTTGATACGTGTCAGGTTACGGTTCACATTGTCCATCAGGTCCTCCTGATAGGCCACATCGGTCACAAAGTTGTTCCTCCGCAACTCTTCGGTGATCCAGATCAGGGAGTCACGGTTGGCATAGTCCGACTTCAACTGCAGTTCCAGTGTGGCCATAAAGGGGTTGGCACCTAAGAACTCCGAAGGGTCGGAGCCCATCGCCGCCGTCTGTTCCTTCAAGGCCTGCTCCTTGCTCACATAGTCGATGTTCTTGGAGAACGGACGGTGGTAGAGGTTCCGGCAGAGACGCTTGGCATCGTTGACGCTCGCATCATCGCTGAGCATCACGGTAACAGTCAGGTTCTCCTTCACCCACGCCGACAGGTTATGCGACGTCAGCACGGAGAGCACCACCAAGCCCAGCAACACCAGCACCATCGTTGTACTGATGCACAGCGTCACCAACTGCATACCCCGACGGCTGCCAGACCTTTTCTTGCGTTTTTTCATCAATTATTTAAACACGTACGTAATTCGGAGTGCAAAGGTACTAAATTTAAACACGGATTATATGGATTTTATGGATTTTTAGTTTTTTTTCTGAAAATTACTCCATATAATCTTTATAATCCACGTTTTTTTCATAACTTTGCGCCCTGTATGAGTACCATTATCTATCCATCACCCATCTTCGGCCCCGTACACAGCCGTCGTCTGGGCATCTCGTTAGGCATCAACCTGCTGCCGTCCGACGGCAAGGTATGCACCTTCAACTGTATCTACTGCGAGTGCGGCTTCAACGAAGACCACCGTCCCTCCCTGCCGATGCCCACACGCGAAGAGGTAGCCACCGGACTCGAAGAGAAACTCTGTCAGATGGTCGCCGACGGCCAACTGCCCGACGTGCTGACCTTTGCCGGCAACGGCGAGCCCACCTGTCACCCCCATTTCGCGGAGATCATCGGTGACACCATCCGCCTGCGCGACAAGTACTGTCCGAAGGCGAAGGTCTCCGTACTGAGCAATGCCACGATGATACACCGTCAGGCCGTACACGATGCCCTGATGCGGGTGGATAACAACATTCAGAAACTCGACACCATCGACCCTATATATATTAATAAGGTGGACCGCCCCAACGGCAACTATGATGTCAACAAGATTATCGAAAGGATGAAGGCATTTAACGGACACCTCATCATCCAGACGATGTTTATGAGGGGTGATGGCGTAGATAACACTGGTGAGGAATATTTGGCTCCGTGGCTGGAGGCTGTCAAGGCCATCAAGCCCCAGCAGGTGATGATCTACACCATCGACCGTGAGACGCCTGCCCAGGGACTTCTCAAGGCCACCCACGAACAACTTGATGCCATCCGCGACCGCGTCATCGCCGCCGGCATCCCCTGCTCTGCCTCCTATTAAGTCGTTTATAACACCTATGTTACGGTGATACACCGTCAGAGCATAATCCGTTTACTTCCTTACGATGACGGCGTTCTTATAGCGGTTCATGTCGAGCTTGAACCATTTGTCACTGCAACCGTGCGTGATCTTCGTGATGGTCAGTGTGACCTTGGGACCCTTGTCGCTCATGGTGACCTCGCGCAGGTTGTAGTTGCTCTTGGCAATCTTCACCGACATCTTCTTCGGCGCCTCGGCATCGATGCGGTCGGAGAAATCAATCTCGTAATAAAGGCCCTTCTCCCTCATCTTCGCCGACTTGTACATCTTCTCGAAGTCGAAGTCAATGTTGTATTCGCCCTTGTTGGCTTTCGTGGTCTTCGTGATGGTCAGCGTGTCGCGCTCCTTCTTCGAGAGGGCTGCCTCGAACTCCCAGTTCTGCTGACCGTCGAAGCCCTGCTCCGTGCGCATCTCCTTACCCAAGGCCTTGATATTGACCTCGCAGAACGACTTGTCGCCTTTCTCATACATCCTCATCGTGCCGTTGAGGGAAAGCACCAGAATCTTTGTCTTCAGCGTCATGTCGATTATCATGCCGTTGGGATCGTCCATCTTCTGATCGCACTTGTTCAGCACGTCCATGATATTGGCTGGAATCTGAGCCATGGCGCTTGCGGAAATCATCAGCGCAGCAACAACCATTATTAAAGACTTTTTCATCATGATTGCATTGGATTATATACATTTATATTGATAGCTGCGGTAAAATTACAAAAAAAAGGAAAAAGGGAAAAGGAATTAGTAAAATTTAACCACTTTGGACAGAAATTGGAAGCCTCGCAGGGATTGCAGGGCTTTAAAGCGTATAGTACTTTTCATCGTGACGGTCATCACGACCACAAGTGCTTGGGTTACTTCTAACGAAAAAAAGGCTGGCATCGGATGAATGTCAGCCCATTTTGTTGATTAATGCCTTACTTGCACATGATGCCTCGTTTGGTACCCTCGAGGAACTGGATGATCGTCTGGATCTCCGGACTGTCGGGCACCTGCTCCTTGATTTGGTTGACCACGTCGAAGACGCTGGTCTTTCCGTGGAAGAGCAGACGGTAGGCATTGGCAATATGCTTCTGCACCTTCTCGTCGATACCTGCCTCATGCATCATCGTATTGTTGGGACCTCCGTATTCGAGAGGCTTGCCGCCAGCAATGACGAAGGGTGGGATGTCCTGTGAGAACGAGGTGCCGGCCTGAACCATTGCCAGACGTCCCACACGGGTATTGGCATTCTGGATGGCCGAACTGGAGAAGATGACACCATTGTGGATCTCGCAGTCGCCGGCAACCTTCACACCATAACCGAATACGCAGTAGTCGCCCACCACCGTGTCATGACTGATATGCACGCCTTCCAAGAGGAAGTTGTTGTTACCGATCTTCGTCACGCCATCGCGATGGGTACCACGGTTGATGACCACATTCTCGCGGATGACATTGTTGTCGCCAATCTGTACATACGACTTCTCACCACGGAAGTTGAAGTCCTGTGGCAGGGCGGCAATGACAGAGCCCTGGTGGATCTTGTTGTTCTTTCCGATGCGCGAGCCGTCGCAGATGCTGACGAAGGGGAAGATGATACAGTTGTCACCGATCTCCACATCGTCCTCGATATATACGAAGGGGAATATCTTACAGTTGTTACCGATCTTCGCCTTTGGGCTGATCTCGGCTTTGGAACTTATTTCACTTGCCATAATTCATCCGTTTTATTTTGCACCTCCGCCTAAAGCCTGGTACAAGTTAACTACTGACTGCATCTTATAGAACTGATCCTGCACCTGCGAGATCTGGGCATTGAGGAGGTTCGACTGTGCGGAGATGACCTCGAGGTAGGTGGTGTTGCTGGATGACTCCATCAACTTCCTCGTGTCCTCCACGTTCTGCGTCAGCACAGCCACGCGCTTGGCATCGAGTTCAGCCTTCTCAGCATAGGAGTTGTACGACACAAGGGCATTCGACACCTCGTTGCCAGCCTTATAGATGGCATTCTGCCAGTTGTTGAAGGCCTGTTCGTACTTAGCCTGCGCCACTTTCAGTCCTGCCACAATCTGACCGTGCTGGAAGATGGGCTGCACCAGACTCCCCACTGCCGAGAGGAGCATTTTACCAGGATTCACCATGCCGTTATTGTTGGTGAAGGCAGCCGTACCCGTGATGGTGATGCTCGGATAGAACCGGCTGCGAGCCGTTTCCACATCATAGAAGCACTGAGCCAGAGCCATCTCATAGGAATGCACGTCGGCACGGTTGTTGAGCATCTGGATTCCCACACCTGCGGAGAGTTCCGTAGGCAGACTCTGCCCGGCGAACGAGCCGCGCTGGATGGTCTGTCCGGGTTGTCCGAGCAACAGCGAGAGAGAGTTCTCCATCTCACGGATCTGCCGCAGCAAGTCCACCTTCTGTGCCTGCACCTGATAGTAGGCAGCCTCAGCACTCTGCACAGCGGTAGAACGATAGCCGATACGGTTCTCATGCATGAACTGCATCTTCTCCCAGGTCTCCTTCGTGAGTTGCTCCATGTCGGTGCTGATCTCCACCTGTCGGTCTAGCATCAGCAGCGTGTAATAGAGGTTGGCGATGGCAGAGATGACATTGGTCTTCACCACCGTCTGATAGTCCTTGGTGGCGATGAGTTGCATCTGTGCCGAGCGCTTCACGCTGAGCAGGTTGCCGAAGAGGTCGACATTCCACGATGCACTGACGGGCAGTGAGTAGGCCTTCGTGGGAGTAGCCCCGTCGAACGACGACAGGGTGCCTTGCGGCGAAAGTGCCACTGAGGGCAGGAAGGCGAGTTTAGCAACCTTCAGTGCCTGATTGATCATATCCACGTTGAGGGCGGCATTCAACAGGTCGGGATTATTGTCGAGTCCCTGCTGGATGAGCGCCTGCAACTGCGGGTCGGTGAAGACACTGCGCCACGGCATGTTGCCGAACGACGTGGTATCGCTGACAGCGAGCGTATCGGTAAGCGACACGGGGTCGCGCACGATACCGTCGGCCTTCACCTCCGGACGCTCGTACTTATTATAGAGTCCGCAACTCGACAGCAGCAGGGCTGCGGACAGATATACCATTACTTTCTTCATATTATTTCTCCAGTTCATAGTCTTGTGGTTTAGAATGTGCATATTGAGCCAGTTCGGCAGCCACCTCCGGATTCTCATCATCCTCGAACTTCATCGGACGGAACTTCTCCTGCAATGACTGGAAGATGACGAAGAGCGTCGGCACCACGAAGATCTGCAATAGCGTACCGATGAGCATACCACCTACGGCAGCAGCACCCAGTGTCTGGTTACCGTTCTTGCCGACTCCCGATGCGAACATCATCGGCAGCAGACCGACGACCATCGCCAGTGAGGTCATCAGGATAGGACGCAGACGAGCAGCGGCACCTAAGACAGCCGACCACGAGATGGCCATACCCGTCTCACGGCGCTCCAGGGCGAACTGCACGATCAGGATAGCGTTCTTCGCCAACAGTCCGATCAGCATGATCAGTGATATCTGCATGTATATATCGTTGGCATGACCGAAGATCATCGTGAAGAGGAAACAGCCAGCCAGTCCGAAGGGCACGGAGAGGATGACGCACAACGGCAGGATGTACGACTCATACTGTGCCGACAGGATGAGGTAGATGAAGACGACGCACAACAGGAAGATGATGCCAGTGGTGTTCGATGCCTTGGCCTCCTCACGCGTCAGACCCTGATACTCGTAGGAATATCCAGCAGGCAGCATATCGGCAGCCACCTTCTCGGCAGCCTTGATAGCCTCACCGGTAGAATAGCCGTCAGCCACCGTCGCCGTCACATTGATAGACGTAAACAGGTTGAAGCGGTTGATGTTCGACGGACCGTAGACACGCTCCAGACGACAGAACTCCTGGATGGGTGCCATTCCCGCGGGCGTACGTACATATATATTATTAAGCGACTCCACCGTCATACGGGTATCAGGCGAGGCCTGGATCATCACACGGTAGAGTTTACCGTAGGCATTGAAGTTTGAGGCATAGAGACCGCCGTAGTAGCCCTGCAGTGTGGTGAGGATGGTCGAGGGCGAGATACCGCTCTGCTTACACTTCGCCACATCCACATGGATCATATACTGCGGATAACTGGGGTTATACGATGTCTGTGCCATCTGGAACTCCGGCAGTTTGTTCAGTTCGGCGATATAATCCTTCACGATGCCGAAGAATTTCTCCAGACTACCACCCGTACGGTCCTGCATCACGATCGACACACCACTGTTGGCAGAGAAGCCCGGGATCATTGGCGGCTGGAAGGCCAGGATGGAAGCATCCTTGATATGAGCCGTCTTGATGAATATCTGTGCGATGACACCCGTGGCTTCCGACGGATCGAGGAAGAAACGGTAGATACCGTCGCCCTGCCACAGTCCGCTGAGTTTCCAGAAGAAGCCATGCTGACGCTCAGAGAACGGTTTCAGTTTCAGGATGAACGTAGCCTGGTCGGAGCCCGAACCGGCAATGAAGTTATAACCCTGTATCTGTTCACGGCTCTGGATGGCGGGGTCGGCAGCCAGGATGCTGTCCACCTCGCTGATCACCTGCTTTGTACGGGCCACGGAGGTGGCTGGCGGCATGGAGATGGTACAGAAGAGCGTACCCGTATCCTCCGAAGGCACCAGACCCGTCTTGGTGGTGAGGAGCGTCGTCACCAGCACGGCAATACCGATAATCACGGCGATGCCGATGGCCAACGGCTTGCGCACCAGTTTCTCCACGCGGTTCTTGTATTTGCCCAGCACCTTGTCGTAAGCCGTATTAAAGGCAGCATGGAAACGGTCTATACGCGACATCTTCACTTCATGCCCGTCCTTGTCGTGCGGTTTCAGGAAGATGGCACAGAGAGCCGGCGACAGTGTCAGGGCGTTCAGTGCCGAGATGAAGATAGACACAGCCATCGTCACACCGAACTCACGGTAGAACGTTCCAGATGTACCGCCGATGAACGACACGGGGATAAACACCGAGGCCATCACGAGTGTGATGGAGATGATGGCACCCGAGATCTCGTTCATGGCATCGATAGAGGCCGTCAGCGTCGACTTGTACCCCTGGTCCAACTTCGCATGCACGGCCTCTACCACCACGATGGCATCATCCACCACGATGGCGATGGCCAGAAGCAAAGCCGACAGCGTCAGCAGGTTGATGGAGAATCCGAACACATTCAGGAAGAAGAACGTACCAATCAGTGACACCGGCACGGCAATCAGTGGGATGAGTGTCGAACGCCAGTCCTGCAGGAACATGTAGATCACGATGAACACCAGCAAGAGGGTGAAGAACAGCGTGAACACCACCTCCTCGATAGAGGCGTACAGGAACTCCGTCACGTCGTAGTTGATCTTATATTCCATGCCCGGAGGGAACAGTTTGGCCTGTTCCTCCAACTCAGCCTTCACCTGCTTGGCAATCTCGTTGGCATTAGAACCGGCAATCTGCTGCACCATACCCAGCACTGAGGGCAGGTTGTTGTTCTTCATCGAGACCGAATACTGCTGTCCGCCCAGTTCAATCTTGGCAATATCCTTCAGTTTCAGCGTCGTTCCGTCAGCCCTGCTCTGGATGATGATGTTACCAAACTCCTCAGGTGTCTTCAGACGACCGGTATAGCGCATGGAGTATTCGTAGGCCACGTTGGCATTCTCACCGAAGATACCTGGAGCCGCCTCGATGTTCTGCTCTGCCAGCACACCACTGATGTCACTCGGCATCAGGTTGTACTGCTTCATCACGTCGGGCTTCAGCCAGATACGCATAGAGTAAGTCTTCAGACCCGGGCTCTGCACGTCACCCACACCCTGAATACGCTTGATGGCAGGCACGATATTGATATTGTTATAGTTCGTCAGGAACTCATCGTCGTAGCGACCGTCCTTGGAGGTCAGCGTAAACATCAGCACCTGTGAGGTCTGACGCTTCATCACCGTCACACCGATACGCGTCACCTCGGCAGGCAACAGCGCCAGTGCCTGCTGCACACGGTTCTGCACGTTGACGGCACACATATCGGCATTCATGCCCTGACGGAACAGCACACTGATCTGTGCCGATCCGGCACCAGCCGACGACGAGATATAGTCCATACCCTCCACACCGTTGATACTCTCTTCCAACGGCACGATCACGGAGTTCTTCACCGTCTCTGCGTCGGCACCAGGATAACTGGTCCATACCGCTACGGTTGGCGGTGCAATATCTGGATACTGCTCAATAGGCAGCGACACCAGTCCGATAAAGCCCAGCAAGACGATGACAATGGAGATCACCGTCGAGAGCACCGGGCGTTTGATAAAATTCGTAAAAGTCATATCTTTTTCTAAATTAGATTACTTCATGGCATCCACGATGTCGCCGGCACTCATAGCCTTGGCCTGCTCCTGGATCTTCTGCTGGTAGCGCTCCGGTGTGATGGGAACGATCTCCATACCGTCCGTCAGTTTCGTGATACCGTTGGTCACATATTTGTCGCCCACCTTCAGGCCGTCGGTCACCACGTAGTTATTACCGTCGGTCTGCGGGTCAACCTTGATCTCGGTGTACTTCACCTTGTTGTCCTTGCCAAGGGTATAGACGAACTTCTTGTTCTGCACCTCCGACACACAGCCCTGCGGGATGACGATGGCGTCGCTATTGCTCTTCGGGATGATGATAGCACCCGAGCCACCGCTCTTCAAGATACGCTCAGGATTCGGAAACACGGCGATGACCTGAATCGACCCCGTAGCAGGATCAATCACACCGCTCATCTTCGTTACCTTACCCTCGTGGCCGTAGATCGTTCCGTCGGCCAACTGCAACTGCACGTCCGGCATGGCACCCATGGCGGCCTTCTGACCACCCTCTGCCTGTGCCATAGCCAGCGCGTCTTTCTCTGTCAGTGAGAAATAAACCTCCATCGACGAGTTGTTCGACACGGTGGTCAGCACCGAAGCCGTATTCACCAGCGCACCCTTCTTAAAGGGCAGGGTGCCGACGACACCAGAAGCAGGGCTCTTCACATAACAGAAACTCAGCATCTCCTTGGCCGAAGCCAGCGAGGCCTCAGCCTGCGACAGACCAGCCTTGGCCTGCTCATACTGGTTGGTGGCCGACTGCAGTTCGAAGTCACCGATGACCTTGTTCTCAAACAGTTTCTGGGCATTCTCAAACGACAGCCTTGCCGTATTACAGGAGGCCTGGGCTGTATTTACCGAAGCCTGAGCCTGGCGCACCTGTGCCTGATAAGTCACGTTATCCACCACGAAGAGCACCTGTCCGGCACCCACCGTCTGACCTTCCTTCACGTTGATCTGGGTGATGAATCCCTGCACCTTCGGTGATATCTGCACATCCTGCACGCCCTTGATGGTTGCAGGATACGTGGTCTGCATCTGGGTACTCGACGTACCGACCGTCACCACCGGATACTCGTTGTCGCCGAATGTCGGACGACCACCTCCACCGCCGCACGATGCCATCAACATCGCGGCAGCAGCAAACATTAAAATCTTCTTTTTCATACTAAATCTATTGCTAATACTGATATTTCAAACGATTTCAAGGTGCAAAGGTACGAAAATATATCTAAGAGATATATCTCGGTCAAATGTTTTTAACAAAGTTTACCACGTCATCACACTGTTCGGTGACAGTCAGGCGGTGTGTGATAAAGAGCATGGTCTTGTCAGGGCAGGCGGCAAAGAGTCTGCGGTAGAGTTCCCTTTCGGTGGGTTCGTCGAGGGCACTGCTGATCTCGTCGAGCAACAGGATATTGCCTGGTCTCAGAAGTCCTCTGGCGATGGCGATGCACTGTGCCTGTCCCTCACTGAGTCCGCTGCCGCGCTCACCGAGTTCGGTATCGATGCCCTGGGGCAGGTCCTCCACGAAGTCGGCACAGGCGGTATGCAGCACCTCCCTCAGTTCGTCGTCGGTAGCGTCTGGCTTTGCCAGTTGCAGGTTGTAGCGGATGGTTCCGCTCATCAGTGTGTTTCCCTGCGGCACAAAGCAGAGGTTGCCGTCCACCTCCACCTGTCCTTCCGTCGGTTCGATGAAGCCGAGGATCAGTCGGAAGAGTGTGGTCTTGCCGATGCCCGTCTCGCCGACGATGGCGGTCTTTGTGCCGGCCTTGAACTCATGTGTGAAGTGACTCAGTATCTCCCTGTCGCCCGTGGCATAGCGGAACGACACATTCTCAAAGCGGATGCCCGTAGCACGGAGGGCAGGTTTCCTTGTGTCAGACGCCGCTGATACAAGAGGGCTGTCTTCCTGTGCTACCACCTCCTCCAGTCTGTCGATACTCGCCGTCGCGTGTATCAGTGCAGGAATCATGTTCAGCAGTTGCATGATTGGCGTCTGTATCTGTCCGACGAGTTGCAGGAACGATGTCATCACGCCAAAGGTGATGGCACCTGTGCGCAACTGCAGACCGCCCCAGACGAAGGCCAGCAGATAGCCCAGTCCGAAGGCGCATCCCAGAGCCAGGCGTGTCACCACGGTAAAGCGTGTGCGCCGCATCACGTTTCCCTTCAACCGTTCCTGCATCGAGTCAAGGCGTTCGGTCACACACTGTTCCGATCCCAGTGAGCGCAGCACGGCGTTGTGCTCCATACCCTCCTGCACATGCATCTGGATACGGCTCTCGTCATTGCGGATGTCGAGTGTCATCTGTCGCAGTTTCCTTGCCACCAGTTTACCGAACACAAGGGCGACAGGTGTCAACAGCAACAGCGCCCACGCCAGTCGTTCGTCGAGATAGCGCAGCAAGAGGAAGGCTCCGCAGAGTTGTATGCCTGTGATGAACATCTGCGGCAGCATATCGGTCGTGGCGTTGCACACCACCTCGATATCCTTGGCCAGTCGCGACGTGACATCCCCCGAGTGCAGTTCATCACCGCTGTAGAGTTGTCTGCGGAACAGGCTACTGAACATCTTCAGTCGCAGCATATTCGTCTGTCGGGTGCTCGCCACCACCGTCAGATAGTAGTATGCCTGTCGGAGCAGGATGCCCCCCACCACGGTGAGCACGAGCCAGAGGATCATCCTCAGCACGTCGCCGGAACTGCCTGTCCGGATGGTCTCATCGATGAACCGTTTGCTGAGCCATACCATCAACAGGCCGAGCCATACCTGTCCGATGCCCGCCACGATGCGTACCACCGTGTTCCAGCGGATGCCTCGTGAGTGACGCCAAAGCCATATCAGATACTTCATAACCGTCTGTATATCGCTAACAAATACCTTCTTACCGGGCGCAGATGCCACCAGAGGCGGACTGCCATGCACCGCCAGCGACAGTAGAGGTTGTGGGGCCGTTCGTCAGCACCGACGACGTGTGTCACCTTCGCCTTGACATCGTTGAGCATACAGTGCTCCGTACCGCTCAGGTTCCCGTCGCCCATCAGCGTCAGCGCATCGCCATCGATGGCGATGATCCGGTGCACCACATAGCGACAACCGTCGGCCCATGCTAGTACCACATCCCCCACCCACAGGTCACGGGGGGACTGAAGGATCACGCTCTCTTTACCCCCGACGATAAACGGCAACATACTGTTCCCGTTCACTGGCAGTGTCACGCTCACGCCCTCCCCCACCAACCGTATCGCCTCCTTTATGATTCTCTCATCAGTCATCGTCATGATTCTTTTCTGACTTCGCCTTACTGACTGCTGCAAAGCACACATCCGCTGCGGCTTCATCAGGCAGGCACTCCAGATGCCACGTCGGCACCGTCTGGACCAGCATGTTCTCCGTACGGTGCAGACCGTCGGCAATCCGCTCCTCCCATCGCATCCCACTCACACTTGCCACGATGGCTATATAAGCCGCGATGCCCCGTAGCCGTTCTATCTTGTTGTAGGGTGCCTGACTCAGTAGCACGATGCCCCCGAGGGGATGACTCACGTTGCGGTAGCACGGTGTCTTCCCGCTCCAGGGCGAGCCATACACGGTGGCACAGCCGTTGGTGATGCGCACCACAGGATTATCGTCGTTTATGAGTTCTGCGCCATCGATATGCTTCAGCCACAGGCTGGCGTGTGTGCTTTTGCCCGTGCCGCTCTTTCCGAGGAACATATATCCGCGCCCGTCAAGCCCCACCACCGCCGCATGAAACAGTGCCGTGTCCTTGTCGGCGGTCTCCAGGGCATAGAGCATCATCAGGGCGTTGTCTATTGCCATCTTACGGGCATAGCCCGTCACGATGAGCCGCGCCTCATGGCCGTCTGCCGAGCACACCAGCCACCCTGCCGTCTGACCGTCCCACAAGAACTCAAACAAGGGTTCCCGTCCAGCCGTCTTGCCACAGACGATGACCTGTCCCTCTTCCTCCTGCCTGAACTCCTCTGTATATGCCGGGCCTTCGTCCTTCCCGACTGTCAGTGTAAATACAGGGTCATGGAGTCTGGTTTCAAATGGTTCATAATTCGTCATCAGCCCGAAGTCACTCTCCGGGGCTGTCACGCAGAAGCCATGTCCTGCCACTCTGTAATATCTTGTCATCATACTCATCTTCTCACGTCTCTCAGCGACAGTTTTCCTCGGCTGATGCGCTCCGGGATGGTTCTGAAGATGGTCTTCCAATAACTCACCTCCGTCCACAGCACCTCCCAGAAGTCAAAGCGCATCATCTTCAGTTGATGCCATCTTTTCCGGAAGAACCGCCGCCATACGCCGTATTGTTCACCTGGGGAAAAGAAGCCGAAGTTACCGTCTTCCATGATCCTGCGCAGCATCCACGCTCCGCGGAATCGGTCTGTCTCACAGAGCATCAGTCCGCTGTCGAGGTGGAGCACCTCGCTGAGCAACCACATCAGCGCCCCCGCCGACCGTCTCAGTCCCATGCGCTGCAACAATTCCGCCACCGCCTTGCGGTCTTCCTCTGTGGAGTGGCGCAACAGCAGGTAGTAGTCGCAGACCTGTCGCAGTCCGATGCCGCCCGACAGGAAATGGTGCTGGATATGTGCCAGTTGCATCACCATTGCGAAGCGCATCGACGGCACGCAGAAGTCCTCCGGCACCGTCGTTGTCTGTTGTATCTCCTGTTCCACCCAGTGCTGCAGTCGTCTGTTCGTGATGGGGTTGAAGTTGCCCGACGACGGTCGGAAATGCACTTCTACCGTCACGCCCTGCTCGTTTGCTGGCAGATGCACGTGGTGGTACGATGCCGAGGCTTTGTCATCCACAGAGATCTTAGCCAGTTCATCCACCAGTCCCATGTCTCTGAGCAGGGCTATCACGCTCTTGCGTCCGCCCTCCACCCAGATGTCGATGTCGCCGGGCTGCCGGCTCATCGGGTCGGGATAGAGCCGTGCGTTGGCCTGACCTTTCAGGATGGCCGAGCGTCGTCCCTTGTCGGCAAAGACCCTTGTCAACCGTGCCGCCTCACTGTTCAGCAACCGGTTCAGGCCACGTATCTGTTCCGCATCGCTGAGCCAGGGCAATGCCACGCTTTGCGGCATCTGCATCCGGCCCGTCACGGTGAAGAGCAGTCCCAAGAGCGACTGCTGCCGTGCCATCGCGTACAGCCGTTGCCACACCTCGTCGGTCAGCGTCATCGCGGTTGGTTCCGTCTCCGGTTCCCCACCTTTCAGCGCCGCCCTTACCAGTGCAAAGAAAAACGCTTCTATCCGCGTCATACGACTCCGGCGTTTTGCCAGTCGGCGATGATGGCAGCCACGTCGGTTCGGGCCTCGTCGGGTGCCACATCATATTGCTCACAAAGTCGCTCGGCAAGGGCCTCGACGGTGAAGTCACCCATCTCCTGCGCCTGCTTCCAAAGCCAGGCAGCACTCTCGTTCAGGGCGAGCAGTTTACCGAAGTTGACGGCTCCGAGCCCCTCGCCCACAATCACGTTCTCGCCGCACACCTCGCGCAGCACAAATCCTTGTTTTATTCTCATAATCGTCTGTTATTAGTCGGCAAAAGTACAAATAAAAATCGGTATGGCTGATTTTTTTGCCATTTTTTGATGCAATGATGGAAAAAATTTGGTTTTATTCCTACTTATTTGTATCTTTGCAGCGTTATGGAGAGAAAATTGTTTGGCACATTCGAAATTAGTTTGTACCTTTGCAGCCGACAATAAACAAGTTTAACCCGCTAAATTTTATATCTATGGGAAATAGCATTGAAACAAAGAAAAGTGAAGCGACAATGAGAGGAAAGTATCTGAACCAAGACATCGATGATCCTATGAAGATGCCAGCCTCTTTATTAGGCCAGTTGCTTCTCGTCCTCCGGCTGGCCGGGGATAACAGGGGCATAACTGGCATCACCACCACTTCCAACTAACAATTGTGGTTTCTGCTCAATCTCGTACACCTTCACCGAAGGCTTGAATCTGAGACAAACCATTCCGACCCCGGAAAAACAAGCCCTAAAACTGGGGGAAGATTCTGCCCCCCGTGCATAAATGTCCCCTGAATCTGGGGCATGTTTCTACCCCCCGGGCATAAATGTGCCCTGAATCTGGTTCATGTTTCTGCCCCCTGTGCATAAATGTCTCCTGAATCTGGTTCACGTTTCTGCCCCCTGTGCATAAATGTCCCCTGAATCTGGTTCACGTTTCTGCCCCCTGTGCATAAATGTCTCCTGAATCTGGTTCACGTTTCTGCCCCCTGTGCATAAATGTCCCCTGAATCTGGTTCACGTTTCTGCCCCCTGTGCATAGGTCTGCCCCGGATTTGGGGCAGGTTTTTCAGACTCTGGGACGGCTCCTCCCCATTCTGGTCCTTTGCGACATCATAGCAGGGACAGGCCTTGCGGACACCGGGCAGGTCGCGGTGATCGAGGATCCGTGCCTCCGGAAAACGGGTCTTCAGTTTCCAGATCAGTTATGCCATGTCCCGTTTCTGGGCCAGCATGCTGCTAAATACCATGCTGATCGCCAAGAGATCAGGGGGACTTCAGAATTGTCCCCTACCGTAAAACTCATAGCCATCTCCTCAGTGTCAGCAGGATCGGCCAACAGCACGGCCAGCAGGTCGTAGGCAGGAGCCAGGACATACTCCCCGTTGCCGCTGTCTATCAGCGAAAAGTTCTTGCACTGCCTGCTTCATAAAATATCAGTTTTTACGGGTCCGAGACATTCGCCAAACAGGGCTAGCACATCATTCACCTTATCCATTCTCAAGGTCTGCTTCCCTTGTTCGAGATCCCTCACGAACCTGAGACCTACGCCGGCTCTCTCTGCCAACTCAACCTGAGAGAGGCCGTTTTTCTTCCGTTTCTGCTTAATATGCTCCGATAAAGTCATAGCAAATTATACCTTAACGGGTGCAAAGAATCAGAGTTTGATGTAGATCTTCTTGCGGTAGAGGATGTAGCCGATGGCGAAGTTGAGGAGGACGAAATAGATGGCATAGGCCAGCGAAGCCCATTTGTCGGGCGTGATGACAGCATGGATGCCGTCATAGACCCATCCGGAAATGCCGAGGTGGCCTAAAAGGATGGCAAGGAGTTCACTCGACACATAGAGAGCGAGGGCATTGACGCCAAAAACGTGGAAGAAGGTCGCAAGGAAGGAGGAAGGAGAAAGGAGGAAGGAGAAATGCTGACTGCCCAGGTCTATCCATGTCATCAAGAAAGCCTGCAGGAGCGAGGCGAGACCACAGGTGACGAGGGCGTAACTGGGACTCCAGATGCACTTGTTGAGCGGCAGGCCGTAGGAAAGCAGATAACCGCCGATGACACACACCGTACCCACCACAAAGAGGGCGATGACCTTATCGGAAACGGTTTCTTTCCGGCGGATGAGCCGTCCGCAATAGAAGCCGAGCAGCGTATGGGCGACGGAAGAGATGGTGCCAAGCAGTCCTTCGGGATCAATGGGACTATGATGGTAGAGATGGTCGTAGCCGAAGAGTCGCAGATCGACCTGCGCCAGAATGTTACGGGTGGCATCCTCGGCATAGCCGTTGCCGATAAGGAGGATGGCGGTATAAATCACCAACAGTACGATGACAACCGGTATCGTGTACCTATGGTTGCAGAAGAGGGCGAAGAGCGACACGATGCCGTAGCAGAGGGCGATACGCTGGAGGACGGCCCAGATGCGGAGATGGGCGAAACAGAGCAGGTCGCCCTCGATGGCGTGGTCGAACCAGTTGATAAAGAGTCCGATGGCGAAGAGCAGTACCGTGCGCTTCACGATGCGGCGGATGACCTTCGGTGTGGGCTTGAACTCCGACTTCACCAAGGAGAGGTAGCACGAGATTCCCATGATGAAGAGGAAGAAGGGGAAAACGAGGTCGCAGGGGGTCATGCCATTCCATCTGGAATGTCCTAACATTTCAAAGGACTCACCCCAGCCACTGTTGACGAGGATCATACCGGCCACGGTGATGCCGCGAAGGATGTCGAGGGAAAGAAGACGCTGGTTCATATCAGTTTCATTTTTTTAGCCTTTTCCATAAGGAGAGCCATCAGCGGTTCGCGCTCGTTCTCCACTTTGTTATCCAGTACGGCATCCTTGAGATACTGTTTCAGCACACCCACCTCGCGCGAGGGTTTCAGGTGGAAGAGTTCCATGATCTCATTGCCGTCGATAACGGGCTGGAGCAAGCGCTTATAGTCCTTCTCCTGCAGGTCGGTGAGTTTCTCGCGCACCATCCGGAAATTCTCGAGGAACATTTTTTTCCTGCCTTCGTTCTTCGAGGTGATATCCGCCTCGCAGAGCGTCATCAGGTCGTCGATATCGTCGCCGGCATCGTTCAGCAGACGGCGCACGGCACTGTCGGTCACCTCCTCGTCGGCAATCACGATGGGCCGCATGTGGAGGTCGACGAGTTTTTCAACATATTTCATCTTCATGTCGAGAGGTAGCATCAGTCTGCGGAAGATGACGGGCACCATCTTGGCACCGATGAGGTTATGGTTGTGGAAGGTCCAGCCGACGGCAGGATCCCAGCGTTTCGACTTGGTCTTGCCGATGTCGTGCAACAGGGCCGCCCAGCGCAGCCACAGTGTCATATCCGACTCCTGACTCCTGTCTCCTGTCTTCTGACTCCTGACTACATTCTCCAGCACCTCGAGGGTATGATAGAAGTTATTCTTATGCGCCCGTCCGTTCTTCTGGTCCACGATATCGAGGGCCGAGAGTTCAGGCAGGATAATCTGGAGCAGTCCACACCGCTGCAGGTATTCGAAGCCGATGCTGGGGTGCGGAGCCAGGATGATCTTGTTGAGTTCGTCCTTGATACGCTCGCCGCTGACGATCTTGATACGGTCGACCATCCGTTCGAGGGCCTCGAAGGTCACATCCTCAATCTGGAAGTTCAGTTGGGTGGCGAAACGGATACAGCGCATCATGCGCAGGGGGTCGTCGCTGAAGGTGATGTCGGGCTCCAAAGGCGTGGCGATGATACCATCCTCCAAGTCCGCAAGACCATTGAAGGGATCCACCAGTTCACCGAAACGGTCTTTGTTGAGACAGATGGCCATCGCATTGATGGTGAAGTCGCGACGGTTCTGATCGTCTTCGAGCGTGCCGTCCTCCACGATGGGCTTACGGGAGTCGTGGCTGTAACTCTCCCTCCGCGCTCCCACGAACTCCACCTCGTACTCCACGCCCTTCTGACGGAACTTCACCTGTGCCGTACCGAAATTGCGGAACACGGAGAGGTGCGCCTTGCGCCCTACCATCCGCTTCAGTTCCTCTGCCACGGCGATGCCACTGCCTACCACCACCACGTCGATATCATTGGAGGGCCGTTCCAGGAAGATGTCTCTGACGTAGCCCCCCACGACATAGCACTCCACCCCAAGACGGTCGGCCGCCTCACTGATCTGGTGGAAAATCTCCTGATCCAATATCTCTGCTAATTCCTCGTCGCTATATAGTTTCATCGGTTTTATTATCAATTTAAATCGGTTTTATTTCTTTTTGTCCTCAAGGTAGCGGCGCTTCTTGGCACTCATGGGCCGTGCTTCCTTGGCAGCCTTGATAGCAGCACGACGGGCATTCTCTGCCTTGCGTATCTTCGCCTCTTCCATACGAGCCAGCACACGAGCCTGATATTCTGGATTAGAGAGGATTCCTATTTTGAGTTTAGGAACTCTACAGAGTCAACCACTTCAAGACTTGAATCCTTGAAGTCCTTAGTATTTCTCGTGATTATTGCTGAAATCTGAGGATTTACAACTGCGGAAAAGTTCTGGACAGCATCCTCAAAATCTTTCCACCCTGATTTCAAGGCCATATCTATAACATTCCCATCTACTTCAGCAACTTCCATAGCCTCCTTCAGTTGTGCCAGGACATTAATACGGTCTTCACGACTCAATATCTTTCGAAGTGAATAGAACATCGTTGTAAATGACAAAGCACAAATATGAAGATAATAATCTCCACGTTCTGCACCATCAAAGACAGCACAAGCAGCATCGGCATCCTCCCTGTCAAGGAGCATGTCGATGACAACATTCGTATCTACAAGATAGTGTTTCTTCACGAGAAGCGGTTTTCTAATTCCTTTTTATAGTCGAAATCCTTAGGTGCATGACCTATACCCCTTAGTCTTTGAGAAAGCCTAAGGTCATTCCTTTTCTTGTTTCTGGCATTTTCAGCCATTTTGGCGAACAGAGTCTGTACCTGCATCTGTACCCATGCATTTTCTTCCATTCCCTCAGCGATGGTGGGTCTCACTTCTTCCATCACAGCATCATCAATTGCTATACTGTACTTGCACATCGTTCTATAATTTTATTGTTTCTGGGTGCAAATTTACGAAAAAAGAATTGAATATTGCAAATAACTGCCCGAAAATTTGCATTATGCAGATTATTCCATATCTTTGCAACAAAGTTGCGAACCGAATAATAACTCGGGCCATTCTGTATTAAAAAAAGATAAAGTCCGTGGGAATACGGAAAAAATGAGTATTTTTGCGAACGAAATCAACAAAATCGACAATGAGACGGATTATTTCTATTTTTCGAAGCGCTTTTCCGTTGGTAGCATGTGTGATGCTGGCGACGGGCTGCAAGGAGAACAGTCAACAACAGGCTGAAATCTTGTTGCAACAGGCCAGACAGCAGTTTGAGGCGGGAGAGTACCAACAGGCGGTCACTACTATTGACTCGTTGCGCCACGCCTATCCCAACGCCATCGACACACGCAAGCAGGCACTACACCTCTATCAGGAGATCGAGTTGAAGCGCGCACAGGAAGAATTGGCACAGACGGACAGTCTTTTGCAACTGGTACAGCACAACTACGACTCCCTACAGGCAAAAGTGGAGAAGGACAAAGCCGAACTGCGGGCTATGCCCGAGGAACTGACAATGCTCACACGCACTCGCATGAAACGAGACTCACTGCGCACCCAATGTGAGACATTAGGAGCCAAAATACGCTATATCCACAAGAAACAGGAAGACCAACCCTAATACAAATCTGACTAAAAAAGAGTTATAAGCAAAAAAATCCAAGAAAATCTGTGTAATCTGTGGCTTTTTTTGTACCTTTGCACCCGATATGGCCAATTTGGAGAAAACAAACGCCCAATTTGAGCAGGCCATGGCAGAATGCCGAAGCCTGTTTGAGAAGAAATTGCACGACTACAAGGCATCGTGGCGCATCCTGCGTCCCACAGCACTGACCGACCAACTGTTCATCAAGGCCAAGCGAATTCGTTCGCTGGAGATTAAGAAGGAGAGCATGGTGGGAGAAGGCATCCGCCCGGAGTTCGTCGCACTCATCAACTACGGAATCGTGGGACTCATACAACTCAACAAGGGTTTTGCCGACACGGTCGACATCACCAACGAGGAGGCGATGCGACTCTACGACCAGTATGCCCACGAGGCACTGGAACTGATGAAGCGCAAGAACCACGACTACGACGAGGCGTGGCGCTCCATGAGGGTCAGTTCGTACACGGACTTCATCCTCACCAAAATAGAGCGCATCAAGGAAATCGAAAACCTGCAGGGCGAGACACTCGTCAGCGAGGGCATCGACTCCAACTATATGGACATCATCAACTATGCGGTCTTTGGCGTCATTCAATTAACGGAGGACTAATACGGCTGAACATCGGGCATGAGGAAGATCGTTGTCAACATCGCACGGCTGCTGCTGGCCCTGACCTTTATCCTCTCAGGATTCGTCAAGGCGGTGGACCCGCTCGGCACGAAGTACAAGATCAGCGACTACCTCACGGCAATGGGCTTAGGACAGTGGATGCCCGACTTCCTGACATTAGGAGCATCGGTGGCACTGCTGGCGGTAGAGTTCATGATAGGCATCTGCCTGCTGTTTGCCATCCACAGACGACTGGTGGCGAAACTCACACTCGCCATCATGGTGGTGATGACTGCACTCACACTCTGGCTCGCCATCGAAAACCCCATCAGCGACTGCGGGTGCTTCGGCGATGCCATCGTGCTGACAAACTGGCAGACATTCTGGAAGAACGTGGTGCTGCTGGCGGCTGCCCTCATCATCTGGCGATGGCCGACGGAGATGATCAGGCTCATCAGCGCAAGCAACCAGTGGATCGTGTTCAACTTCTCCACGCTGTTCATCCTCTTCACCGCAGGATGGTGCCTCTATGACCTGCCACTGTTCGACTTCCGACCCTATCACGTGGGAGCCAACATACAGGAAGGCATGGAGATTCCAGAGGGGGCGCCGCTGCCACAGTTTGAGACCACCTTCATCCTGGAGAAAGACGGACAGCGACAGGAGTTCACGACAGACAACTATCCTGACTCCACCTGGACGTTCATCGACTCGAAGACCGTCCAGACCGCTGAGGGCTACCTGCCGCCCATACACGACTTCTCCATCCTCACAAATGAGGGAGAGGACATCACCGAGGAGGTGCTGAGCCATCAGGGATACACCTTCCTGCTGATATCGCCGCACCTGGAAAATGCCGACGACTCACAACTCGACCTCATCAACCAGGTGTACGAATACAGCAAGGAACAAGGCTACCCCTTCTACTGTCTCACGGCAAGTACAGGCAAGACCATCAGTCGCTGGCAAGAGATGACCGGTGCCGACTATCCCTTCTGCTCGACGGACGAGATCACCCTGAAGACCATCATCCGCAGCAATCCGGGACTGGTACTGCTGAAACAGGGCACCGTCTTGCAGAAATGGAGCCATAACAACCTGCCGGTCATCAAGGAAGAACAGTATGCCAAGCCGCTAGAACAACTGGTACACGGACAGGTGCAGGCTGACAGCGTACCAGGCAAGATCGCAAAGATACTGATGTGGTTTGTCCTCCCACTGGCCTTGCTCACCTTAGCCGACCGGCTGTGGGCATGGACCAAATGGCTCAGAAGAGAAAGAAAGGAAAAAATTGAGAAATAAACGTAAATTGTAAATTTTAAATTGTAAATGACTTTATGAGAAAGAAAATTGTTGCAGGAAACTGGAAGATGAACATGAATCTCCAGGATGGTATTGCTCTGGCAAAAGAGTTGAACGAGACACTGAAGGCTGACAATCCCAACTGTGGTGTGGTGATCTGCACACCATTCATCCACCTCGCAAGTATCGCACAGTTCCTCGACCAGGACATCATCGGTCTGGGTGCAGAGAACTGCGCCGACAAGGAAAAGGGTGCCTACACGGGCGAGGTAAGCGCTGAGATGGTGAAGAGCACTGGGGCACAGTACGTGATCCTGGGGCACTCAGAGCGCCGTGAGTACTACAAGGAGACTCCCGAGATTCTGAAGGAGAAGGTGCTGCTCGCTCAGAAGAACGACCTGAAGGTGATCTTCTGCATCGGTGAGAGCCTGGAAGAGCGCGAGGCCGGCAAGCAGAACGAGGTGGTGAAGGCAGAACTCGAAGGAAGCGTATTCAACCTCTCCGAAGAGGACTTCCGTAAGATCGTCATCGCCTATGAACCCATCTGGGCCATCGGTACCGGCAAGACCGCTACCGCTGAGCAGGCTGAGGAGATACACGCCTACATCCGTAGCATCATCGCAGAGAAATACGGACAGGCTGTGGCCGACGACACCACCATCCTCTATGGCGGATCCTGCAAGGCTTCAAACGCACCGGAACTGTTTGCCAAGCCCGACATCGACGGCGGTCTCATCGGCGGCGCCTCACTGAAGGCCGCTGACTTCAAGGGTATCATTGACGCCTGGAAGAAGTGAAACGCTTAGTAACTATATGGCTGTGGTGCGCTGGCGGCATACTGGCTGCCAGCGCACAGACAACCTTCACCCAGAGACTCCAGGAGGAGAAAAAGGGCGAAGGAAAGATTACCGTCACACAGGACAAAGCCATCGAGGATCTCGTCAACGGTCCACAGACCACCGTATCCACCCAACAGCAAAAGACCACAACAACACCTCAGACCACGACACGGAAAGAGGACGACAAGAAAGCAACTGCTACAACCGAACAACAGCATAAGCCCGACAGCGGGAGCACACAGCGCCCTACCGTTGCGGAGAAAGAGCAACGGTCTGACTCTACGACCATCGACGATGGACGAAAGAAAGTGATGAGAGGCGGCTACAAAATCAACGGCTACCGCGTACAGGTCTATGCCGGAGGCAACTCCCGCGAAGCCCGCATCAAGGCTGAACGCACAGGCAGGGAAATGAATGCGCTCTTCCCGGGGGTGCCCGTGTATGTGCATTTCTACTCACCACGATGGATATGCCGCATGGGTAACTACCGTACCATAGAAGAAGCAAACCAACAACTGCGCGCCGTGAAGAATCTCGGCTACTCTTCAGCCATCATCGTCAAGGGAAAGATCACGGTACCATATCTCATGCCCTCAGAACAATCATCAAACCCCACCACCGAATGAACTCGGAAACAGAATACAGAAAAGGACTCGACAAACTCGCTGCGCACTATCGCGACATCCTGTCGCTCATCGGTGAGGATCCAACCCGCGAAGGACTGGAGAAGACACCAATGCGCGTAGCCAAAGCCATGCAGACGCTCACCAGAGGGTATGAGGAGGATGCCCACGAGGTATTGAGGCAGGCACTCTTCAAGGAAGACTACTCGCAGATGGTCATCGTCAAGGACATCGATTTCTTCTCGCTCTGCGAACACCACATGCTGCCCTTCTACGGAAAGGCCCATGTGGCCTATATCCCCAACGGCTATATCACCGGACTCTCCAAGATTGCCCGCGTGGTAGACATTTACAGCCACCGCCTACAGGTGCAGGAACGGATGACACTACAGATCAAGGAATGTATCCGCGAGACCCTGAAACCACTCGGCGTGATGGTGGTCGTAGAAGCCAGGCATATGTGCATGCAGATGCGAGGGGTGGAGAAACAGAACAGCATCACCACCACCAGCGACTTCTGCGGCGCCTTCAACCAGGCCAAGACTCGGCAGGAATTCATGAATTTAATCCATAACAACAAAATTTAATTACTTATGTATCGAGACGACAACTTTAAACAGAAGGAATCTGTTGGCCAGGCATTCTATAACAGTTGCCTTGGAAAACTGGTTATCTTAGCCATTGTAATCGTTATTCTACTAGTCATTGCCATCATTGCGAAGCCCAGCAAGACGACCATGATTGCGGAGACTACAGACGGCATCCTTGAATGTATCGAGAACAACGACAGCATCAAGGGCGACAAGATCGATGACTACATGGCAAACATTGCACATGTCTTCACCACGGCCGACACCACACAGATTAACCCAGAACTGATGGCAGGGCTGAGGAAGTACAACCGGATGGAAATACACGACCATACGTTCCTCCGCACGGCTTACATCCACAACAATGTACATCCAGAAGGCGTACGTGTGGCATGGGGCGCCTATGGTATGGTGCTACCCACTGTGACCTATAGCGACCTGCTGCTTTACATCGGTAAGATGCACGGTGACTTCAACAAGGCCATCCTCCGTAACGGTGTCCTCGACGATCACGACCTCGGCGTGAATCCTCCCGTCAAGGAATTCCACTATAAGGGTAATCCGGAAGACTAATGGTATAAATGCAAATCCCCGCCAAGTGGCAGGGATTTGCTTATGCTCATTTTCCGATCAGTTTCAGGATCCGTTTGGCATCCTCATCGCCAGCGGCTGCTTCTTCGCGGATCTTAGCCAGGATTTCAGGACCATCCTTGGGGTTGTTGACGGCCTTGGAAAGCCATGACTTGGCCTTCTTCTCGTCGGCTTCAATACCTTTGCCCTTCAGATAACTCTTGCCTAAGGCGTACTGCCCGTCGGCATTGTCCTGCTTGGCTGCCTTTGAGAACCAGGCAACCGCTTTCTTGCGGTCTTTCTCCACACCCTTTCCGTCCTTATAGCATTTGCCAACGGCATACTGAGCCTTGGCATACTCCTGGGCAGCCGACTTGGAATACCACTTGAAGGCCTGCACATCATTCTCTGCCACACCATGACCTTTGTCATAACAGCGGCCCAGACGATACTGCGCCTTCTTATGACCTTTCTCGGCGGCAACCTTCAACTTCGGCACGGCCTCCGTGTATTTCTTGGCATCATAGAGTGCCTTACCATCCCTGTAGAGTTTGTCGGCACTCTGTGCACCAACAGCCATACAGACCGCCAGCGCCACCATCACGAAAAATATTCTCTTTATCATCTCCAATATAAAAATTAGAACTTAAACGTATAGCCAAAACCAAGGACATGACGGTCGCCCTCGTCGTCGTCATCACCGCACGACTTCTGCAACAGGTATTTCACGTCGAAAGAATGTTTCTTGGAAACACGGATCTCCGTACCTGCCGACAGACGATACTTTTCAATACCACTCCCTGCCAGAAATGTCTCGCCGTTGACGTAGGGGCGCCACATGCTGGTCAACTTGTACTTCAGTTGAAGACGGTTGCGCCACACACTCTTACCCTTGCCATTGTAGGTCTTTTCCTCTACCTTGCCGTTAGAGACCTTGGTGCGCTCCACGGTCTGCTCAGGACGATAGGTGTACTGCCAGCGCTCACGGAGCGACACACTGAGACGGCCAAAGTCGACGGAGCCCGTCAGTACCACGTTGACACGATGGCGAGACCCCCAGAAATTGGCCACCTTCGTCTGCTTGTCATTCCATTTCTCATTATGATCATAGAGGTATGTGTAGTCGGCAGAGGCCTTCAGCCAGTTCGTCAGTTTGTAACTGGCACCCAGACCGACACTCCATCGGTCAACAGTCTCGTGACTATTACGCGAACGGTTCTCTCCAAATAACTCCAGACTGATCCTGTTCGTCAGTTTCTTTTCAACATTCAACTCCGTCCAGATGCCGAAGTCATCGCCTTCAGCCCTCACTCCCAACGATGACAGGAGCAGTGCAGACAACACCAGCGCTAACCTTACACTTCGTTCCATTGTGACTTCTTTACTGTGAATTGTCCGTCAATACCATTAAAGCGATTGTACTTCCTGTTATCACTCTCGTAGGTGATACGAATCACCACGGAATCCTTCAGGAAGTCAATGCCGCCGACGTCGATCTTCAAGATCTTCAGACCCGTGCGCATCTCCAAATCGGCTTTCAGTTCCTCACGCTTGTCAGGCTTCACCAGTTCCACACGGTCGTACTGGATGATTTTCGTGGGCTGGATCTTCATCGTCATCTCAAAGCCCATGACTGATGCGAGCACGATAGCGTCAATGACAAAGAGTTCGATATACTCCGAAGCCATGGCATGGACCACCGACAGACAGATGATGAGGAACAGATAGGTCATCTCGCGAACCGGCATGGCATCGGTGCGGTAACGCATGATACTGAAGATACCGAACAGTCCGAGTCCTACACCCATCGTAGCCTTACCGCGCTCCATACCCATCATGAAGAACACGAGGAAATAGATGGCGATTGACATGAGCATGAAGGTGAAGGAGAAGTCACGACGATGACTCTTGCGGAAATACAACTGGAAGATGATGATCCAGTTGACGACGATACAAATCAGGAATTTCACCATCGCCTGGGCGAATTCGGCAGAAAATACAGTGTCCATATTCTTTTTGGTTTTTTAATGTTTTATATTCATGATGATGTCAATGTCACGCAACTTGGTCTTGAAACGGTTGACAGGCAACTGGGGATTGGTGAGTGCCGACCCCATGCAGTACTTCGAGAAACCGTGGGGATGGATGCGTAACTGGCGCAGCATTTCCAGCACGGGAGAAAAGACCTGACCGTCGCGCTTCAGTTCGATGATGACCAAGTCGCCCATATCCTTGTCGATGCCACTGACCAGATTGTGAAAGCGTAAATCGCTGTCGATGGTCAGGCGTTCGGTCTTGCCACGGTTCACCAATGTGATGCGACGGAAATGGTTGTTGATCGCTGGTTGCAGTGTATCGACTCCATAGTGCAGATGCTTCTCTAAGAACATACGCTTCTCTGCATCCATCAGACTCATGTCCGTCACCTCGATACGCTTCTTCTTCGTCCGACCGTGATTGTTCTTCGTCTTCACTTCCATGAACTGCAAGTGGGAACTGACGTAGGTGCGGAAACGGATTTTCTGACGGTTGGCATGCCCATACTGATGCTGACGGTACATGTCAAACGCCTGGGTGTCGAAATAGGTCGTGTCATACTCCATGTTACGCTCACCGTCAATCTCCTGGATGTAATAGTCACTCTGAGCCATCTCCAACAACAGACGCAGACGATCAAGGGTCGTGACGAACTTCGTGTCGGTGCGGTTCATCAACTTCACCCCGCTCATCTGTTCCAATGTGATGGGATTGAACTTATTTAGTAACTCTATCATCGGTTTATCGTTTTGATGGTGCAAAGATAGGAAAAAAGAAGGGATAAACAAAAAAATATCTGCAAAAACCCTATTTTATTCAACTTATTTTAGTATATTTGCAAACAAAACATGAACTATTTAGAATAATGAAACTCATTTCTTGGAACGTAAACGGCTTGAGAGCCTGCGAGGGTAAAGGATTCAGCGAGACATTCAGACTGTTGGATGCCGACTTTTTCTGTCTGCAGGAAACCAAAATGCAAGAAGGACAACTCGACCTGCAATTTGAGGGCTACACCTCCTACTGGAACTCCGCTGAGAAAAAAGGCTACTCCGGCACAGCCATCTTCACCCGTCACCAACCACTCAGCGTGGCATACGGCATCGGCATCGACCTGCACGACCATGAGGGGCGCGTCATCACCCTCGAGATGGACGATTTCTATCTTGTCTGCTGTTACACACCCAATTCGCAGGACGGTCTGAAACGACTGGAATACCGTATGTCGTGGGAGGATGCCTTCCGGGCCTATCTGAAACGACTCGACCAACAGAAACCCGTCATCCTCTGTGGCGACCTGAATGTGGCCCACGAGGAGATAGACATCAAGAACCCCAAGAGCAACCGTCACAATGCTGGCTTCACCGACGAGGAGCGCGAGAAGTTCAGTGACCTCCTGGCCTGCGGCTTCACCGACACGTTCCGTTATAAGTACCCCGACGAGGTGAAATACTCCTGGTGGTCATACCGTTTCCAGGCCCGTCAGAAGAATGCCGGCTGGCGCATCGACTACTTTGTCATCTCCGACCGTCTGCGAGAACGACTGGCTGACGCTGCCATCCACACGGAGATATTCGGCTCAGACCATTGTCCCGTGGAACTGACTCTCAACCCGTAATAAGAAGGACAAACCCATGATCCGTACTCTCACCCGACAGATCAAGGAATACCGCACGGCCTCCATCATGACGCCTGTCTGGACGGCGACAGAAGTGGTGCTCGATGTGCTGATACCCTATGTCACAGCCTCACTCATCGACAAGGGCATCAACGCGGGGAGCATGGATAATGTGTATCTCTACGGGGCCGTCATGATCGGGATGGCGTTTCTCTCACTCGCCTTCGGTATTCTGGCAGGGCGAAGCGTGGCCTATGCAGCCTCGGGCTTTGCCGCCAACCTGCGTAAGGCTATGTACCGGAATATCCAGCGTTTTGCCTTCAGCGACATCGACAGGTATTCTACCTCGGGCCTCGTCACCCGTATGACCACCGACGTGAACAATCTCCAGAATGCCTACCAACAGATACTGCGCATCACTGTGCGAGCCCCGTTCCGACTGATACTGAGCATCGTGATGTGTCTCGTCATCGATGCCCGTCTCTCGATTATCTTCATTGTGGCGATGGTCATCCTCAGTTTCTCGCTCTACAGTATCATCTCACGGGTGGCACGACTCTTCCAACAGGTGTTTGTGAAGTACGACGACTTGAACCAGAGTGTGCAGGAGAATATCCAGGCCATCCGCGTGGTGAAGGCATTCGTACGCGAGGACTATGAGAACCAGAAATTCGGTAAGGCCGCTGAGGCCCTCTATAAATTATATGTACGCGCGGAGAGTCTGATGGCTCTCAACCATCCCATCATGAATCTGGTGGTCTATGGTTGCATCATCGCCCTGTCGTGGTGGGGAGCCCACTTCATCGTCGGCGGCACGCTGACCACTGGCGAACTTACCTCACTCTTCACCTACGTCATGTCGATCCTCCAGTCGCTGATGATGCTGTCGATGATCTTCGTCATGCTCACGCAGAGTGCTGCCAGTGCCAAGCGTGTCAGCGAGGTCATCGAGGAAGAACCAGACATCGTGAACCCTGAACAGCCCGTCTATGAGATCACCGACGGCAGCATCGTCTTCAGAAGCGTTCGTTTTGATTATAAATCCGAAAAAAACGGAGGATCCGAGACACCCGAAGTCTCCCCCAAGGTCTCACGCCGTTCGGCGCTCTTCAATGTCAGTTTCGACATCGCCTCCGGCGAGACCATCGGGATCATCGGCGGCACAGGCTCGGGTAAATCAACGCTCATCAGCCTTATCAGCCGCCTCTACGACCCGTCAGAAGGTGAGGTGCTCGTGGGGGGACGCAATGTGAAAGAATACGACCTCACCTCCCTGCGCTCTGCCGTCAGCGTGGTATTGCAAAACAATATTCTTTTTAGCGGTTCCATCCTCGATAATCTGCGCTGGGGAAACCCCAAGGCCACTTTGGAAGATTGTCGCCATGCCTGTCATCTGGCCTGCGCCGACGAGTTTATCGACCAGATGCCCGAAGGCTACGACACCCACATCGAACAAGGCGGCACGAATGTCAGCGGTGGACAGAAACAACGTCTCTGCATCGCACGCGCCCTGCTGAAACAGCCGAAGATACTCATCCTCGACGACTCCACCTCGGCCTGCGACACAGTCACTGATGCAAAGATACAACGGGCTTTCCGTGAAGAACTGCCGAAGATGACCAAACTCATCATTGCACAGCGTATCCACAGCGTGAAGGACTGTGACCGCATCCTCGTACTGGATAATGGTGTCGTCATGGGCTTCGACACCCATGAGCACCTGTTGCAGACGAACGCTCTCTATCAGGAAATCAATGCCATCCAGAATGCCGATGTCGGTGACTTTGACCAGAAAGGAGGTGCCGCATGAGACAACCGAACTTCGGAGGACCTCGGGGGGCACACGGACAGGCCGGATTCCAGAAGGCCAGCAAAGAACAGCGTGCCATCATCTGGCGACTGACGAAATATGTGCTCAGCAACTACAAGTACAGCATCGTCACCGTATTGGCTTGCATCGCCATCACCTCTGTCACCACCCTCGCCTCTACCCTCTTCACCCGTACGCTCATCGACGACTATATCACGCCGCTGACGCAGATGGCCAACCCCGAATACGCCTCACTCTGGCAGACACTCTTCAAACTCGGCGGTATCTTGCTCATCGGTGTCATCTGTTCCTACCTCTACAACCGTCTGATGATCAATGTCTCGCAAGGCACAATGCTCCGTCTGCGCAAGATGGTCTTCGAACGGATGGAGAAACTGCCCATCAGTTACTTTGACCAACACGCACACGGTGAGACGATGTCTGTCTATACTAATGATATCGACTCACTGCGACAGATGATCTCGACTTCTATCTCACAGGTCTTCAACTCTGCCATTACCATCGCCGTCACCTTCACCTCGATGATTGTGATGAGCGTACCCCTCACGATGGTCAGCATCGTGATGGCTATTGTGATGATGATCGTCACCACTAAACTCGGCAAGCGCAGCCGTACCTTTTTCCGTACCCAACAGGAGAGCCTCGCCCGTGTCAATGGCTTCATCGAGGAGATGATGACGGGACAGAAGGTCGTCAAAGTGTTCTGTCACGAGCAACAGGCCATCGACGAGTTCGAGCAGATCAACGAACAACTGCGTTCCTCGGCCTATAATGCCAACAAGATTGCCAATATCGTGATGCCCGTCAACGGCAACCTCTCCAACCTCGGCTATGTACTCATTGCCGTCGTCGGTGCCACTATTGCCATTGGAAATTTACAGTTTGGCAATTTACAATTTACTATCTCATTGGGAACGGTCGTGGCTTTCCTCACCCTCAACAAGAGTTTCACACAGCCCATCACCCACGTCTCACAGCAGATCAACTCCGTACTCAATGCCACCGTCGGAGCCGAACGCGTGTTCCGCGTCGTGGATGCCGAGCCGGAGACAGATAATGGGACAAAGGAACTGAAGAATCCTCAGGGCGACGTGGACTTCACCGATGTAGACTTCGGGTACACCCTAGAGAAACAAGTGCTCTACGACATCAACATCAACACCAACCCGGGACAGAAGATTGCTTTCGTAGGCGGTACAGGTGCTGGCAAGACCACCATCATCAACCTCATCAACCGCTTCTACGATATCCAGAAAGGACAGATCCTCTACGACGGTATCCCCATCACCGATATCCGAAAAGACTCTCTGCGCCGTTCGATGAGCATCGTACTGCAAGAGACACACCTCTTCACCGCCACCGTACTCGACAACATCCGCTACGGACGACTCGGTGCCACCGACGAGGACTGCGTCGCTGCAGCCAGACTCGTAGGTGCCGACGACTTCATCCGTCGTCTGGCCAACGGCTATCAGACCATGCTCAACGGCGACGGCGGCAACCTCTCTCAGGGTGAGCGCCAGTTGCTGGCCATCGCCCGCGCAGCAGTAGCCAACCCGCCCGTACTCATCCTCGACGAGGCCACCTCAAGCATCGACACCCGCACGGAGATGCTCGTCCAGCGCGGCATGGACACGCTGATGCAGGGGCGCACCACCTTTGTCATTGCCCACCGCCTCAGCACCATCCGCAATGCCGACCTTATCATCGTCCTCGACCACGGTCGCATCATCGAACAAGGCACTCACGAACAACTCCTTGCCCTTCAAGGCAAGTATTATCAACTCTACAAATGAAAACCAGATTTAAAAAGAACGCCAAGATCTTTGACATTGTCATAACGGCCGTTGCAGGTATCGTCTCGGTGGGTATTATGCTTTATGCCATTGGCCTTTTCGGCCTGCAGGAGTCATGGCCAGAACTAGTGCTCAATATGTTCTACATCGCCTGTCTGGTGATGATCGGGATGTACTTCTTCAACCGACTGGATACCCATCGGTTCAACTACTGGTGCTCCATCTCGGTGGGCATCACGGTGCTGTTGCGCGACATCCTCTTTCCGCCACCCCTGGCCTATTACTCTTTACACCTGGTCTGCCTCACGCTGTCGGTGCTGCTGCTCTGCACGCTCACCTTCTTCTATGCACGCAAGAACTGGCAGAGTTACACCAAGCGTAACCTGTGGGTCATCTTCATCATCGACATGATCATTGCGGCACTCTACAACTATGACATCTTTATTGAGCCCATCAACGAATACACAGAATATCTGCTGACCGAAATCTGGATACGTCCCACCATCACCTACGGGCTGGTGGCCTGTTTCGTGACGGAAGCAGAAACAAGCAAATAAATATAATAACCAATAAAAACGATGATGAAAAAGATGATGCAATGGGTGCTCGCCGCCACCCTCGTTTGCGGCGCAAGTGTACTGAACGCCTGTAAGGAAGCAAAAGCACAAGAAGACAATCCTGCTCCCAAAGTGGTGAGCACAGAACTGATTCGTACCAGTCAGAGTTGGGACGGTGTGGAACTGCCCGACTACTTCCAGGGGCGTCCTGAACTAGTAGCCGTGAAATATGTATTCCCAGCAGGTCAGAAACTGGGTTGGCACCACCATGTGGCTATGAACTACGGTGTACTGGTGCAGGGCGAACTGACCATCATCGGACTGGATGGTAAGACGAAGGTGGTACACGAGGGCGAGGCTGTGGTCGAGATGGTTGGCACCGTCCACCATGGTGAGAACCGTGGGACGAAAGACTGCATCCTCTACATGTTCTACCTCTCGCAGAAAGACCTACCTCTGGCAGTGCAGCACCCGGATATTCCGTTGGAATAGTTAGAACTTGGCCATCTTGATGGCAACAACGGCGCATTCGTCGCCTTTGTTGCCATGCTTACCTCCAGCACGATCTTTTGCCTGTTGGAGGTCGTTGGTGGTCAGAAGACCAAAGACAACGGGGATGTTACTGGTGGCATTCAGACGGGCGATGCCCTCTGTGACACCCTGACAGATATAGTCGAAATGAGGTGTCTCGCCACGGATGACGCTGCCGAGGATGATGACGGCATCATAGCCGTCGTTGAGTGTCATCTGGTGAGCACCGTAAACGAGTTCAAAGGAACCCGGTACGGTCTTCACATGGATATTCTCTGGCAGTGCGCCATGCTTCTCAAGCGTAGAGACACAGCCGTCGAGCAAGGCTCCCGTGATTTCTGGATTCCACTCTGCCACCACGATGCCGAAAATCATGTTCGACGCATCGGGGACAGCAGAGAAATCGTAGTCGGAGAGGTTATGCAGTGCAGTAGCCATTACTCCTTCACACGCTCAATATACTGATCGATGGTCTGATACTGCATCGACTGGAAGTACTTATCCTTGATCTGCTGATACAGTTTCAGAGCCTCAGCCTTCTTACCCTGACTCTCAAGGATCTCACCAGCCTGAATGAGGAAGGTGGGAGAAAGCGAGTTATTGTCGGCCATCTCGGCAGCCTTCTTCAAATTACTGACGGCCTTGTCGAGTTGGTTCAGGTGAGCATAGGCGTTACCTAATGCGGCAACGGCTGCGGGAGAGATCATCTGGTCGTCGCTGCCATCAAACTTCTCAAGATAGTCGGCAGCCTCCTGCCACTTGTCGAGTTTGGCATAGCAGAGTCCTGCATAGAGGTTAGCCAGATTGCCGGCTGCTGTGCTACTATATTCCTTGGCGAGAGCCACGAAGCCCTTGAAGGTGGCACTATCGCCATTGAGAGCCTTCTGGAAATCGTTTGCTGCGAAATAATCCTGTCCCTTGGCGATGGCTGTGCTGGCCTTAGCCTCCTGAGGACCGGAGATATAAGTCTTGTAAAGTACGATACCTGCGATGATGACCACGAGGGCAATCACGGCAGCGATAATAGCCTTCTTATATTTCAGGAAGAAGGCCTCACTCTGACTGATGGTCTGCTCTTCCACGATGGGAGCAGCCTGTTGTTTGTTGTTATTTGCCATTTTTATTGTTAATTTTTTATTGTTTCAACGGACATAATCCACCCCTTAGGGCAAATTCGGGTGCAAAGTTACTAAAAAGAAGTGAAAAGTGAAAAGTGAAAAGTGAAAAATTTGCTACCACCATACATTTTTTCTTAATTCTTAACTCTTAACTATCAAATTATTCGTACCTTTGTACCATGATTCTCGAAAAACTGACACTGATAAACTACAAGAACATCGCGGAGGCAACACTGGAGTTGTCGCCGAAGATGAATTGTTTCATCGGTCAGAACGGAGCAGGCAAGACAAACATCCTTGATGCCATCTACTACCTCTCTTTCTGTCATTCAGCCAACAACCCCATCGACTCGCAGGTGATTCGCCACAACGAGGAGTTCTTTATGATTGAAGGACAGTATGACGAGGGGGGAGTGACGGCGGCGATGAAGCGGGGGCAGAAGAAACACATCAAGCGCAACAAGAAGGAATACAAACGGTTGTCGGAACATATTGGGCAGATACCCATTGTCGTGGTGTCGCCGTCGGACACCCTGCTGATAGAAAGTGGCAGTGAGGAACGTCGCAGACTGATGGATATGGTGATTTCACAATACGATCCCACCTATATCGATGCCTTGAACCGCTACAACAAGGCTCTCCAACAGCGCAACACGATGCTGAAAGCCGAGGACGAGCCTAATATCGATGTCATCAGTATCTGGGAAGAACAGATGGCCATAGCGGGTGAACAGATATACGAGTGTAGGGATGTCTTCGTGAGGGAGATGGTGCCAATCTTCCAGAGATACTACGAGACGATATCAGGCAACCGGGAACGGGTAGCCATCAACTATATCTCACACTGTCAGCGGGGATCGCTATTAGAGGTGATTCAGCGCGACAGGATGAAGGATCGTGCCGTAGGCTATTCATTACACGGCATCCACCGCGACGATCTGGAATTTATGATTGGCGACCATCTGATGAAGCGCGAGGGCAGTCAGGGACAGAACAAGACCTTTGTCATCTCGTTGAAGTTGGCGCAATTTGATTTCCTGAAACGCACCAACTCGAAGACCACGCCCCTACTCCTGCTGGATGATATCTTCGACAAACTGGATGCCAAGCGCGTGGAGCAGATTGTGAATCTCGTGGCAGGCGATGATTTCGGGCAGATATTTATTACCGACACCAACCGAGACCATCTGGACCAGATTCTCTCAACCTCATCGCACGACTATAAAATATTCTATGTAGAGGAAGGCCATGTTCAAGAGAGACGTTAAGGGTATCAAGGAACTGATTCTGAAGAATCTCCGGGAACAGGGACTGGAAACGCCTCTGTTGCAGAAACGGTTGATAGAAGCCTGGCCTACGGTGGCGGGCGAGATGATTGCCAACTATACGAATGGAGTAACTATCCGCAACCAGACACTCTACGTGCATCTGACGAATCCTGCCCTACGACAAGATCTCTCGATGCAACGATCAAATTATGTAAAACGGCTGAATGACTATGTGGGCAGTCAGGTGATTGCCGACATACGGTTTCATTAGATTACTTCATCCACAGGAACATCGTGCTCGTCAGTGGGAACTTCCGGCACTTTCTGAAAATCGAAACAGACACCGATAGATGTGGAAAGTGAAAAGTGAGAAGTGAAAAGTGACGAGAGGAAGCGGTCATAATAGCCGCGGCCTCTGCCTAAGCGATGGCCTGCTGCGTCAAAGGCGAGGCCAGGGACGAGAATCACAGGGACAGTCCCCATGATCTTCGCTACGCTGCTATCACAGGAACAGTCCCCATGATTCTCTTCTACCGGTTCCATAATACCGAAGGCACCTTCGCGGAGGTTCTGCCGACCTGTATAGCGACGCAGTTCCATCGTAGTGCCGCCCGTCACCTTGGGAAGAAGCACGGTCTTGCCCGCCGACACGAGTTCATCGAGGAGCGGACTGATATCTACCTCGTCAGGCAACGGATAATAGGCCACAATAACATCCCCCACCCCGTTGTCGGGAATATGCAATTCCAGACCTATCAGTCTTTCCCTGAGGCGGGCGACAATGGGAAGCGACAGTTCTTCCAACTGCTGCGGAGTGAACTGTCGCTTGATTTGGCGTATCTGCTGCCGCAACTCATCCTTACGCATGAGCCACTAAGTTTGCCGTGACATGGGTACCGCGATAGTCAAAGGCCATCGCCACCTTCTTGGGTTGCTCCGTATTCTCCGACTGGGGGAAGGCCTTGCCTTCGTGGAACAGGCGGAGCGTCTGGATAATGGCAGGATCGTCCTGATTCAGATACTCCGTCCAAGCCTGCTCGTCGAGCATATTATAGATAATACGGCTGTAAAGGTAGCGCTCCAAGAGTTTATATGACTTCTGAATCATCAGGTTTCGACGTTTCAGACCATTCTTGTCGGCAAAGGTAGCAAACTTATCGACAATATTCTGTCGTTTCAGATAGGCCTCCAACTGCTTGCCATCCTTCAGTTCTTTGAGTTTAGCGCGGTTCTCGTCGGTATACTGATAGGCATACTGCACAATGAGTCCGCTCATCGATGCTTCCTTATAATAAGAGGTGATACCCAACGTGTCTTCGGGAACGAAGATATCAGGTGTGATACCGCCACCGCCATACACGACACGCCCATTACTGGTGTGGTATTCCGGACCTGTGTGCTTGATGCTGTCCTGTGAGAAGAATTCTCCGTGCTGATAACGACTGAGCAAGTCTTCTTCATATTCACGGTCTGCTCCAGAAGTATAGGGCTTCTGTATACAACGTCCCGAAGGACTATAATAGCGGGCGATAGTCAGACGCATCATAGAATGGTCGGAAAACTCTATCGGCTGCTGTACCAAACCCTTACCAAAAGAGCGACGCCCAATGATGGTGCCACGGTCATTGTCCTGAATGGCACCAGCCAGAATCTCCGAGGCAGAGGCAGAACCTTCATCAATCAGTACCACCAAGGGCAGGTTCTGGTAAGAGCCGCGCCCGTCGCTTCGATAATCCTGACGAGGCGATTTACGACCCTGTGTATAGACAATCAACTTACCCTTCGACAGAAACTCATTGGCAATCTGTACGGCCGAGGCCAGATATCCACCTGTATTGCTGCGCAGATCAATAACCAAACTGGAAAAATCCTGCTGGGAGAGTTTGGCGAGGGCAATCAGCAATTCTGGATAGGTATTCTCACCGAAGTTCTTGATCTTGATATAGCCAGTCTCCTTGTCGAGCATATAACAGGCAGTCACACTCTTGGTAGGAATCTCGCCACGGGTCACCGTCACATGACGTACCTTCTTCTCGCCCCAACGCATGATGCCCAACTTCACCTTCGTGTCCTTCGGTCCTTTCAGACGATGCATCGCCTCCTCGTTGGTTACTTTCTTGCCAACAAAGACAGAGTCGTCCACCTCGACAATCTTGTCGCCTGCCACCAATCCAGCACGTTCGGCAGGGCCGTTGCTGATGACATTCTGCACACGGATGGTGTCCTGACGGATCGTAAACTCAATACCCACACCCGAGAACGAGCCTTTCAGGTCATCATTGGCAATCTGCACATCCTTCGCCGCGATATAGGTAGAATGCGGGTCGAGTTCGGAGAGGATTTGTGGCATCGCCTTCTCCACCAAATCGTTCACGTCGACAGTATCCACATACATATCACTGACATAGTGGAGCAGGTTGTTGAGTTTACTGCCATTGGAATTAATGATACTTAGCCGGTTGCCGGAGAAATGATTGGCATAAAAGGTCCCAACCAGTATGCCGAGTACGACACACAAAGCCATCCAAAGCGGAGCAAAACGGTTTGATTTATTATTCATATTAACTATTATACTTCTAAATAGACAACTTCGATTCCGGCTCGTTTCAAGAGATCGATGCCGTCGGTAAGACGGTATTTCTCACCATAGACCACCCGTTTGAAACCAGCCTGGATAATGAGTTTGGCACACTCGATACAAGGCGAGGCCGTGATATAGATAGTGGCACCATCACTGTTATTGTTGCTGCGGGCCAGTTTAGTGATGGCATTCGCCTCTGCATGAAGTACGTATGGCTTCGTCACGTTGTCCTCATCCTCGCAGATATTCTCAAAGCCACTCGGGGTACCATTATAGCCGTCGCTGATGATCATCTTGTCCTTAACCACCAGAGCACCTACCTGTCGACGCCGACAATAGGAGTTCTCTGCCCATATACGTGCCATCCTCAGATAGCGTTCATCCAGTTTTCTTTGTTTTGATTCCATTGCGTTTCAATAATGCATCAATCGTGGGCTCACTGCCCTTGAATCGTTTATAGAGTACCATCGGGTTCTCCGTGCCACCCTTCGAGAGGATATTTTCACGGAAGCGCTGGGCCGTCTTCTGGTTAAATATACCATGTTTCTTGAACACGGCGAAGGCATCGGCTTCAAGCACTTCTGCCCACTTATAACTATAATAGCCTGCTGCATAGCCGCCTGCCATGATATGTGAAAACTGCACAGTCATACAGGTATCCGGCAATTGTTCCGTCACCATCGCTTTTGCCCAGGCTTTTTTCTCGAAGGGAATGATATCATCGGTAAACTCATCCTTCTTGGTATAGTAAGCCATATCGAGCAAACCGAAACTGACCTGACGCAGACAGGCATAGGCCACATTATAGTTACGGCTTCGGCGGATACGGTCTATCAGTTCATCGGGAATGGGTTCACCCGTCTGGTAATGGAAAGCAAAGGTACGGAGGAACTCTTTTTCGATGGCAAAGTTCTCCATAAACTGTGAAGGCAGTTCCACGAAATCCCACCACACGTTCGTGCCACTGAGACTCTCAAAACGGGTATTGGCGAACATACCGTGCAGGGAGTGACCAAACTCATGCAGGAAAGTCTCCACCTCGCCAAGTGTCAACAGGGCTGGTTTCTCTTCTGTCGGTTTGGTGAGATTCATCACCACACTGACATGGGGTCTGATATTCTTACAGTTGTCAGGGCCGAAGGGTTTCTTCGTGTCGACACGTTCCTTCCACTGACTCTGGTATTCCGTCATCCAGGCACCACCCTGTTTACCTTTTCGGGGATGGAAGTCGGCATAGAAGACAGCCAGATACGAGCCATCCTTGTCGAACACCTCATAGGCTTTCACATCCGGATGATAGACAGGGATATCCTTGTTTTCCTTAAAAGTGATACCATACAGGCGATTGGCCAGTCCGAATACGCCATCAATGACCTTTGACAGTTCAAAATAGGGCCTCAACATCTCTGCGTCGAGATTATATTTCTGCAATTGGAGTTTGTGTGAATAGAAACTGAAGTCCCAAGGCTGCATTGTCTTACCCTTCACATCCTTCAGAAACATCTTCTCAATGGCGGCAACCTCTTTGATGGCAGTTGGCTTATAGGCGGCAATGAGATCATTAAGGAGTTTATAGACATTGCGCACATTGCCCGCCATCCGGTGCTTCAACACGTAGTCGGCATAGGTCTTATGCCCCAACAACTGTGCCAGTTCGCGACGCAGGTTGATGAGTCGTTTACAGATTTCAAGATTATTCTCCGTGTTGTTGTGAATACACTCAGTATTCTTCGCCATATACATCTGCCGACGGAGTTCACGCTGGGTGGAATAGGTCATAAAGGGCGAATACGAAGGGGTATCGAGCGTGAACACCCAACCATCCTTCTCCTGTTCCTTCGCGGCCAGCACTGCTGCCTCACGGGCAGAGTCAGGCAGTCCGTCCAGTTGTGCCTCATCGGTGATATGCAAAGTAAAGGCTTTGTTCTCTTTCAACAAGTTCTGCGAGAACTGCAGCCCGAGTATTGATGCCTCCTCTGTCAACTGGCGCAGGCGTTCCTTACCAGCAGCATCCAAGAGCGCACCACTCCGTACAAAACCATCATAGCAATTGTCGAGCAGCATTTTTTCTTCTGGCGTCAACTTACGATGATGTTGATGCACATATTTGATACGTTCAAACAGTTTTTCATTGAGTCGGATATCATTGGCATGCTTCGTCAGGATAGGACTCATCTTCTGGGCCAGAGCATCCATCTCATCGTTGGTCTCAGCCGACAGCAGGTTGAAGAACACAGTACTGACACGACTCAATAGGTCATAATAGCCCTCACCATCCTTCTCATCATCCACGCTGATGATGGTATTATCGAAAGTTGGTTTCTCGGGATTGTTGACAATCTTATCTATCTGTTCCTCGTCACGACGGATACCCTCCATAAACGCCTCCTCATAGTCCTCCAAACGGATACGGTCAAAGGGCACCGTGCCATGCGGTGTATTGTATTTCTCGAAAAAGGGGTTGAGTCTTTTCTCTTCGCTCATAACATACTTTACTTTTCAGCGTGCAAAAATACAAATAATTTCTGATTTCCAAAAGGATTACGCATTAAAAAAGTTGAAAGCGACCCTCTACGACATCAAAACACGCTCCAACAAGGGTATCTCAATACGCCCTCTGTGCAAAATAACCAGATTCTCCCTCTTCATCTCATTCAACACTTTACTGACATTCAAGCGACTGTCGTTCAGTTCACCAGCCAACTGGTTCATCAGGATATGAAACATCTTGGGTCCTGCCGGGTAGACGCAATGTTGAACAAAAAACCTGACAAGCCTTTCACGGAGTGACTGCGGATAACGACGCCAAGGCTGACGGGAGAGTTTCTGGGTCTGAGTGGCAAAGATATTCAGGAGATTCAAACGGAACACCAAAAAATCCTCCGAGAGCCGCACTACCTCATCTTTCTGTATAGTGATGAAATTGGTATCCGTCTGAGCCACGATGGTCTGGGTATATACCTGCTGATAGCCGAAGATGGACTCAGGCTGTAAGATAAAAGGTGCCTGCATCTGCTCAATGACCGTATAAGAGCGGTCATCAGAACGGCTCTCCACGCGGATGGTTCCATTAATCAGGAAATAAAGATGTGTGCAGGCGGCTCCCTCCTTGACAATTGCCTTTCCCTGCGGCACCTTGACAAACCCGAAACGGGTATGTCCTGCCACGAGTTCCAGATCATCACGGCTCATACCCTGAAACAGGGGAAACTGGAGCAGTTTGTCAAATATCTGCAGGGTTGCCATCGCCTCTCTCCTACTCTACAATCTTATCTTTCAGCGAAGGGGAGAACCATACTGCCAAGTCACCCTTCTCGTCACTATAAATGAAATATGCCATCAGTTCGGGATGTCGCTCCAACAGTTTTTGAGCCCGTTTGATACCCATCACCATAAATGAGGTGGCGTAGGCATCGGCAGTGGTACAGTCTTTGGCAAGCACCGTAGCCGACAGCAGACTGTGCTGTACTGGATAGCCCGTCTTGGGGTCAATGGTATGGGCAAACTTTTGACCGCCCTTATAATAAAACCTGCGATAGTTGCCGCTAGTAGCCATCGCCTTGTCTGTGACATTAAGAATCGTCTGCATCTCTTGACTTACTGAGAGAGAGTCATCCGTAGGCTTTGTCACACCAATCTTCCACGGCAGACGCTGGGGGTTCACACCACTGGTCACAATCTCACCACCTATCTCCACCATGAAGTTCTTCACGCCACGACTGCGAAAATAGTTGGCTATCACATCTGTGCCATAACCCTTGGCGATGGCTGAGCAGTCGAGCATCATCCTTGGATCTTGTTTGATAACCTTCCCATCGACCAGAGACACATTCTTGTAGCCTACGATCTGGCGCAGGCTGTCTACTTGCTGACGGGTAGGTTCGATACCGTTCTTGAACCCGAAGCCCCAGGCATTCACCAATGGAGCCACCGTGATATCAAAGGCGCCTTCCGTATCATCCGACACTGCCATTGCCTTTTTGAATACCGTCAGGAACATCTCGTCGAGTCTGACTTCTTTGTTCTGGTTCACAGCAGTAATTATACTCTTCTCATTGAATGGCGACAGGGAATTGTCCACCTTCCGCAACTCAGCCAGGACACCTTTGTTCAAATCGGAATCACACTGATAGGTCAGATTATATACTGTCCCGAATACCAGTCCAGTATTCTTCTGATAAGGCATGTTCCGCTGCTGACGGATAATCAGCACCGTACCTATTATCAGAAGCAACAGGAAAGGCAGTTGCCAGATCAGTTTCTTCTTGTTCATATATCGATGATTACATTGAATGTGCCACCAAGGCGGGTGTCTTCTTCAAGACCATAGCCCGGCACATACCAGGTACGTCCCATGACACCGTCCTTATGGGCGATGCGACGCTTGTACCTGACACTCCACCCCAAATGCAACGGGCCGAATATCTTCGCATCGACACCCAGCACAGCCTCCAACCAGTGATAATTACATGGCTCATCCTTCACAGCAAAGTCCGCCACCCGGTTCCATACCGGGTCAACAAGGTCCTGACAGTCCAAATCTACCTTGTAGGAAGTGAAAGCATAACGCAGTCCACCATACAGACGATAAGGTCCATGCTTATCCTTCAACAGGTTCTTGTCGACACCGATGCGGAAATACGGAGCCTGCGTCTTATAGGAGATGTGCGTCACCTCGTCAGTCTCATGGTCGGCCTTGCCATAGCCAATCTCCACAATCGGGAACCACTCGTCGTGGATGTTCACCCGGAAGGCACCTTCATACTCCCCATGATCAGACAACTGCATCGATGCAAATCCTACCAGATCAAAAGAGACGGCTAAGCCACGGAACAACGGAACAGAGTCCTTCTGCAATGTGAAGAACTTCCATTGTGCCGATGCACCTGTTGCCGACATCAGCAACAACAGACTAATTGCTATCCTTCGGAACAAGACGGAAATGGACGGTCGTCTGGTCATATGTCACTGATTTGTTAAGAAGTACGAGCGAATCGATATAATGCCTAGTATACTGCACATTGGTTATTTCGTGGAAGAAGGAAGCATTACAGTCAACGGACTCAAAATGGGGGAAATCATCCTTCTCGATACACACCGTATCAACCACGATTGAATCATTATCTAAATTCTTGAAGCAGAAATAGAGGACATCCTCTGGATAAGCATAACTGATGGGAATGCTGAATGAAGACTTGTCGCTCAATCGGTTGAGGACTACGTAATCTCCATCTTGGCGTATGGATACGATTGACAGGGAATCCGTGATAGACAATTCCTTCCCTGCCTTATCGCGGATCTCATACTGCACAGACACAGTATTCTCCACTGGACAATCAATGGTAGAACAGGCCGTCAGCCACACAACAACGACGAAGAGAAACATCTTCCTCATATCGTTTCTTCGATTTGATAGTCATTGCGACCACTCGACGAACGACTCACCAAGTCGGCCACGAAACCCGTCAGGAACAACTGGGTACCGATGATCATCATCGTCAGAGCGATATAGAAATACGGCGAGTCTGTCACCAACCGCTGGGGAATATGGTTGTAGAGGCACCAGAGTTTGTCGGCACCGATACAGACGGCAGCCACAAATCCTACGAAGAACATCAGTGTGCCTAAGAACCCGAACACGTGCATCGGTTTCTTACCGAAGGTACTCAGGAACCAGAGTGTCAGCAGGTCAAGATAGCCGTTCACAAAACGGTTCAGTCCCATAAACTTCGACGAGCCGTACTTACGGGCCTGATGCTGTACCACCTTCTCACCGATCTTGTTAAAACCTGCATTCTTCGCCAGATAGGGAATATAACGGTGCATCTCACCATACACTTCGATATTCTTCACCACCGCCTTGCGATAGGCTTTCAGACCACAGTTAAAATCGTGCAGGTTCTTGATACCACTCACCTTCCGGGCTGTGGCGTTGAAGAGTTTCGTGGGCAGGGTCTTCGACAGCGGGTCGTAACGTTTCTGCTTATAGCCGCTCACAAGGTCATAACCCTCTTCCTTGATCATCTTATAGAGTCCGGGGATCTCATCAGGCGAATCCTGCAGATCGGCATCCATCGTGATGACCACGTCACCCTGTGCCTGTTCAAAGCCACAATAGAGCGCAGGACTCTTGCCGTAGTTTCTGCGGAACTTGATGCCCTTCACCACATTAGGATTCTTCTGGTTCAGTTCACTGATAATCTCCCACGAGCGGTCCGTAGAACCGTCGTTAATGAAGATCACCTCATAACTGAATCCGTTCTCCTTCATCACCCGCTCTATCCACTCGTAGAGTTCTGGTATCGACTCCTCTTCATTATAAAGAGGTATAACCACTGATATATCCATCAAGACATTTACAATTTTACAATTTACAATCTACAATTTTGTCCTCTGCATCACCAGACTGATAGGAATACCCAGGATAAAACCCATACAGATATTGATGGTCAGCATGTTCAGTGCATAGTCTATCGGACGGATATTGGCCATCTCGTGCAGACTCTCATCTACCATCTGCTGCATACCATACTGCTGCAACATCGCCTTACCTTCCTCGGAGGTGACCATCTTTGAAAACTGACTCAACAGGAACCCATTGTCCATGAATGCGAAGTAGAGATACTGTGCCACAGCAAAGAGGATGCCGCCATAGAAGAACACCAGTACGGTATAAGCATAGCCACGACGGAACGAGATCAGTCCTTCGCGACCATAGTCACGGAACTTCCCCAGACGCTTACCGACGAAGAAGGGAACATAGAATAACAGCAAGATAGCCGCCAGACCCAATATCTGGTTCGATACACCTATTATATATAATAAGAATACCGCCACTAAGAGCAGAGCCAACAGGGCACCATCCTGACGGGCGAAAGCCTTTAACTGTATATATTCGGCAGGAGTAATCATTTAACACTTAACGTTTATCGGGTGCAAAGGTAAGCATTTTTAATGAGAAATGAGAAATGAGAAATGAGAAATGTTGATTACCTGGCAATATAATGATTAAACTTTGTTAAATATGGGCATTTTCGTCACCAATCATATCATCATTTTTCATTTCTCATTTCTCATTTCTCATTTTTTTTGTACCTTTGCAGCCGCAAAACGGGTAAGTCCTGTACGGCCAGCTCCCTTTGAATCCCCCAGGGTGGGAACGCAGCAAGGGTATTAGGTTGTAGCGGCGCGATGCAGATCGCTTACCCACCCGCCTCTTTAGCTCAGTTGGCCAGAGCACGTGATTTGTAATCTCGGGGTCGTTGGTTCGAATCCGACAAGAGGCTCAGAAAATGAAGGATTGGTGAGAGCCAATCCTTTTTATTTTGCCGCAGCCAGTTGGGCGGCTTGTTGGCGTGCCGGCTTGCCTGTCTCGGTGAGGGGGATACGGTCTATATGAAGATAGACTCGCGGTTGATGGTACTTGGGCAGGATGCGCTCACAAATAGTTCGAGCCTCATCGACAGAGCCTTCCGTCAGCAGTACCATCACCTCACCAAACTTCACGTCGGGACGCTTTGTAATCAGATAGGGCTCGTGCAAGTGAGGACGTAACTGCCGTTCCACCTCCTCTGCCTGTATCTTGATGCCGCCGGAACAGATCACATTGTCCTTTCTGCCAAGGATGCGGAAAGTACCGTCAGGGCGCAACTCCGCGATATCGTTGGTGACGAGGGTGGTGGCGCACACCTCCGGCGCATCAATCACCATACAACCCTCCTCATTCAGACTTACCTTTACGGAGTCGAAAGGTGTGTACCACTCGGAGGCATCGGGGCCGTTGAGTCGGCGCAGGGCAATATGCGAGAGTGTTTCCGTCATCCCGTAGGTACTCCATACGGCATTCGGAAAGGATTTCAGTTCAGCAGCCAGTCCCTCGTCGATGGCGCCACCGCCGATAATCAGATGGCGAACCTGCATCAGCCGTTGCCGTTCCTCAGGCACCTGCAAAGAGTTAAACACCTGCATCGGCACCATCGCAGCAAAGTCCAGTGGAAATGAGAAATGAGAAATGAGAGATGAGAAATGTTGATTACTTAATGGATGCCCTGACGGCTCCACGCTGACAAGTTGTAGTCCACGCTCAATAGCCCTTACCACCATCATCTTGCCAGCGATATAGTCGAGCGACATACAGAGCAGAGCGGTATCGCCCTTCTTCAGTCCTAAGAAATCATTGGTACGACGGGCAGAGGCCACCATCCGCTGTTTCTCCACCAGCATCGGTTTGGGCTCTCCTGTGCTACCACTGGTATGCACGAGCACAGTCTCTGAAGCGTTATTCCACCCTTCAAGGAAATCCTCAATCGTCACTTTTCACTCTCCACAGTTTGTCTCCACGTATCACCAGTCCCATATCAATATTGTCCGTGAAGAGTTGTCCCGTACCCAGTCCTTGTGGCATACGGATAATGTCGCCATAGACATCCGAGGCAAACTGTGCGATGGCATTCAGACCGATATTACTTTCAAGTGCCGAGGTGATCCACGAGCCGATGCCCTGTTCCTTGGCTACGGCAATCCACTCCAGACAACCCTGAATGCCTCCATGCAACGAGGGTTTTAGGATGATGTACCGTGGTTTGATGACATTCAGCATGTGACGTTTCATCTCTGGGTCATTCACGCCTATCAGTTCCTCGTCGAGAGCAATAGGCAGGGGTGACTCCCGACAGAGTTCCGCCATATAAGCCCACTGTCCTTGTCGAATTGGCTGTTCGATGGAGTGGATGGCGTATTGCGAAAGGAGTTCGAGTTTATAAAGCGCCTCCTCGAAGGGGAAAGCCCCATTGGCATCAAGTCTTAACTCCACTTCATGGAAACTGAACCGCTCTCGGATACGCTTCACCAAATCCAGTTCCTTGTCAAAGTCAATAGCACCAATCTTCAATTTCACACAACGGAAACCCATTTCCAGTTTCTGTTCCATCCGTTGGAGCATCTCCTCATAACTACCCATCCAAACCAGTCCGTTGATGGGGATGCCGGCCTCACCACGAGAGAAAGCGGTATCAAACAGCCTGTCACCACGCTCTAAATTCAGCAGTGCCGTTTCGAGTCCGAAGAGCATCGAGGGATAGTCGCGGAGTTCGGGAATCATCGACAGGACACACTGGGGACAGTCCCCATTGTGTCCTTGACGGCAGAATTCCGCGCAGACTTTCTCTAAAGCCTCACGATAGTCTGGTCCAGCATCACAACTCAAATCCGGCAGGGGTGCACACTCCCCCACGCCCTCTCGCTGACCATCCGACAGATGAATCAGCCATATTTTCCTGGTGGTATACACCCCTCGCGATGTCCCTGCAGGCTGTTTGAAATGGAGCACACGTTCCTCAATCCGATAGTTCATCATTATTGCAGCGGTGTCAGGGGATAGACGATATTGACGATGAAGATGTTGGCGGCCAGGATGATGAGGTTCATCAACAGGCCGATACGCATAAAGTCGCTGAAACGGTAGCCACCGGGGCCATAGACCAACATGTGGGTAGGTGAACCGATGGGCGTGGCGAAACTGCTGCTGACGCTTATCATCAGGGCAACGAGGAAGGGGAAAGGGTCGTAGCCCAATTTCTCAGCGGCATCGTACATGATGGGGAAGAACATGGCACCCGCCGCCGTGTTCGAGATAAACTCCGTAATAAAAGTACCCACGAAGCAGACAGCAGTCATCACCACCAACGGGTTGGTACCACAGATATCGAGAATGCCGTTGGCCAACCACTCGGCAATACCCGTCTTCTGGATAGCAACACCGAGTACGGCACTACCGGCAAAGACCATCAGAATCTCCCAGTTGATGGCGCGCATGGCCTGCTCCATATTGCAGCAACGGAAGATGAGCATGGCAGCGGCAGCAAGGAAGGCACACTGCAGCAGCGGCAGGACACCGAGAGCCGAGAGTGCCACCATAGCAATCATAATGACGGTGGAGATAATTGTGCCGTAGCCGATATTGGGCACCTCGTCGGAGTCGAAGAAATGGAGGGCGCTTTTCAACGAAGAGGTGTTAACATTGATGTGCTTCGGACATACAAGCAGCAGTGTGTCGCCAGCCTGCAGCACCACGTCTCGAGGTGCCTCGTTGATGCGCTCGCCACGCCGGGAGACTGCCGCCAGCACCAAATTATTATCCTTCTCAAACGAACTGCCACCGATGGTTGTTCCTATCAGCCGACTGCCGAAGTCGACGTATGCCGTGCGTAATTGGCAACTATTGTCTACCTCGCTCATGGAAAAGACATGATGGTCGGAACTCACCAACTTGTGGTTATATGCCATCTCAATCAAATCGTCTATCTGTCCGGCATAGACCAGATGGTCGCCACCCATGATGGGTTCATCCTCCGTGATGGGTAATGGGATATTGTCGAAGTGATACATCCCTATCAGGCTACCACCTTTGACGTGGTAGAGACCAGCGTCACCCAGTGTCTGGCCGATATAAGGATTATCAGACGGAACCAGCAGTTCCACCGTGTAGTCGCCTGTCGATTCGAAGGCACTCTCAGGTGCCTTACGGTCGGGCAGCAAACGGCGCATGGCAATGACCGACAACACGCCGATTACCAGGCAGAACAGTCCTGGGATAGTCGTAGTCAGAATGTTCATAGCCACCCCCGTATTCTCCTCGTAGAGTCCGCTGATGATGAGGTTTGGCGGAGTGCCGATAAGGGTACATACGCCACCCATGCCTGAAGCATAACTCAAGGGGATGAGCAGTTTCGATGGCGATACATTCAGTTTCTTGGCCCACATCTTGACGATATTGACGAAGAGCGACACGACTGTCGTGTTGCTCAGAAACGAACTGAGCACAGCCACAGGCAGCATCAGCCGCGTCACAGCCTTCGAATAACTGTTGGGCGTGCCGAGCAGATATCTCACAATACATTGCAGCACGCCAGTATGCATCAGACCTGCGACGACCACAAACAAGACACCTACGGTAATAACAGATGTACCGCTAAAACCCGAGAAAGCCTCGCTGGCATTAAGCACGCCCGTGACATAAAGCACGCCGATGGCTCCGAGAAACACGGTGTCGGAGCGCCACTTGGTGAATAGTAAGATAGTGAACATGCCTAACACCGTCACGATGGTGATCCAGGCGTCAAGGCCAAAACCTAAAAATATAAATGACTCCATACCTTATCTATTTATATACCGTTTTGTTACCTTTCTACGGCAGTTTTGGATATTTCTTAAAGTCAGGCTTGCGCTTCTCAAGGAAAGCCTTGCCACCCTCCTGCGCCTCGTCGAGGAAATAGTAGAGCATCGTGCAGTCGCCTGCCAGTTCCTGAATACCTGCCTGTCCGTCGAGTTCGGCATTGAGTCCCGCCTTGATCATCCTCAGAGCCAATGGTGAACGCTCCATCATGATCTCTGCCCACTCTACGCACTCGTCCTCAAGGCGTTCAATAGGCACTACTTTATTCACCATGCCCATCTCCTCGGCTTCTTTGGCGGTATATTGGCGACAGAGGAACCATATCTCGCGAGCCTTCTTCTGTCCGACGATGCGAGCCAAGTAACTGCTTCCGAAACCTGCGTCAAAAGAGCCGACCTTCGGCCCCGTCTGTCCGAAGATGGCATTCTCCGAGGCGATGGTCAGGTCACAGACGAGATGGAGCACATGTCCCCCACCGATGGCATAGCCGTTCACCATCGCGATGACGGGTTTCGGCAGGCGCCGTATCTGCATCTGTACGTCGAGCACACTCAGACGCGGCACACCTTCCTCATCCACATAACCGCCACGACCCTTCACATGCATGTCACCACCGGAACAGAAAGCATGTTTCACGTCGGCGAGTGTCTTTCCTTCCGGTACCTCACTCATGGCACCTGTCAACAGCACCACACTGATGTCCTGCATCTCCCGGCACTGCGCAAAGGCCTGACTCAGTTCCCACGTCGTCTTCGGTGTGAAGGCATTGCGGTAGTGCGGACGGTTGATGGTGATCTTCGCAATCCCGTTATATGCTTCGAAGAGAATCTCCTCGAATTCACGGATAGTCTTCCATTGTCTCTTTTCCATCATATTTATACCTTATTAATATTGCCTGCAAAGGTACAAAAAAGAATGCAAACAATCAAGAAAACAGCCCAAAAAGAGCATCGCAATCGAAAAACAGGTGCCGGCATCACTGCCAGCACCTGTCACAAAACTAATCCATTATATTTTTGATCAAGAAGATCCTTAGTTGACACTCAAGATGGTGTTCACAATCATGACGATGTCGGCGACATTCACCGTGCCGTCATGGTTGGCATCAGCACCGTCGATCATAAACTTCGACGTGGGATTGTTCATAATGTAGTTGACGACCTCCACGATATCGGCAGCATTCACCGTGCCGTCGCCGTTGGCATCGCCGAGGGTGAAGGGAGCGGTAATCTCCACCTGGTAACTCACGGAGGCGGGAGCGTTGCGATAGTCAGTGGCGGGGCCGCTAAGCGTGATGGTTGCCGTGCCAGGGCCAACGATGGTGAGGGCACCGGTCTTGGCATCGACCTTCACCACCGTCTCGTCGCTCGACTTCCATTCCACTTCGCCGTCATAGCCTTCGGAGTGGGTGTAGGTAGGAGGAGTCAGCGTTTCACCCACTTTTGCCTTTAGCGTCTCTGTAGATGAGAGTTTCAGCCAGGAATCGGGCTTGACAACTTTATATATATGGAGGTTCACAGGCAGGTTGTTGTCCTTCGAGTTCCCGTCCATCCAAGCGTAAGGCCACTTTGTCTCATACTCGTATGTGTTCTCGGCTCCCACTAGGCTCTCGGCGTTGGGGCCGTCATTAGAGAAGACGAAATATTTCACACCATCGTAAGTGGCCCATGCCGGTGTGACGCTCTTGTCAGCAGCCACGAGGTTCAGCACGCGCTCCACGTCGAAGCGCTCATGTACCTTCAGACCGACTTCCGTTGGCGACAGTTTCCAGGCTGTGACGCTGGGGTTCTGGTTGTTGAGTTTCAGGGAGTTCTCATCTGTTCCCGCCTTCTTCACACCTGTCAGGTCGAGCCACATCAGTTTGTTGTTCTCTGCCCAAATGCCGTTCATGTTCGGGCATTTGTCGATGATGAGCGTTTGGAGTTTGTTGTCGTGGCAGTCCAGTCCGTAGATGGCGGGCAGGTTGTTCAGCGTCAGCGTGCCGAGCACGTTGTTGAGGGCCTCGATGGAGCCAAGTTGCGCCAGGTCATCGACGAGCATACTGGTGATATCGCTATTATCCACGAGGATGGAGAGCACTTCGGGCAGGCTCTTGAAGGTAAGCGACATGATGGTGCTGCTCTTGATGTCAATGTTCGTCAGCAGCGGACAGTTCGCCATGTTGAGCGAATTAAGTTGATAGTAATCATGTATGCCGTCAACACCGATGTCCTGTATTGACTTGTGGCCGCTGAAGTCCAAGTCGGTGATACCCGTCGTGCCCGTAAACGCGACTGACCGGAGGTCGGAGAACTGCTTCGGGTCGAAGGTCTTGATGAGGGGGGCGTTATTCAGAACGAGATACTTGATGCCGCTGGGCAGTTTCAGCGTTGAGAGGCTGGCAGGATTCTCGCCTGCCAAGAAAGTTTCCAGGTTGGTACACTTCGATGCATCTACCGTTGTCAATCCGCCGACCTGGTCCTGGATATCCAGCGTGTTCAGGTTCGGCAGGGCGTAGTCGAATGTCCTCAGGCAGGGCTCATCCGCGTAATTGACAAGATACAGTTCCGTAATGGATGTCAGCAGTTCGATGCCTTTCAGGTTGCTGACATTGTCGAAGGTGTGATGTCCGCCGTTGGCTTCCATCTCCTCGGCACTGATGATGTCGTCCTCCTCAATGTTGTCAAAGGCTTCTTTCACCTGCGCACGGAAATTGTCGTCAGGGAAGTTCGTAGAGTTAATCGCCACTTGCGCCTGTGCGCCGATCATTGCCAGTGTCAAGAATGTTGCTGATAGAAGTATTTTCTTCATACTTTATAATGTTTTTAGAATTCTTTTCGACTGCAAAGTTATGGAAATTGCGCGAAACGACCAAACATTTGAGGGATTTTTTCAGCAGCGTGACCTCGGGCACGGAAACTTAGTTACCCATGATGATATTGACAATCGCCACGATGTCGGCGGCATTCACCGTGCCGTCGTGGTTGGCATCGGCACCGTCAATCACAAACTTCGACGTGGGATTGTTCATAATGTAGTTGACGACCTCCACGATATCGGCAGCATTCACCGTGCCGTCGCCGTTGGCATCGCCGAGGGTGAAGGGAGCGGTGATCTCCACCTGATAACTCACCGAGGCGGGAGCGTTGCGATAGTCGGTGGCGGGGCCGCTGAGCGTGATGGTAGCCGTGCCAGGGCCTACGATGGTGAGTGCACCGGTCTTGGCATCAACCTTCACCACCGTCTCGTCGCTCGACTTCCATTCCACTTCGCCGTCATAGCCGTCGGAGTGGGTGTAGGTGGGAGCGGTCAGTTCCTCGCCCAACTTGGCCTTGAGGGTCTCGGTGGAGGATAGTTTCAGCCAGGAATCGGGCTTGACAACCTTATATATATGAAGGTTCACGGGCAGGTTGTTGTCCTTCGAATTCCCGTCCATCCAAGTGTAAGGCCACTTTGTTTCATACTCGTATGTGTTCTCGGCTCCCACCAGGCTCTCGGCATTGACACCGTCGTTGGAGAAGACGAGATAGCGGATGCCGTCGATAGTGGTCTCTGCTGCGGTCACGTTCTTGCCGTTGGCCACAAGGTTGAGCACGCGGTCAGCCTTCATACGCTCGTGTACTTTCAGGCCCACCTCTGTCGGCGACAGTTTCCAGGCTATGACGTTGGGGTTTTGATTATCGACCCTGAATTCGGTTTCCTCGACATTGATATCCTTCACGAGTTTGCTCATGTCGAGCCACATCAGTTGGTTGTTCATCGCTCCCAGCATCTGGAAGTTCGGGCTCTCATCAATGATGAGCGTCCGCATCTTATTATTGTTTGCATCAAGGCGGAAGAAGGCTTGGCACTTCTTAACATTCAATTCCCCGATATCGTTGTTTTCACAGCCGATACCTGTAAGTTCCTCACAGTTCTCCACCTTGAACGTCTTTATCTCATTGTCGCTAACTTGGATTTCGCCTAAATGAGGAAGGTCCTTCACGACCAAGGTCTCTATGGAAGTCCAGGCAAGTTCTATTTTCCAGAGGTTCTCACAACCCGACACGTTCAACGATGTCAGCGGATAGACTCCTTCTTCACCTTCTCCAAAGACTCCCAACCAGTTTAGTTGAGTGAAATTACTCAAATCCAGTTTCTTGACATCTCCTCCATTAACTAATCTCAGACTCACCAGACTATTCTGGCATGGACTCAAATCGAGGGAAGAAATCTTAGGAACGCTATTCAGTGTCAAGTCTTCAATACTCGCAGGCAACTTGATGGTGGTCAATCCACTCATGCCACTGTCAAGGTTAAGAAACTTCAGTTTGCCGTTCTGGCTGAAGTCGAGCGTGGTCACGCAGTGGTAATCTCCCATCGTGAATGAAGCCAGATTCGTGAACTTGCTGATATCGAACATGACAAAGCCTTCCTGGTCTGGAATGTTGGTTCCAAAGATAAGAAGATCCTGCAAATGATAGAAATACTCAATACCCTTGAAGTTCTGGACATCCCAGAAGGAAATCCCTTCGACGGCAGCAATCTCCTCGTCGGTGAGAACACCGTCGCCATTATCGATACCTTCCATCGACCACCTGAAGTTCTCGTCAGGGAAATTCGTCTCATTAATCGTCACGTCAGCCTGTGCGCTACCTATTGAGAGCGCGATGGCTGCAAAGGATAATAACAGTTTCTTCATACTTTGTTTCTTTTTGTATTTATAAAGCATGGCACAAAGTTAGGAAAATCCCATCGCATTACTACTTCTTTTGTTACAGAAATGTGGAAATCTGTCCGAAATACCACCCAAATGGGTGGTGGTACATGGTATATTGCATTAGATTTCGGACGGCCCATTCTTGTCTCCCAAAAAGGTCAATCGTCTCCTGAGGAACAGACTTCAAACTCGGAATTATTAGACCCAAATCTGGGGGAAGACATTCCGGAGTCGGAATTTTATGCCTCAGATCTGGGGCACATTTTTCTGGGGTCGGAATTATTTGCCTGAAACCTGGGGTAAGATTTTCCGAGGTCGGAATTATATGCCTCAAATTCAGGGCACGTTTTTCTGAGGTCGGATTTTTATGCCCTGAATCCGGGGCAAGTTTTCCCGAGGTCGGAATGTTTTGCCTTGAATCTGGGGCAAGGTTTTCCGAGTGTAGTGTACTGATTTTGGTTGACAGTTTTGTTTGTTATTCCTAACTTGGTTTACACTATTCTTTTTTTATTCCTATATAGGTTGTCTGTTTGAGACTTTATTCCTATTTGGGTAGACACTTTTGC
>Ga0310691_10000642_pt1 | contig 61838 bp, 58 predicted proteins | sample 176DNAGHGlowgp2_FD_203887 | JGI IMG/M metagenome (GOLD analysis project Ga0310691, IMG submission 203887) | Sheep rumen microbial communities from Palmerston North, Manawatu-Wanganui, New Zealand - 1766 DNA GHGlow gp2 (v2) (version 2) | ecosystem: Host-associated > Mammals > Digestive system >... | reverse complement strand
ATATTGTTGTAACACCGCCTACTCCTTTATCGGATTAGGGAAGAACAAGGTATGACTAGTAGTGGTATGTTCTGCCTTATTGGAAATTTTATCTCCTTTTATATTAAATTATAAAAAGGTAAAATGGACAATGGGGGTAACAGAATGAATTTTTTTTTGCTCCCGTCCTCACTGCATGATCCCCACTCCGTGATATTATTCAGGTCGGAAAAAGAAACACGGCCGTAAGAAAAAAATCCGACCTTCCCATTTTCCAGCATAAAGAAAAACGGCCGTAAAAAATATGCTGGGAAAAAGAAACGGAGTGAAAAATATGCAGTAATGAGTGAGCAATTGTCGAGGAAACGAGAAATTGCAGAAGGAAATATGACTGAAAGGAATATGCAGTGATGAAAAAAAAATACTAAACTTCTCGTCTAGCATTTTTCAGAAGAGTATTAAGATTTTCTATTGTCTCCCTCCTAAATTTATCTCTCCTCTTTAATTCCTCCATTATCACCTCAAACCTTTTCTCTCCAACTTCTACCCAACCATCCATAAGGTCTTCGCTCAAGTTGTAAGGATAATAATTTACATCTCCTTTTTTAGGATCTTGAAGTATAAGTTTTTCTGGCCTCACTCTCTTATTACCCCTAACCTTATAATGTACGGACCACCAATCGAAAGGGGAAAGGTAGAAATAGAAGTGATAAATACAGTAACCTTTCTTATGTTTCCAATTCTTTTTCCACCCTACCTTCGTCATCCAATATATCTCTCTTCTAACTTAGTTTCGTATTCCTCTAGACAACCTAATTCCCCCATTTTTTCCATCATATCTTCTTGATTCATAGGGAGGTAATCAATCCAGGTAATATCAGGTGCTTTTTCAATATAACCTTTCGATAAGAGAGACAGAAAATCACGCTCATTTTTCCACTTATCTTCCCTCAATATATCCTCCATCAATTTCTTTAGGAGAGCTTCGGGAGTTATAGGTTTCCAAGGTTCAGGTTTTTGTTCTGGCTCCTTTTTCTTTTTCCTATCAAGCCAAACATAGAGGATACCAACTCCAATCGTTAAAATCGTTCCACACAAAATAACACCTTTAGTATTCATAATATTCATTGTTTTACATTAATAAGGCTTTGAAGGACTTATTAATGATGAGGACTATATATTGGAAATGGGTTGGAAATACTGAATATCTGTTTTTAGAGAAGACCGGCCAAACACATGAAAAACTTATTAGGGTGGAAGGTAAGGTTATGATAGGGAAGAGTAAGAAGAGAAGGAGACCAAAAAGACTCTACCTAAATCCTCCACCTCTACACAGAAAAGAAAGTCATTGGATTAGAGAACATGAATTAACTGGATTTAAAACTTTCGAATTATAAAAATAAGTGCGGATCTTATACTGGTGAATATGGAGATCAAGTTTTATAATAGAGATGGATCGGAAGTGTGGATAGAGAAAGTTGGAGAAGAAGGATGGTGGCAATTAAGAATGAAACCTGACCAACTATTTTCCTATACTCGTCTACTATATGAAGAGGAAGGACAGGGAATATATGCAGTCGATCCTCCTGGTGGCCCTTTCTTGTCAGTAGGTATGAAAATAGAAGAACAATATATGATAGAAGAGATAAAGAATACAAGCATGGGAATATTTTTACGCCTCAAACCCTTATATGTAGAATGAAAATGTGTGAAAATAACGTTAGACAGAATAGTTAAAGATGTCTAATACATTGCTTTCGTTCCGAGTAATGTTAGAGAATAAGCGGAAAGAAGGAACGCATGTAGGAGACGTGAAGTCGAAGGTTATGGCGGAGATCTATAGTTGTGAGATTAAGCCGTGTGTACGTTAGTCAGTAACCCACGACTGAACGATATTATAAAAATATCATTTGGTCGAGGGCATGTGAATGCCTCTATGCTGATTAGTCTAAGTGAAGTCTCTATGTATTATAGAATTGATAGAAAGAGATGAACTACGTTATGTGTGAATGTAAGAATGTTATGTTGTATTTAACTTCTTATACAATAGGTACCTACAGATGTAAATTCTTCCAAGTCTGTAGCTCTACGATTTATGGTTAAAAGTTTCTATGGGGTAGGAAACGGTGCTGTAAATAATAAACCACATGATAACATTGATGATGGGAGTACTACCTTTAAAGTTATTGGTTATAGTAATATGATTAATAATGATAAAGTGTCTTATCAGATTAAATTCTGAGTAAAAAAGTTTATCCTTATACTTTCTGGGGTTAATAACCATTAGTTTTCGATAAGGATTTTCAATATGAACAATAATATATGTATAACAAAAAGAAGAAATTGGAGTATACGTTAATGATCAAAGACTTGGGATATACTTCGGTAGACAAATCACTGAGGACTTGTGAGCATTTTGATACATCCATATATTTGCAGGATCGTCAACTACATGATGAAAGGAGGAGAATGTGGCTTAAGTTTTCCTTAAGGACAAAATAAAAATAGGTAATTTAATTTTACCTATTTATTTTTTCTAACTCTTTTTCATCAACTTCTTCTATTCGCGATATTGATGTATAACGTGAACAAGGAGGAAATAAAGGCCCTTTCCACACCATTCTCTTTATCCAACTCCCCTTTTTATTTATTCCCTTCACTTTCCAATAACCCTTTCCACCAATTAGGTTAATCCTGCCAAAAGGTTCTAACATAAGAGAAATGATTAACCCTTTATATTCTCTACTCACAACTACGTTAATATAAACTTTCATCTGAACCACTCCTTAACTCTTTTCAACAACTGAATCCAAGAATAAACCGGGACTGTAAATTGATAGTATTTTGGTTTGTCCCCTTCTAAAATTGGAACTCTTTTGTAAATGATTCTTGAGAGCGGATTTTTTCCTAACCTTTTCTTCATATTCTTTGCTAGATATACAGAATGACAAGATATAATATTCACGATAGGTTCTGATTCTTGTCCAATATAATCAACTCTTCCGCTTGGCCAAATTTTCATCATTACAACTATTTCCTTCGACTCTTTTCCATAAGCTTTCTTCCTTAACTCCATATTATCATTCCCTCCAAAACATAAGAGCTGCCATTCATTGTCTAAAAGTTCTACCTCTACCATATTTTCAAAATGTCTCACCTCCTTAAGACCACGAACCTCTTTAGTGCTCCTCTTTGCTAATACTTTATTTCTCAGAGTTAGGGAGGTTGGGGAATAACAGGAAGAATCAGTAACAATATGAAACCAAACCCCGGAAGCCTCTATTTCATGAAGGTAACGATTTGTCCCCATCTTCCACGTTCTAATCTGCGCTTTCATTCTATTGATTTCTTGTATATAAATTTCTCTTCTACCAAAAATGACGATTCATTTTCAATAAATTCAACATCTATTAATAACGGTCTATACTCTGCAAACCTCAAAAATATTCTTCTTGGATTTCTCTTCTTATGGGTTGATGGACAAATACAGCTGAAATACTTATTACAACTATAGAATTCCCAAAGTTCATGGTAATAATCTATTATTTTATTTTTTCTCCACTTGACTTCCATTAACATTCTATTTATAAGGTTTTTAGAAAAAGGAACGTATATAAGAAAAAGAAGAGGAAACCATTAGGAATCCTCATCATAACAAATATAACGTGTAAAAGCTTTCTCGGAAGAATGGCCAGTAGCTCTTAGGATTTTACTTCTAGGAATATTTCGAAGTGTATTTATGGTAGCAAAAGAACGACGAGCAGAGTGAGAGGAAATTAATTGATACTTTTTCTTTGTTTCTCTTACAATTGTTCCATTAATTTTATTTTCAATATATATGTCTTCTAAAAATTCTTCTCCTATATTAAATAGAAACTCATGAAGATAAGAATTGAAATTATTAATATCACCTTTATAAGGAGCCGTGTAATCGTATTTTTCTAAAATTTCCCAAACAACCTGACTTTCTATAGACATGGAATTTATGCTCATTGTACATCTATTCCCCGTCTTTTGCTGAACTATACTAAATTGACCTTTCTTAAAATTATCAGGGCCTATTCTAACTAAATCTGAATACCTCTGTCCTAGGTTACACCCGAGAACAAACATATCCCTAACTCTATCCATCGTTTTTAGTCTATTCTTCCTATACATCACCTCTTTCTTGAGACGAAAGCTATAAAACTTTTTAGCGCCAAGTATATAATGATAAATATGACTAATCTCATCTGGTGTTAAAGCTATTTTCCCAGATACGTAATTTGGAAGATCAACCTCATTATAACTTGGATTTAATCTAACTCCATATTTAGAAGACCAATTTAGGACTGCGATCAAATTAGCCTTCAAGAATCCAACCGTTGAATATTTAAGACCTTGATCTACTAAGAAAGGTATAAAGTGATTCCAGAAGACTGAGGAGATCATGGCAGGATAAATAGTACAACCAAAAAGGCTCTCTATCTTTTGTAACTTTTTTACTAAGATTTTATAATTAGTCGTTATTTTTGGATGAGAATGAGATTTAATTTTGCACATTTCATCGATACATTCTATTAATGAGCTTTTACTTAAATCTAAAACAAAAGAATTATCCTTACTTGAAACTAGGTAATCACGAAAACTATCCTCTACTTCTTTATTATATGTATTTTCCATATTACTAAGTTTTAATTACATTTATAAAGATTTGTTTCCTTCTTAACATCCTTTTTTATTAATTTAAGAAAAAGAAGAGAGCACAAGCTGTTTAAAAGCCTATGCTCTCTAATATTTCAATCTCCTATTTTGTCATGTATTATGTACCGACTTATTACAAAATATCAATTCAAAAACTTTTCACGCAGTTTTTTGGAACTACTACTGAAGTTTCAACTTCAAAGTCAATCATTGTCATAGTAACTATATTAAATCGTTATTTCCCTCTAAACTTGAATGTTGCCTCGCAGTTGATTATATTTCCAGCTGACAAAGTTGCCTGATTTGCTACAAGGTAATATATCTTATTATAGGCAGGGTTTGCCGATGCGGAAATGTAATATGAGAACTGAATGCCTTCAGAATTATACGCCTTGTCAGGAACATCAATATTGTCACGCATGGATGCCTTGATAGAGGATTCCATAATGAATGAATCATTGTACTGACGTATTACCGCATCCTGAGCATAGTGAGTATAAACGACGGGATGGCTTGATGTTCTATCGTCAAAGATTTCACTACGTCCTTTCCTTATGCAATACTGTGAGAAATCTCTACTAATAGGAAGCATGATGGGGAAGAACTGGCCCACATTGATATTCACCAGAGCCTTGAAGCAATTGGATATTTTGAACTGTCCTTTCGTGATTTCAATCACCTTCACCTTCTCCATTACATTTAGTTCCGTATTATCATACCTATTCAGGAAGCTATGAACAATCAATGTGACTTCATTTGCACTTTGCACAAAATCAGTCGCAGTCAATGTATCTTTCCCATCCAGCTTAACGGTTACGCTGTCCATGTTTTCGTTTCCATGAACATAACCACCTAAGAGATCAGGGTATGGGTCACCCTGTCCATCTACTTCTCTGATTACGCCATCCCACTCTCCATCAAGGACTATGCGCCCATTAGACATTTCTTGGAATGTGCTGTCAAAATATGCCATCATCTGTGTACACCATACGTCTGAGTTCCTTTCTGCATTGACAATATTTCGCAATACAATTCCAATGTACGGTTTTGTACTATCACCTGTCGGTTGAAAAACATACAGGTAGTGATTGTTACCGCTATTTGCGGCTTTCACGACCATGTTGCCATCTCCTGATGTGTTCACATTTGCAAAGGAAATAACTTTACCAATTAAAGAGAGAGCACCGCCAATATATACCCTTCCCACGCTTACGTACTGCGAAGTTGTGGTGAATCTTACAAACTTTGCATTTGACGGTACGGTATATGTACCAGATACAGCATTTGCCATACCAGCACCGGTACCCTTGATTCCGCTGATATAATCAAATCCTTCGGTATAATAAGATATTACATCAAATGATTCATATTGCAATAGCTTTGTTATAGTAATGCTTTCTCCGCCATTAACGGGAAGGAAGTCTGTGCATCTACAGTTGACATTTGCTTCATATACTCCTAATACATTTATATATCCAGATAGTCTGAATACTCTACCGTCATAGACGTCATTCTTTGCTGCATCTAATTTATTAAAAAGTCCGAGATTCGTATCAGATATAAGCGTTGAATACATGAGCATGCTTTCAAACCCTGAAATCTTTGCCCTTGACACCTTTGGCGAATAAGTACCGAATGCAATGTATTTAGTTCCGCTTGGCAATGTGTACGTCCCTGTAATTGCATTTGAATCTCCAACTCCGGCACCAGCAATTCCGCTTATGAGATTGCAATTCTCATCAAAATAGCTTATTACATATGTAGATGAATACATATATAATTTTTCTACCGATATCTGAGAAATATTGACCACAGGAAGCATTTTTGTAGATTTGTAGTTGGAATTGCTCACAAAATCCCTACCAGCCCAATAACCATCAAGAACGAATAATTCACCCTGATATCTGTTCCATACGCCTCCACTCTCTACAAGGTTCGTGCTTCCAGCAGTAGGTTCTTCATCTACTCCCTGCCACTGAGTAACGTCAGTAGTAAAGGCATTAGCCATCAATCTATACTGCACATACTTATTGTCAGAACTCTGTACATATTTGACAGACATTCCACCTCTTCTAAGAGTGGGAGGAATATTAGCTCCATCAGTTCCAAGGGCTGCAGAAAAATCCGAATAAGTGGTATTAGAGTGATAGACTGTTATATCAAAGACTTCATCAATCTGAGATTTAACGCAAAGGAATATGTACTGTGTTCCTTGCCATGCATATTCGCTATACTTAGTTACATTTACTTCAGGAACTGATCCATCATAGCTAGAGACTCGATAGATGGTATCAGCACTACCAGTTGCTGGAAGATCTGAATAAGTCTGAACAGTTACGTAGTTTTGATGTGGAGTATCAACCAAATCATTTACCTCAGTTTTAGTATAAGCATTAGTAATACCATAACCGGCTAGAGTTGTAGCTTTGTCGGCCTTAGTATTATCAACATTAGCACGGGTAGTAGCTTCAGCATTAATCTGATTTTGGAGACTCTGGTCGGCTGTTTGTCTGGCGAGGGTTTCAGTAGCAAGGTTACCAGTCACTGTAGCTACTTGCTGATCAATATAAGCTTCAGCTGTACTAGGTTCCCAACTCCCACTCGGATCAGCCACCACATCTCCCACTTCGAATCTTTGATCCCAATCCTCCACTTCCCCAGACCACGTACTCTTCCCAAGATAATACTCTTCTTCACAATTAGAAACTGAGGAAATAAACGTTAGTTTAATTCCCCCGGTTTTTTGTGCGGTATCTAAATGAGTACCGAGAACCTGAATAGCCAAAGCCAGGTTATATTTATTTCCACCGTCTATACCCTCTGTTGGGAATAGTTCGGATACATTATAGTCTTTCATCATCGACGTCAGAGTTTTTCCAGTCTGCGGATGTACTACTGCGTCTGTAATGGTTGCCGGAAATATAGTGGCGCCATCTTTAGTTAGTTTATGAATTGTTGCCATATACTAAACAATTAATTTAAAAGTTATTAAACCTGATTATGTATTCTGTCATAATCGTTGTTTTCCCTGCCCTCAACTAGAGTGACAGGGTTGTAATATAGGAAGACGGGGAAAGTCTAGGTTTGGAATCATCCTCTCCTAGACGATCCTTATCTCCTTTCTATTTAATTATGATGTGAAAATGTCATCATATACTGTGCTTGAACACTGATATGACGCTAATGTTCCACCGTGATCTGCACTCCATTCATCTACCATGGCCTGAACTAGGTCATACCCATTACTGAGTGAACCATCGGCCATATAGAAGTAATCGGAAGTTCCTTTACTTACTAGGTTTTGTGCAGTTGTTGCTGTTGTAGCATTACCCGAAACATTTCCAATAATATTCTGTGAAAATGTTTTTTGACCTGATACTGTTTGATTTGTGGAAATTGTAACAGGATCAATAGTGTTATTCCCTAAGGTAATAACTCCGGATTCTATCTTAGCATCAGTAATCCCATAGCCTGATATTGTCGTAGGTTTATCACTGGTTATTTTACTCCAAGATAAACTAGGAATATCAGCAGCGGCCAACGTCTTACTAGCAATTGCAGTTACGTGTCCTAGTCCATTTACAGTCACGCTACTTAATACTCTTCCGTCAGCTTCCGTTATGGTGGTAGCGGTTGCGGTCGGGTGTGAATAAACTACGTCATCATCACTTTGTGTCGTTAGTGTTAGTGTAGTACCAGATACAGATGCAGTTTTAACGTATGTGTGTGGAATTGCATTATATACTGCACTACCTGTTACTGGTTGCGTAGTGTTTTCTGTAGTAACACTTCCATAGTCCAGTTTTAGTGCACCTTGATTTATAGCGAGTCCTTGTCCAGTAGTTGTTTTAAGACCTCCAGATAGTACCCAACCTCTAGTATAGCTAACGCCTCCGATGTCAATACCAGAAGCGCTAGCCACAGTTCTATAAGTTAATGTCACCTCTTCATTTTCGGAAAGGGGTGTACTAGAAGTCAAGGGAACACCATAACCAAACCATACGGGATTAGCACCAAGATCGTTTACATTTAATGTACTATAAGACGAGCCTTGACCTGTAGTGATTCTAACTTTTACAGTTAGTCCATCATACAACTCTGTTATTCCATCTATAGTTACAGTCCATGTACCAGCGGAATCAGAAGTACTTGTTTCGCCCTGATAGATTGGTCTGTTCGAAAAATCAAAGCTTGAAGATCTTGTATATATTCGTAATCTATCTAGGATGAAACAGATATCTTCGACACCAATATTCCCAGCCTGTTGTTCAGTATCAAAGGTGGATTTATGTACGAACCATCTAAATCTCATCTTCTAGAATTTATAATGATTTATGAATTATATACAACCCAGTCAAACATTGCCTCCAGCTTACCAATAGCCTGCTGAACAGTATCGGTAGTAGCAATAGGAGTTACAGTGGCGGGTTTAGCATAGCCAGTACCAACAGTAACCTGATCTGAAGTATGAGTGTGAACTGTCTCAGCAGCACCAATAGCAGCAGGAGTAACAGTTACGCTCAGATCAGCAGAACCGTCAAAGGTCTGTGCAGTACCAGAAGCACCAAGAGTAATAGACAGGTCGTGAGCAACCTCGTCAGCGGTACCAGCAGTAGCAGGCTTACCAATGGATACAGTCTGAGGAGAAGCGCTACCAGCAGTAACGGTGAAGCTACCATCTGTACCATCAGCAAATACATACTCAGTATTAGCGGGATCAGCCCAAGTACCATCACCCTTCAAGAACTTGTTGGCATCACCAGTACCAGAAGCAGCGGGGACGAGACCGTCAGTGGTATCATCGAAAACATCATAAGTTGTATCGGTGAATACGGCATCTGCAGGAACGCTAGTAGCAATTGTGAAGCCACTATCCTCAATTACCTTACCAGTAGCACCATCGAAGATAGCAATGTGACCATTAGTAGAACTGTCTGGACCAACTACTGCACCATCAATGTTGTTCTGAATAACTGCCCAAGTAGCAGCAGCAACAGGATCAGTAGTAGCAGCGTGGGTACAGATGATCATATCACCAACCTCTACTTCCTCAGAACCAAGAGTAAAGGCAGTACCGGCACGATAGGTCCAACCAGGCTGAGCGTCTGCATCAAGGTCAGAAGCACTGTCAGCAACACCCTTGAACTGCATAGCCTGAATAGCTACGATCTTATCATCAATTTCAGCGGTAACGAAAGCTGTGGTAGCAATCTGTGTGGTGCTTGTATTAACAGCAGCCGTAGGAGCTGTAGGAACACCTGTCAGAGCTGTGTTGGTCAAGAAAGCATCCTTAGAAGCAGCGGTAGCATCACCAAGGTCGAGGTTATCCAAACGATACTCGAGCTTACCAATACCAGCGTTAACGCTATCGGTCCCAGCAACAGCAGCCTTAGCAGAAGCCTTTGCATAATCAGTCAGATTAATGTCACCACCATCGATAGTGATAGCCTGAGAAGTCTGAGACTGACCATTAACAGTGATAGCATCAGCATAAGCCTTTGCAGCAGCCTCAGCAGCGGCAGCATCACCAGCAGCGTCATAAGCAGAGCTCTCAGTGTAAGCAGCGCTACCAAGACCATGAACAGCAACATCATTACCGTTCAGAGCGATAGTACCATTTGTGCTACCCTCAGCAGCAGTCAAACTAACCTGGAAACCAGAAGCGCTAGCTGTAACACTCATAACCTCGCCGGTATTATCACTAGCCTTGATAACCAGAGTATCCTCAGCCTTTGTAGCAGAATATACTACCAACTCGCCACTAACCTCTGTACCATCAGAGATCTTACCAAACTCCTTACGTGCATATACTTCAGCCAGCTTAGCAGCATCCTCGGCGCTCATGCCATAGTATACGCCATTGTGATAGAGCTGGTTAGTGCTCTGAATAAATACAATGTGGTTAGCTGTGATATCACCAGCCTGAAGGTGGGCTTCAAAAACCGCCTTAGTAGTACATTCAACAAAAAGTCTTAAATCAGCCATAATTAATTGTTGTATTTAATAATTTGAAATGATTCTGCAACTAAATTTTTAGCTGCATTGATTGTGTCCAGGCTTGAAGGGTCGCTAGGAGTCCCAGTCAAGTCTTGTTTTGCCTCATTAATCTGATAAACAACAGATCCAGGTACTTCAGGTCCACCGTCTAATCGGTTAACGGTCTCCACTACATTTTCAATCTCCTCTACAACCGATGGGTCGATAGTACGTGCATCAACTTCTTCTTTTGTGTAATAGTTTGATTCAAGATATGATTTCTTAACAAACTCTACAGAAAGTCCCTCCTCGATTGTTTCTTTAAGGAGTCCGACCGATAGACTTCTAGGTTCTGAAGTGCCATCAAAAGCCGGTACTAATGGAGAAGGATTAGCACTAATTTCAGCTTTTGTTAGAGGTGTAGCTTGAGAAATTCTTTTACTTTTTAGTGTCATAATTATCCCCATAAAATATTCGGCTGATCCTCAAGTTCTTCTAGACGTCCTAACAATTCACGGAGGATTGTAGTTAGAGTCTTTAAGTTATCAGGATCAACGACGGCATCAGTTACAGTGACAGGAAAAATTGTTTGTCCTGCCTTCTTAAGTTTATACAGTTTTGCTGCCATTTGTGTGTTGTTTAATAAAGGATTGTGGTGGGATCATCTACTTCAACAGATTGTATATAAGTTTCTAACTCTATTTCATCTGGTTGTTCTTGATCCTCGCTTTTCTCCCAAGATATTCCATTCCAAATATATTTATAGGCAGGAAAACTTGTTCCAACATATGCCCAATCTCCTTCAAGGGGATCAGGATATGCAGTTCTGAGGTCATCAAGGGTTTTAAAAATTCCCTTGGCTAGTGATTGTTCTGAATCTCCGGACTCAATTGCTTCACGAACTTTATCAAAATTATCATTCAGAACACTAGCTGCTGTACCCCAGGAATATATATGTGAAATTGATTGTAAGTTCATAAATTATAAAACAAATTTAAATGTGAGTCCTTTCACCTTAATATCACTGTCTGTTGGGCCTTTAAATTTTAACGTTGCTCTAAGAGTATCACCCTCTACTGGTAATCTATCTTCAATACGACCACTAATGACCCTCTTATAGAATGTTTTATCAATAGTCCAACTAAGCGTATTTTCAGTATAAGTTTTAGAGACTCCATCACTACTGAGAAGAGTCAAAGATACAAATGATCCTTTCTTAAAAACATAGAGATACGGGTCAGTTAAAGTTTGTTCTAAGAGTTGACCATCTTCTCCATATAAAAGGCTAGAAAGTCTAATTTGGTATTCGGTAGCACTAGAATTTAATTTAAGTTTATACTCAGTAACAGTTATCCAATTACCATTATTATAGCCTTCCAACCAACCATCTTTTATTGAATATAGATCTTCTGCGCTCTCAATAGCTATAGAGTTTGCATAAATTGAGGGATCTAAATTATCTCCCCCTGATTTCCCAGTAGAAGTCCATCCGCTTGGAGATCTATAGATATATATTGGGGCAGGCAAACTACTTCCAACATATGCCCAAGATCCCACTGCGGGTTCAGGAAATTCTGTTTTAAGAGATAAGAGACTGGGAAATAGACCTTTACATTTTTGGGTATCGTCTTCTATCTTATTAAACACATCTTCAAAGACCTTAAAATTTTGATCTATTTTTGATGTAGATTCAGACCACAGACCCCTTTTTGGTATATTATTTATTTTATCCATTCTCAGCCTTATGTTTATTATATTCTTCAATATCCTTGTCTATCTGAGAAATATTATTAAGTGCTATCATTTCAATATAATCAGATAAAATGACTTCGGGATTATAAGTTCCTCCATCAGTTATCCAGTTATCATTTAGATCAGTATAATAAACTCTTAACAAATTCTCTTCTAATACAACTGCATAATCTCCAGGAACATTATTTGGCTGAAGAGTTTTAAGCTCAGTCTCTGTAGTATAAACCCCTTTGAAAGAAACTAATTTTATTTCTCCTAATCTACTGGTAGCAACACTGAGCTTATTAAAATTATAGTTAAGGTAATTTGCAATTAATGTCCAAGTACCTTCTGATATTGTATTAAGTTTCATGTTTAGTACCAGTAATAAGTAGTGTTATAATTTTTTATTGAGCTTATCTTAGTTAGATAGCCTTCATGAAAAATCAGATGTAACTGTGTAATTCCTTCTATCTCATTTCCTGTACTAATTGTATATTGTCCTTCTAATGTCGTACATAATCCCGCACTAAAGTTTATTTCAGTGCCGTTAAAATCGATAGAAGTGGGATAAGAACCATCAATCTTATTCATTCTTCCCTCAGTAAAACCTACCTTTCCAATAGTTGAGGGTAAATATCCAGTTAATCTAGGATAAGAGCAAAGTTCTTCTCCACTTTCTCCCAGATGTTTTCCTTTAAACTTACCAACTGCATAAATATCAGTAAAGATTGATTTATAATTAAGAGTTATAATAGTTTTAGTTAGATCCTTGAGCTGTTCTGAGGTTAGATTGTCAAGGTAAGATTCATTATTTTCAATTCTGGATAATAATTCATTTGCTTTTTCGAATGAACTTCCAGACCAGATCATAACATCCTTTCCGTCACTTACAACTCCAGAAATTCCACCATATACATCTGTTACTTCATTGTTTATAATATCCCCTAACTTAATTTGATTTCTTAAGAATACGTTTGAATTTGTTAGATCAGAACCCTCTGGGTGATCTAAGAAAGATGCTCTAAGATATTCAAAACGATAAAGTTCATCAGCTAATGGGTCAGTGTCAAGAACGCTAGGAAACCAAGAAGTAGGAATAATTCCCTCTTCGAATTTAATTTCAAAAACATTACCAGGACCACCATAAAATACTACTAACTCTTTCCTTGTTACAGTAGGTTTTATTTGAGCATAACAAAATTTATAGTTAGGGGTTTGAAGAATAACTTTAACATCTAACTCATATGAACCTACTTCTACACGAACAGTTCCTTTTTGTTTCCAAGAGATAATATAGGAAGACTCTTTGTTCAGGGACATTATAGTTTCCTGAGATATAGAAGAAGTGCTAGAATCTAATCTCATTGAATGACCTGTAACTGAATCTGGATCATCTACAATATGAGCTCCTGGTACAACATTCCAGTTATCATATTTAGAATTAAAGACTACAGTACTATCACCAACGTTAGATTCATCTATAAGGTCAAGACTATCAAATTCTCCGGAAAAAGACGTATTTTTGAGAAAGTTACCTACACCAATAAGTCCCATCTGATCTCTAATCTGTTGGTCAAGATCTTCAATATCAGATTCTCCGGCAACAATTTTATCTACTCTTGCAACCGTTTTACCATCTTCATCCTTTATAGTTCCATTTGTTCCAATAGTTGCTTCCTTCAATACAGTTTCCCCGGTAGATGTTAGTTTTCCAGTTACTGTCTGATTAGTTGCATTCGAGTCAGTGGAGTTAAGGTTAGTGATAGTTCCGGTTTCTATATTAGCTGTCCCAGAAGTTAAATTAGAGATATTGCCAGTCGTAGAATTTAGGTTAGTGATTGTTCCCGACGTAGAATTCAAGTTAGTTATAGTTCCGGTTGTAGCATGTAGAGTATTAGTGGTCAAGTCCTTTTCAAAAACCTGATTCTCTTTGAAGATCCACTTAGCTGTTATATTCTCAGTAGATGCTTTTTTAGGGAATGTAGAATCAATCTTAGCTGAAGTGTATACGCTAGTATTTGAAACTGCTGCCCCACCTGTTGTCGTTACCAGGTCTCCACGTCCTATCAGTTTTATCCAATTCTCCGTCTTTGTATAATCAGAAGAAATCAAATACCAAGGACCATTATTAGCACCGTCCGAAGTTACTGTCACAATTCTACCAGCTCTTGCATGACTTACCCCAGTTGAATCTTTCCAAAATGCTTCAGTTTTAATCTGTGCAAAAGTCTGAGCAACATCTCTTCCGTCTTCAAATTCGAGACGTGTAACCCTAACTTTCAGATCGTCGACTCCTCCGTCATCTGTTCTGGTTTTAAACTTACCTGTTACTGGATCATCTGGATTACTACTTTTATACGTATACCAAACTCCCCCAACATAAACTTCAAAGCCTTCCGGAATAGGGACAGTCGAATAATTCCAAGATTTAAGAGCAGAAACCGACGATGCAATTCCTTGTCTGTCATCCAAGAAATTCTTTTGCCTTAACTGAAATTTATCAGTAATTATAATTGCCATAGTTTATTTGTTAATTATAGAATCTGTACGTAAATCCAGTAGCTACAGTCGGTAAGGAATTCCATCTCCAGACATTATATCTTACCGTCTGTCCTTCAATAGTACGGGTAAAAGTTCCAATCTTACTAAAAGAAGAGGTATAATCCAAAACACCACCACTATCGGTAACCTTTGTAATATTTCCCCAATCAACAGGAATAGCAAAAGTAGCTAGGTTATTAAGAGTTGTAGTATAGGTTGCAGAGTAATAAGTAGATTTCATAGTAAGACTCGAAGTACTAAGTGAATCAATATCAGTTAAAGTTCCAGAAGTTACTCCGAACAAGAACTTATAACCAAAATTGTAAGAAACATTCGAGGCATACTTAATTCTACCAAATTTTTCTATATCTCCTCCCTTGAAATTATAGGTGAGTGTCTTATTTGTTGCTGTCACTCCCCTTAAAGTAATACTTGAGCCTGTAATCTGATGATATCCAGACTCCGTACTTAATTTATAATAAAACTTACATTCACTAGTCACGTCAGTAGTTCCCTCACTTTCAGGCAATGGTTCTGGAGTTAATCCATATCTTAAAATTTTTGTTGCCTTAAAGTCGAACGTAATATCATGAGTAGTTCCTGAGTGCCAAATAGTCGAGGCAGGTGATGCGGTAACAGAAATAGTAACAGGAAATGTAATATTATCTAAATCTTTTAACCACACCGCATCAAAAGCTAATTCTTCATCTTGCTCTTGTTCATGTTGATCTGAGCCTCCTTTCCACTCATCTATTTCTTCTCGAGTATAAAAATTATCATCTCGTCTTAACCAAATGAGAGGAGCTTCTGGTGTATTTTCAAGATTGTGCTCAGTATAATACCAAACATGACCATCCTCTAAGTTGAAAAAGCTATAAGGACCACCAGAGATAGGATCAAATCTGCGCGTATCATCAGTAACCATGCAGAAATTCCACCTACCATCAACCTTTACTATATACAACTCACCATGAACTAGTTCTGATACATCTGGAAGTGTCTCTGTGATGGAAATAACAGGTGTAGCCGTACCATAAGATATTACCCTATAACATTCACTTCCAGTTCCATTTCTTACACCTATCGCAACCAATGTATCAATCTCAGTCTGGCTTTCGTCACGATAGTATCTGACTTGCCATTGTTGACCCACGAGATGATTCTGAAAATCCAAGAATAATATAGCATCCTTTCTTGAATTCTCTATCACTTTATCACGGGCCACTCTTATAATATCAGCCATGTAAAAATATCTTATGCGTTTAAAAACAAAGAGAATAGATTTAAGGGTTCACTAATTTTCTCAGTCAATCTTTGAAATCTATTCTCTTCTCTTTTGTGCTAGTTTATTTCTAACACATCATTAAGGATTTGAGACCCTGTGAAGCGCGTTTTATGCATTTACAGCATTACAACACGGAAAGTCTCTACCAGCTCAGATACCTGCCAGAAGATAGAAATACGATGATTCTTGTTCATATAGAAATCAATAGGCTCATCCAACTTGGCCAGATCGTACTCCTTACCATCAATGTTAACAATAGCTGCAGGATAAGCCTCCTTAAGCTGTGCAGAGGCGGTAATCTGAACCTTTACAACACCCTCAGCATATCCATACTTGTTAGCCTCAATCCTTGAATAAGTCTTCTCTGGGTCGGTCGCATCTACAATAGCAATCTCAGAGGCTTCAATACCTTCACCCGGCTCAAAAGAATACCACAAAGACTCATCATCACCAGTCCAAACACCCTTAATGCGGTAAACCTGATAAATAGGAGAGGGAATAATATCTTTTCCATACTTACCCCATGTGATATCCTCTCCGTAAATAATCTCGTCGTTCATAATTAATTTATTACTTTTGAATTTATTAATGCAGTAATTCTAGGAAGAAATACCTTAGAAGCATTCTGCACTTTTTCCAAATCTCGGTTCTCTACTTCATCAGCCCACTCAATAACAATCATACCAAGGGGCTGTTTGTAACCTGGAATACTTAGGAACATCCTCTGCTTTGTGTCATCTTGAACTTCATTGAAAAAAGCATGAACTTCGGGATAAGATACTTGAAAGGAATGATCTAAATCACCCCCACAATATGCATAATCCCCAAACTTAATCTTTTCATAAAGCCCTATAATAAGACCAGAATTAATATCTCTAAAATTCCTACTAGTTACAGGAGACATACCATAACGATTACATTGCAACATAAGATCCAAATACTTAAAAGGAATACCAACCAAATTTTCTTTAGAGTTATGATATTCAAAGTATAAGATTCTATCAGCAGAACAGTAACCTCGGAATTCTGACAGGAGAGGCAAAAGCTCCCCCATCAGTTCATCCCGTTTCATTAATTTATCATTATGTATTTCTTCCTGCAGATCGGTTACTATCTCTATCCCAGATTTCACTACTTCCTTGAAATTAAACAGACCTATAATCACTACTATCAAAATCGCATATTTTAAGAGTCCCGAAAAACCCACTGACTTATCTAGCTTAATTAGGTTTTCTGATATAATTCCAAGACATTCTAAAATTGATTTAAACATTATTACTAACTAGATGTACTAAATGTTATTGTGTAAGTTCCTCCATCTTCAAATATATTATCTCCTGTAATACTATAAGGCATACTAATACTTGAATCAGACATACTAGAACCGCTATTATAAGCAAAGACATCACAACCAACAATCTCATTCTCAAAGTATTCCGAGAGATCAACACCCTCTTCTGCAGTACAAACTACTTCATATGAAACTGTACCTCCCGCTTCGATTGTGAAATTATTTTCTTCTTCTACAGCATCTGACAGGTTCGAGGTTACTGTAATAGTTCCCTCGTTTCCATCATCTATATAAAGATTAATGAAACCGTTTATGCTTACATCACTACTTCTTTCATTAGTTAAGTTAAGAGTAATTACGATACCAATCTCTGTATCAGAAGAAACTCGTTGAATATCAGGCTCTTGTTCTATATCAATGTAGAAGGTCTTTAAAACATAATTATCTCTAGGATCCTTTACATCAATTTTAGCTTGAGCTGTCCTATAAAAAGCTGGTTTCCCTTCTTTAGATTTATTTTCTTCCGCCTCAAATGTTATATAATTAGCGTTTGGAAGAAGATCAGCAGTTATCCAAGTAGGTTCTCCAACCAAAGATAATTCCATCATACTCCTGAAAGAAGCAGGGTCATAAGAAACTTGCTTTGTCTTTCCTCTATAATCATACTTAAGACTATAATCGCTAAACTCAAGAAGATTTACATCTTGTGGTTCGTCGCTTTCATTACTCTTATTGGTAATAGAGAAATAGTAATCTTGCAAATTTCCAGTATCCAACTCAATAATAGATACTTTACAAGTAACGCTAAAAGTGACATATTCTCTTATATATTCATCTTTAAGAGTATAATTTACCTCAACATATGGAGTGTATAGATCAAAGTTTTCTTCAGTTATATAATATTTACCATCACAAAGTCTTGGATCTACTTTTGCGTCTAAATCATCTGTACTTGAATTTGGCATGAAAGTCACTCCATAAGATTCGAAAATAGTGTCGGGAGATATATTTAAGAGTTCAATTCCTCTAAAAACATCATTAAAAGATCTATCTAAATTACTATTATATCCTCCATACTCAGTTTCAGAATCCTCATTATATTCTCTTCTATAAGCAGAAAACGACAATACTCCTCGACCCTGACAGAAAGATAGTGAAGCATGAGAATTATCGTCATTTGATTTACAAGGGAGATTAGAAACCATATTATAATATCCTCGGGGTGGAGTTCCTATTTTATAAAGCCTTATTCCCTTTGGAGATTTTCTGGATAAATAATTCTCTACTTTTACTACTCCCTCGACGTCACTTGTGCTTGGTTGATTATACTTAGCACATACACAATAATAACCTTGCTTAATCTTAACCTCTCCTAATTTGATAGGTTGGCCAGGCATTGATAACCAAGCTCTAATATAAGCATCTTCATCTATAAAATGTCGACTTCCATTAGGCTTAAATCTAAACTTTACATACGATTCATCAAAAGACCTTTCAACCTCTTCCAGACTAAGATCGTCTAAGTAAACAAAATCTTCAGCCCCATCAACATATCCATTAGGAATATCTGGATCGCTGTAGGTAAAATAAACCTTATTCTCAAAAAGATCTCTACTTAGGTTATGTACAAACTTAACTTCATACTCATTAGAATCTGTTCCAACAACTACACCATTAGACCAAATATCTATTTCATCGTCCAAGAACATTATCTTATAGCTATCTTTTTCAGTCACTTCTGTTAGAGATCTTTGATAGAATCTGACATACAAATTTAGAGGGTAATATTCATGTGGCTGTGTTACTTGAAGAACATATGATTTTTGTGCATAATCATTTCTAGTTCTAGGTGGTAAAACTATTTGTAAGTTACCTCCATCATCCAAGTTACCATCTACCCAAGAGAATTTAAGAGGTTGATTCTCTCCAATAAACTTATACTCGAAAGGAACAGTTAAAGCTTCTGCACTCTCTATACCATTGTCAGCATAGAAGATTCCAGCATGAATCGTAATAGATCCTCCCTCTGGTGGTATTTCTATTGAAGCAACATCAGTGGTATTGCTTAAGTAATCTTCTTCAGTTATATTACCAAAACCAATTTTCTTTTCAATAGCTTCCCCAGCAGAATTTTTTCCTTCTACATAAAATCCATAATTACAACCATACTTTGTATAATTAAAATAGAATGGCATAGTTCCACTTTGTCCGTCTTCCTTAATATAATCCACTTGAATTCCTAACTCATAATAAACATTCTGAATTAACCACATTGGAAAAATATTGTCAACCGGATACCAATGAAGATAACCTGAATCCGTTTTCCTAACTCTTTCTAAACTATCTACTCGAATAAGGAAATATTTTGGATCGAACTCAGAGGTAACAGTAACAACGTCTTCTCCCATTCCATGTCTTGGTTCGTTTGTAACTCTAAGATTAGTTATTGTATAATCACTTCCAATCTCAGGAATGATATAATTAGTTGTAGCTTCAATACCTAGATCAGAAATCCCAGAATAAATATCAAAAACGTCTCGATCTGTACCAAGTTGGAAAATCATAACAGAAAGATATTGTTTCTTATTTGAAGTTATATATCTTTGAATATAATTTCCGTCAATCCCCTCAGCATCTACAATATTATTATCAACTTCAATAACGTCGCTTAGAGAATCGTCAGTTATTTCTGTAATAGCTTTATAATCAAGACTTCCTAAAAAGATATTTCCTCTATTATTCTTCACATTACAACTAACCTGAACTGGAATCGCATATTCTATCTGAGATCTTTCATCAATTCCTATACTTTGCTGAGAGGATATTTTTATATTGGCCTCTAATTCATCTCTCTTTATTTTGAATTCAGTTTCCTCAGGATATTCAGTAATAAAAGTTCGATTATTTATACTATATCTTGATACTATATAAATTGTTTTTCCAGCTTCACCATCAGCATCAAGTACCATATCAAATCTACTCTCTGCCACTCCCTCTGTTACTGTTGGATCGGTAAGACTAGAAAATCCATTTAAGTTATCCGTACACCACAAGAAATGCTCCTTTCCTTTCATATAGAGAAGGTATTCAACATAAGAGGTTCCACCTGATAATGTTGTCTCAGAATCAGAATAATCTTGTGATAACTCTCTAATATATCCAAAACTTTTCATCGGATATTTAGAATAACTTAGAGTCTTTGAATTAGGTACAGAGATTGGAACTTGACTGACATGATAACCATAATAACTACTATAAAATATTGGATTTGTTTCTCCAGTATATCTATTAATTCCACTAACCTCAATCTTAGGTGTTGTTGTGGAAGTATATAAGAAGTTTTTATTTGAATCCGCTATAGTTCCATTTTCAAATACCCTGATAAGATTTGGTTTTTCAACGGCCGAACCTCCAGGATATTCTAGGAGATAATCATGTACTTTCTCAGGACCTACTACATTTAAGGTGATCTTTCTAAGAAGACTACCACTTCTAACCTCTATATAAGACTCCTCCATCTCCTTATCCCCATCTAATTCAATAAGGGCAAAGGTAAAGCTAGTAGTATTGTTATAACCACTAAATACTTCTCGTCTACTAGGAAGATCATAACCAGACATGTGATCAAAACTATTCTCAGGATAAATCTTAAGATATCCATAAGTTTGAATCACATATTTGAAGTTTGAAACTATATTAATCCAGAAAGTACTAATTGAACTTATATCTTTCACATAATCCTCATCCTTCAAGTCATTTCCTTCTCCTACCTGAATATAAATGTTGTCAAGTACTCGATCAACTTCTACATTAGTTGTATTATTATCAATCAAGTTTCTCCAAGTTCCAGGATAAACAGGAGATTCAGTTATGACAAGAGTTCCAAGACTACCAACTAAGTCAGAACGATTTATATTTATTACTCTTCCAAAAATCGATCTCTCTTCTCCAGTTCCAAGATCTAACAGTGTAGTTCCAGAAGCCACTAAATATTCTGGTCCAATATTTGTTACATTAAAACTCTGATCTGTTATATAAAATTGATTAGTTCCAAGAAGATCATAGTAATACCAATTAAGTGCAGTTTCTTCATCTCCACCATTCTTAACTACAATAAAATTCTTTGTTATTGTATTAAGGAGAGTAACATTAGAATCAACCTTAGTAAATTTTCCGGGTATTATAGTTTCTTCCCAGACCGTTATTGGATTATCTATGTGTCTAAGTTGAATCAGATATAGTGAAATTGAAGGCACACTCTCTCCCTGGAATTTGAAAGTCACTAAGTATGGATCTTCAGTATCTGGTTTTTTTGGTCTCCATGTATCTCCAGTATTCTCACTTAATGTTCTCAACCTTACTCTATAAACCGACCACCAATCTCCATCTATAATACGTTTAGAATATTGTACCACATTTATTGTAAAGATTGATTGACCAACAGGATCTTGAGTTATTACTGGGAGAGTTGTTGCAGAAGCTCTTGAGTCATTTGTCATGATCTCAATGTCTCTCTCACTTCCAGTTGTGCTTCCTAACAAGAAAATTCCATGTTCACCCTCTACTGAATCAACATTTATATAGTCGGGAGAATTTATAATCTTCCATATAATTCCAGTTTGCTCTATTCTTATTTTATAGTCAGCATAGAGAGGAGAAGTAGTAATTATATTTCTGTCAACTTCAATATTATTATCTATCGACACCTGAAAAACTGTATAACGAGAAGATACACCAAGACCAGCATTTTTACTAACCCTGACTTGTTTTTCTAATTCCTCTACAGTATAAGAAAGATTACCGTTTTCTATTGGCTTTATCACTATACCAGGAATACTATCTATATGGTCAGTTCCTCTTCCTATCTCTTTAATTTCTCCAAGGTATTTTTCATATTCAATATAGTCACAAACACCATTAATTCCAATAACACAATCGATATTATTTAATCTTGCTACATAAGTTTTATCTGGATTTGGACTATACTCACTTACTGTCTCTTCCAGGTACATTATAGTCTCTATCTTAGTTACTCTACTAGGACCTGTTGCACGAATACCATTTAAGTGAAGGTAAGGGAGATCTGAAAACCTAATCTCAACTACTCCATCTTCCCCTATGGTTCCACTAAATGAAGTAAAGTCTCCGCTAGATGAACTCTTATTGAATAAAACTTCAACCTTAGATCCTTCAGTACCAGTAATCTTAATACCAACGAGACTCGAAGTATAGTTAATGAATTGAAAGCAGTCAGTATTTCCAAAGATGACATTTCCAGGATCTACATATTCTCCAATCCGGTCTATACATTCAGGAGTTTTTTCAAGATTAACTTTTGCATCAATCATAGGACTATCCCAAACAAGAAAGGAAGAATTTGAAATCTCATCGTAAACATCATGCTTAACAACTACCGATTTTTTTATTACATCAACCTCCCAATTTCCTTGCTCAATCGTTATTCCTTGATATGATTTAAATTGTATTGGTCTTTCTTCAAGAACTCCAGATTTAGTGTCCAAGAGTTCAATATCGTAGGAATGATTATCTTGAATTCCACGATCTACTATATATTTTCCAAGTGTCTCTTTCCAAACTAAAGAATTACTAGACACCTGAATATCTTTGTATAGGCTATTTCCAAAATCAGTTCCAATACTCTCTAAGAATTTTGTATCTTCAGTTGATCCGGGACTTTCTATGAGGGCTTTAGGTTCAAGTCGGAGATCAAACTCGAAAATGGTTCTCTCGGGATTCATAACAATATTTCCTCCCCCCATAATAGTAAATCCGATCTTTTCCCCACAATAAAAGTCTAGTCTTCCACATTCTCCCGAAATACCCTCAACACATACTTGCGCTATTCTACCATGGCAGACGACCTGAAAACTAGTATGAAGTTCTCCCTGATCAACAGTAAATCCATCTATCACGATTTTATTATCTATTCTCTCTAAGCCATCGAGAAAATATTGACTAAATAATACATACATATTATAGGTAATTTAACTTTAAACCACTCTTATAAAATATCAACCCACCATAAGATCCTATTAAGTCCGGGATTTTATTACCAGGGGGATACGTATTTCTTCTATATTTCCTTAAGGCAGATCCACTTAATTCTTCATACTCATAAACAATAGGAACAAGCCCATTATCGCCATAGTATTCTTCAAAGTGTGTATCATCTTCTGCCGTATCTAAGAAACAGAACTTAAATTGATCATTCCACCAATCAAGACGACCATTGAGAAGAATTACTCTAGCTCTTTCCGTTATAAGTTCTCTTCCAAAAGTATTATAGATAGAATAATATCCTTTATGACCACTCTCCAGATCTTCTTCCTCTTTTAGAATCATAGTTTGGTCTCCTACAAAAATTGCCCTCTCTAAGTCCTCCTCTGTTAAGATAATGGAAGATGTAGAAGAAACTGCTGTATATATAGACATTCCACCATAATCCCTTTCTAAAACAAACCAAGGACCTATCTTAGAATGAATAACAATGGAACTAGACTTCAAGTAATTATTCAAGTCGAGGTATATATTATTAATTTCAGGAATATACTTGAATGCAGTAGAACTCGTATAGAAAGTTGGAAGATCATAAACCTGACAATGTTTATCTAAGTAATCAACAAACATAGTCTTCTTTTTCTTCTCTATAATTTCCAGAGTCTCTAAATCTCTTAAATTTCCCTCTGTATCATAAAAATATCTTCCTTCTATACGTTTTATTTCTATACCTTTTGTCGTTCCTGTTATATAATCCCACCAAGTTTCACCCGTAGCTTTTATTATAGATTGAATTTTATAAGACGTACCTCTCCAAGATGATAATACAACGTCCCCCTTGTAGAAACAGATATTAAATCCAGACATTATACTATCAATCGTAATATTTTTTCTTATCCAAAGTTTCCAACCCCCAGACTTTGTCATTACTCCAGAGGTTCTCATAATCATACTGTAGACATCACTTTCTGTTCTCCCTACATTAGAAGTGAAGAGATTCCTATAGTTTTTTCCAGTGATATCCTTAATTGTTGCATATTCATAAGGTTCCTTCCCTTGATACTTCCTGTTGAGATTATTTCCTACAAGTTTATTCTCAATTTCAATCTCAAGTTCTCCTTTATAAATTCTAGATATTGAGACAGTAATTCCTAAAGTAAGACCAACACCTTGAACATTTACATACTCTGTATATCCCAAAGGTTTATTAGATACATTACTTATATAGACAATCACATTAAATCCCTCTTCTAAATATTTTTTATATTCAAAGGGTACAGCAACCTTTTCTCCCTCAGACTCTGTCCAAGCTCTATCCCTGTAAATTCTAACATACTTATCTGAAGTTCTTACCAAATTCTTAAGGTAAAAACTCTCTAGATTGTATAATGAAAGGAGCTCTGTAAAGTTAGCACTATTATACAGAATAATCTCAAGACACTCAGAAATTTGGAGAACAGATCCAGAGAAATAATTATTATATACTTTATTCATTTACAAAACTCCAATAGTTAAAGTACAATCAGTAAATACTACCTCATCAACGTCCACAGATAACGGATAAATTTTCAGTACATAATCCATATATTCTAGTTGTACCGATTCAAAAGTTATTATGGTATTTTTAGAGATAATATTTTCTTCGTATTGAAAAGCCTTAATAGTTTGCTCTCCACTATATATCTCTCCTCCAATACTATACATGAAAGAGATATCAAGTTTACCAGAGATCGTATTACTACCCTTCTTCGATCCTAATACCCAGTCTTCAAGATTTATAGTATCTGTATAAGTTGACCCAGAGATTAAAGATACTACAATAGGATTACCAGATAGATCAACCGAATAATCTCCAACATCCGATTTCACTTCCTTGGCAACCTCAAATTCTTTATAGTAACCAAAAATACTATTAACCCTAGTATCTATATCTTCTACAATCTCTTCATACTTCTCTAGATCATTAAACCAAGAATCACAGGCTTTCATACACCTGACATCTTTCTGCTTAATCACTGAATCTTCATTAAACCCATCCACTTCCATCCTAACTAAGTCGGAAATAGGAAGAGTAGGAATAAAATCATTGTCAGAATTGAAGAGATTATCATTTGAAGTTACTCCAGGAAACAGATAGTATAAGGTAGGATTATAAGTACTAATAATATACTTAGTACCCTTAAACATATGCCTATCTAGAATATTCTTAAGCTCAGAACATGTCAACAGGTTTACCCTATCAGAACCTCCTTTGTCTAAAACATGATGAGTCTGGTTAGAGTCATATGTCAAAACAGGATTACTTTCTCCGCCTTCTATATATAGTACATTATCTTGAGAGGGATTTTCTGTTGTTATTAGCTTCAACTTATTCATATTTCTTCTCGTCTATAGATACTTATAAACTTAGTAACATTATCGGGATCCACCAGTTCAATAGTTCCGGTTCCGCCACTAAAGGAGAGCTTAATTTTCCCCGATAGTTTAAGAGGATTTATATTATAGGTAGACATCCCAGACTTAAGTCGAACAGTCATAGATTCTGTATAAGTTCCATTCAGTACAAAACCTTCCAAACAGATAGTATAAACCCCTTGTTCAAGTCCGCTCACTATCTTAGTTTCTTCTCCACCAATATATGCCTCTCTAAACCGGAAAGATCCACGAAGAGCTGCCCTTTCTGCTGCAATCTGATCTTGTATTCTATTATAATATTTAGTCAAAGCATCAAGTTTAGATTGAATTGCTGAAGAATAACTAAAAACATTCCTCCAGCTTGATATTGTATTACCATCTACCGGAAATTCACCCTCTCTCCAACTCATAAACCGATATACAGAAACTCCCGATAAAGGACTCATTAGCTCTTGAATTCGAATAAACAAGTTAGAATCCTGTTTGTAAGTATATTGAGAAAGCATAAGTTGGTAATCAATAGGCTCCCCACTTTCTGGATCCGTTTTATCAAGGAATCCAAATAACGTAGAAAAAGATACACCATTAATTTCTCCTCCTACAATCTGGCCTAATCTCCAATCTATTTTTACCATTCCACGATTCAAGGTCTCAGTTAACATTAAGTTATCTATTGGCCGGTCTGTAATATTGGATAGTTTTAATGTTGTATCTCCATTTTGATCTATCCAGTCTGTTACTACTCCCTCCATATTCAACCCAAACTGATAACCCTGTAGAATTCCCATTATAGCCTGACTCGAAATATACTTATCCTCTCCTCCATCCTTAACCCATTGAAAATATTCTGAAGCTGACATAATCTTCGACCCAGGATAAGGATGATAATATTCATAGGATGTATCTTCGGCAGGATCAACACCAGAGATAATATTAGCATCACAAACATAAATACAATCTCCTGACACTACTAAATCACCTTTGGTAAATTCTATATTCTCAGAGTCACTGTTGTATATGTAGAGACCCTGAATACGATTATTATTAATTATCATTTTAATCTTTAATCCACATTCTAGAATAATAGGGATGATTACCAATGTTTCCAGACTCTATCGACCTAAACACTACCTCCCCTACTTTTGCCGTATCTCCTATTGAATACCTCCGAGCTCTATTCCAGTCCTCACCTTCCTCTTCACACATCATATCATAAATTGGCCGATGTTCTAATCTTTCAGTTCCTATCAAGCTTCCAGAAATACTAGAATAAAGGAACCCATCTCTCTCTGTATAACCTTCATAGTTCTCAGTCAATTCAGTATTACGAAGAACATAATCTGACATCCTTCTCACTGGATTTCTATCTCCCTTAAAAGCCTCATAACTTAAATTGACTTTTCTTGGAGATTCTGAATTATAAGAGGTTACAATCCAGAGAACTTTAGAATCTCGTATCTCATCCCCTTCAAACTCAATCACAATGGCCAATTCTTCATGACTATCGAAAGCTGTAATCTTGTCTATACTCTCAGGAATCAGAAGACATATAATCTCATCTCCCCCTATCTTTGTAAGGGAACTGTAATATTCAATCCCACTATCATCAGTCCCAGAATCATTAACTAAGGAAGGAAATAATGTCGATAAATATTTTTCTATGCTCGCCGCTCCCCCATCATCAATCTTATCCTTATCCCCAGAAACTAATTCATTCAAAAGATTAGGACACCCAAACTCTAACTTCCCTTGTGAGTATCTGAAATCTGTCTCAATGAAATCTTGGTCACTAAGTTCAGAAGATCTAGCCCTGATGAGATCCTTTACCTTAGTTTCCCCATCCCAAAGACTAAACCTAAAGAGATCTGGAAATTCTTGGTTTATTATTTCAGTTCTCATAATTTATATACTTTATATGTTTTCACTCCAACTCCCATATACAAATCCTTAGTCTCAGTAACCTCTAACCCTAAGTCAACCTTGTAAGAGAGACTTTCATAGTAGAGAAGAGCATTCAAGAAATCAAGAAGATATGTATTGAAGAGAGAAACATCATACCACTCAGTCTTATTGGCAATCGAAAAACTAATTGACTTAACAGTATATATCGGATTGCCTATAAACCTAATTCCTAAATACCTCGAAATATAATCAAAAACACGCCTAGTTCCTATCACACTGTAGAAGAGCCTAGTAACATACTCTAAGATCGCCATATACTCTTCATCAGTTTGCCCTTCACCCTGACTAATACAAAAACTGACAAACCGAAGAACAGGATCAATCTTCATGTAATTCTGGTAATCCGTGAAACTTGTGGTGGGATCTTGGTAACTCTTCTCATACTCCTCCACCAATCTTCCAAGGTCACGAAATATACCAAGCTTTTTTAAGTGTTGGGGTATATATATTCTCATACGTTAATCTTTAGAATTAACTTATCACAGCCGAATCTTCACAGTCGGTTCTTTTACACTTTAACCGTTACAATAAATTATAACTTATATTGCTCAGGAGTGTCTACGACCTGGCAATGTTCACTCCTAAAGTGTATTATATTCCGACTGTCTGTATCCGGCTGTTTATTATATAGGAAATCTCAAAATAGGATGAATCAAGCTCGGAATATAACCTCTCTACCTCTTCATCATCTAAGTTTTTCCCACTCTCAGACATGTAAGTAATCGAAAAACCTGAAATCTGCTTAACATTAGATATCTTGTTAATCAATCCCTTAATCTCATCCTTCCTACCCTCAAGATCCATACCAAAAGAATATTGATAAACAGATAAAAGTTGGGTAAGTTCAGAATCAATACTATCACTGTAATATAACTCCAGATCAAGATTAAAAATAGCCGTATACTTTGATCCAGGTAATATATTCAAGTTCTTCGTCACATAATAAGCTCCCCTACTCTCCCGAAAAGAATCAATTTCTTCATCAGTTAGGAGTTTAGTTGAGTCTTGAGGTACATAATAAATCCGTAAACCTGAACCCGAAGAACCAGTGAAAAATTGATAACTCGTTCCCCCAGGCTTAATACTCTTTGGATACGCCTCCTCAAGAATCGTTCCAATATCACTATTTGTCCTTATAATCGAATTCACATATCTATCTCGATTAGCCTTGTAGTGAATAGTAGAAACCGTATCCCTCGAACTTTCTGGAACAAGGATTAAACCAGACGCAACCTCACTGAAACCCTGAAATGAAGAACCAAACGAAACAGGAATAGTACCCTTTATCACCATCTTCTTTAACTCCGCCTGATTATACCCAGAGAGAAGACTGTAAACATACCATAACGCATCAACCTGAACATTAGCCTGAACCTCTACCGAATCCCTCTTGTATGAACCACTCCTTAATATATCTGCCACATAAAGACGAGAACCAAAAGAAGGAAGAGTCATGTCATAAACCGCAGCTTCCGTGATATGCTGACTGAAATTCCTCGTTATCGGCCACTCACTCCCCTGTATCTTAACCCAACAATCCTGACTCAAATCCTCCGCTAAGTTCTCTACATAATACATATTGCTCTCATCCGTACTCCAACTTCCACTACTCGTCTCCTTAGCTAACAAACCTATCACAGTGTAAATATCTTCCCCATTTAAACTCGGCGGAATAACTTTAGGACCATATACAAAACCATCCATTAAAGCTATACTCTCCGTTCCAGGCTGATTCTCTCCCTCTCCTAAAAAACCAAGATAATAAACCTTAAAACCATTCCCAACAACTAACTCATCGAAAGGCTTAAGATCAAAATACTTGGTGGGAGAAAACCTGAAGATAACACGAGGACAAGAACCACGGAATACACTGTACATATCATTCATACAGTGCTGAATCTTAGAGTTAAGCAATGTGGCCTTCTCGAGAGACGCTTCCTGCATATAAACCACATGCTCAACCTCACTTATGTACGTAGATTCTGCCAATAACTGAATAAGCAACTCAGCACTGTCACCGTAAATATCTAATCCTGTAGCTATCTTACGGTAAATGTTAATATAATCTTGTTTACTGTTCATTCCACAAATTAACCATTATTTCATCACTCCTCACTCTACCGCAAGAAACTACTACCTTAACCGTGCTCTCATCTATCAAAGAACACTCCTCTAAACTGAAAGCAAGATTCCCCTTAAAACGAACCTGAAACTTGCTCACTAAATTTGCTATCCTAGACTCTACCTCACTCGCTAAATCTGCCTTGAATGTACCCCTAAGGTTAAAATCAAAGCCAATCCCACTCGCTCCCGGTATGTCTCCTGGATAAACACTCAGGTATAACCTAAATAGGTCGATCACATAATATTCCACCTGAGTTGTGACCGTATTATCACTCAATAAATATTTCATATCATTAAATTTGGTTAAAACATACCGAAAGTTCCTATAAAAGAATTGCTATAGGAACGACGAATCCCGAAACTATCAGGAAAGAAGAGAATAGCAACTTTTATAATATGTCATTAAAACATATAGTCACTATTCTCTTTTATATTTGTTATTCTAGTTGATATCCTTCTGGAAGCTCTAACCTTTCAAGGATATCAATTTCTCTGTTCATTATATCATCCTCAAAATCCTCCCAATTATCTGAATAAGATATGTCATATACCTTTATTTTAAAATAACTACGAAGAAATAATTCTGGTTTAACAAAAGTATCCATATTTAATTTATGGCGGCGATTGCTAATATCTAATATCTTGAGTTTTGATAATGCAGCACTGTAAGTCTTTCCCACTTGAAACTCTTTATAAATATCAGAAAATATTACTCTGCTAATCTCATTATCCCTCATTTTTCCATCTTCCGGGGATTTATACATATTATCTAGATAAGATAATCTCCTTTTAATAGCTTCAGTTCGTTTTAAAAGTTTTAAGCTACTAGGATCTATCTCAATAATTTCGTAATATTTCTCTATTAGACTTATATCAAAAGGGTGGTTATATATTCCAAATCTATTAAAAACCTTATTTAATTTCTTTTTAATATCTTCCTTTTGATATATATTTCCTACTTCAAATTCAGAGAAAATCCTTTTCGTTATATTGTTTTTATTTTCAATAATAAGTATTTCTCTTACTATATCCGTAATATTATAATTAAGTTCGGAACATCTATCTAAACCTAATATATTACCAAATTTATTAAACCAACTAGAAGTTTGTCTAGATATAAATTTTTTATCTTCTATAGAAAAATCAGATTCGCATAAATTCTGGAGTCTCTTTGATATATCAATATCAGAGTTTTGCATTTTAGTTATAAACTCTGATAATTCCGGGGTTATTTTAGACTTTGTATTATTATAAGCAGAAACTATACGATCAGCCTCCTTCCAAGGATAGCCACAATGTTCCAACCAATTAATAACATAATTAGAATTAAACTCATAATAAATTCTATGATTACCATCCTCTATATTATTCTTAGCCTCTGCTAAATATGGCCAAATGGATTTTTTGAAGAGACTAATACTTGATACTCTCTTTATTGTATCACAATCCTCTGAGCACCACTTATTTAATTCTCGATTTAATAATTCATAATTAGAATATATTTCAAAAAATTCTATAATTTCTCCAGTATAATAAAACCATTCATTTGTTCCTGGATATTTAAATTCTTTAAAGTATAAATGAAGCAATCTTTCTTCCATTGTAGATCCCTCTGGAATTTTATACAAGACTCTACATGTCGGATTTGTGGTTTTATAGTCTTCAAATCTACCATCCCCTCTATTGTCATTTGTATAACCAATTTTAAGTATTGTCTCATATTCAGAAACACTGCCTTCTTTCAAAGCTGCACTAACTATTACGTATATCATATATTTAAATAAATTTAATATTATTTCTTTAATCCTAAAATCTCTAGACCATTTTCTTTTGTTTTATCTGGATAATATATTTGAATGGCCTTTACTTCGAAATATCCTCTAAGATCCGAAGCTTTTGCGGTCTGTTTAATTTCGCAAGCTTCATATATTTTCTTCAACATTTCCTTAGCCTGAGCATTGGAATACCTCGAATTTACTTTGAAGGCTCCATAAATAAGACTAATCAATTTCTCCTGATCTGCAGAAAGAGTCTTTATCTCATTCCTGATATAAGTTGTGTTATACCCAAGTTCTGCGCATCTCTTAGGTCCTACCATATTATAATATTGGTCAAATTTCTCTGATACTTGATGAGCTATTATTGATTTATCATCCTCAGTAAAATCTTCATTCTCACAAAGATCTTTAAGTCTCTCTGAAAGTTGACCGTTCTTAGGATCTCTTAAGTAATCAATATACTTTTCAAGTTTAGCAAGATTGAACTTACCGCTTTTTATTACATTGAAAACCACAAATCTATCCTTATAATCTACTTGTTGAATATCGTAGGCACGTCTCTCTGATATCTTAACCAACACATTAAATACTGGGGTAAGAACACCATTTACTGTATTCACCGAAAGATAATCATCCTTGTACTTTGAGAATATAATATCCTTTTTGTACTTTTTAATCAATGCTTCTCTCTCAGAAACACTTTTAGCATTTTCTACAGCATTTAACAAACTTATAGTCTCTTTCTCTTTCTCAGATATTCTTTTATTGAACACATCTTTATCAACATCCTTACCCGCACCAAGAGTCTTGAAGAAGAACTCTGCATGATTTTTCCACGGGTTTTCAATTAGTCTCTGTCTACCCAATATCTGTGGTAAATCTAGACTAATATCAACTGCCAATGAATCTATATTAGCATCTGAAAAGATAAAGGTACGTGCATTTGTTGAATAAAAGTCAGCACCAAGATATACTGTTCTAGTACAAAAGGTAAACATCTTATGCGGTTCGCCTCTTAATGGAACATACCCTATTCTACTATCTTTCTCATCAAGAGAATACATATATTTTTCACCAATGCTTTTCCTTAACTTTGTCCTATTTTGTGGATTATCAGAACAAAGAATATTAACCTCCTCCGGCTTTAATCCAGTCTTCTTAATTACCTTGAATATATCTCCCACCGAATTAAGATAGAATACAGCCTCTTGAGATCTTACCACCTCATTATTGATATTCCTTAAAGAGGCAAATTCTCCCTTCCTGTATTTATCAATAATAGATTTTATTTCTCCTATGATAGATTTTGTTTTTCTTATCTTCAATTCAGGTTTCATAACTCTGGAAGGTTCATACTTTTCCCAATTGAGTTCATAGTAATCCATTCCTCTAAAGTATGGAATCATTGAAAGATAGTCATCGATCATAGGGGTAGCGCTAACAAAACATATATTATTATATAATGTTTGTAACTGATTAAAAAAGTCATATTCTGTAGTAGCTTTAAATCTAGAATCAATAAAGATACTCTGGAATTCATCCACTACTATCTTAAACTTATGTAATGCTTCTCTATTTTCTAGAAACTCTCTGACATGCTTGAAAGAATCGTAAGTAACAATGATTTTACATGGCTTTCCTTCATTTTGCCATTTTCTATCAATATACTCATTTAATTCAGACTCCATCCAATGTTTAGCAGTAAGAGTGTCTTTATCCCTTGCTTTTTGTTCTTCTTCAGATTGTTCTTTTTCCTCTCCATCAACATTAGGATCAAATTCTAATGTATTTTTTACATAATGAACATCATCCGGGTGTTGTTGAAGTTTATTATCAAGCAACATCTTTCTTGGAGAGGTTAGGATAATATCATCATCATTAGTTAAACAATACTCTGTAAATCCACAACCAGGTATTTGTTTATCAATAATGTAGGGTCTATTCCCAAAATTATCAAGATTAAATTCCTGCCAGTCACTAATATATCTAATATTCTCTGGTACAGGAATCATCTTTTTTCCATTCTCTAATTCAATAATTTCCATAACTAATCATAAGTTAAATTCATTTCCAATATTCGTCCTGACTTCATAAACTACGTCAGGCCAAAGGAACCCCTCTCCACTTCATTGCGAGGATGTTCCTACTTTCATGTATTAGGTTTTAAAGGCTTGAAAAGCGCAAAATACCTAATTTCATTTTAAGATTTTCGGAAATCACTATATATACACAAAAAATTAGTTATGGAAGAAGTGATCCGAACGAAGTGAGAGATCATTGAAACTAAGATCAAACAACGTTCGCAAAGCTCACTTAATTGTTATAGGGAATCTTTCAATGCTAGGAAGAGTCGTTCGAAACTTTGTGTAGAACGATCTCGCTCTTCTAAAAGAGCGAGGGTCCCTTAGGCGTCAATTTATTAGTACTAAATAACTAATTTTCAAAGTCCTCAATTTGGGAAAATCGATTTTTACGGATATCTTAAATAGAAATTATGAAATCATTAAAACCATAATTCTCCCACTAATATAAGGCGTTTTGACATTTTTTCGTCATTTTTCTGGGTCTTTCTTATATTTTCAACCAAGAATAGTTTGTTTTTATGGAGTTTGAACGTTAGAAACAGTAAAAGCTCCTGTATATGCACCAACTTGACCAGGAAATACAGGAACAAAATCTATTCTCATATCGTCCATAAATCCCTTTGCCATTCTATCTAAACATGGACTTTGAGGATTATTTTCATTTCCCTTTACTGCCGCCAATAAATCTGATCTATCCCATGTCTTAGGGCTAACCAATTTAAAGCAAGGAATAGGAGAGAATGGTATGAAGGCTCCAGGTAATAATCCACAGTCTGAAGTTATTTTAGAGTAAACCTGCATTATCCAAGCTTTCCATTGTGCATATCCATCTCCTCCTTTCGGGTCTTGACAGCTAGTGGTTTCTCCTCCTAGTGACCCTGGATTTACATTTATAGTTAGTGGTGTGGTTAGGGGTGTTCCAGAAGGATTTACTCCAGAGAATGTACCAACAAAAGTTACGTTTCCTTGTATGTAAGTAGCTAGTGCGGACATAAATTGATGATGAGTGGAGGTTGTTTCTGTTTGTCCTCTTAGTCCGCTTTCCCACAGTCCTCCTAATATTGTTGCAGCCATATTATCAAGTCCCAGAAATTATGGTCCCAATATGAGGAGCGCCAGTTAATGGACATACGGGAATACCACAAAATCCCCCGCTTCCTGTTGGTGCGCAAGATCCTTCTACAGTAAGTTGTCCGCCTGTAATAGTAACGCTTGGACTATCGATTCTTGCTGATCCTCCGGCTTTTATATTAGCATTTCCAGAGGCTTCAACGTCCATATCCCCACTAACTTTTGCGTTTAGATTTCCTCCCACTTCAATCTCAGAGTTTCCATCCACTTTAATATTCGAGTTGCCATTTATTGTCACCGTATTATTTCCCTTGATAGTTATAGTACAGTTCGAATCCCCCTCTACCGTAATATCTTTTGCAGCATGAACGATTATATTCCCTTCTTTATCCATTTCGAGGTGAGCAATTTTGGAGACATCAGGTACATCATCATCTTTATATTCCGTACTCTCATCAAAAACTCCCACTATGATTTTATCATGATTAATCTGCACCATTTTTCCATGAGCTCTAAATCCTACGAAGTCATTTTCCTTAAGTTTTTCATAGGTGCAGTAAGAGTTATAAGTCGGATCCCAAGCACACACCACGACTAGATCTCCTACTTTTGGTTCGTCTAGGTTAGTGCGAGCGGGGAAGGCTAATACATTTTCAAAGACTCCCGGAACTGCTACAACTGCTTCATGGTATAGCTTATCTTTTTTTAGCAGGCCAAGAGGATCATTTTCTACGTAGGTTATTGTTCCTATGTAGTAATTAGGTTTATTTTCTACTATCATTTTTTTTTCGCTGTGTATTTTAGGTTCAAGCGCGTTTATTATTCCGGTCTTTTATTCTTGCTTCGCTTATTTTTCAGACCGGTTTAATTTTCACACTGTTTCTATTTTCAAGGCGTTTCTCTCGTTCCACCATAAAGTTTACGCCTTATCCCTTTACAGTGTTTCTCTATCGCGCTTGGAAATTCTCACACAGCGCTAGTACTCGGAATCCACATCGAAGGGTAGGATCGTCGTAAATTTTCCGTTCCGAGTTTTATGGTTTGGGATTTTCGCTCCATGTTCCTTCTTCCAGTCCGTATAGGTTAGAAGTCCAGGAGAATCTAAGTCCATTTTCATCCACTTTTTTATTCTCGTCCATTGAAAAGAATAGTTCATTGGATGTTATTAGATAATTTTTCCAAGGTAGTGATTTTAGTTGAAGTGCTCTGTCATATATTACCACGTCTCCAAGTTTATAATGTGGCATATCTGGTTGAACAATTTTTACGCTAGAGAAACCGTCGAACCCCATCTGATCAACATTATTCCAAGCGTTTCCAATCATTTCAGCAGAGTCTATCCCCAGAACTTGATATCCTTTATAGTTCATCATTACTTTGGCATTCTTAGACATGACCTGAGTAAAGTCCGTATTACCCGTTGTTGATTCTTCCTGATTTTCCCAAGCAGAGAATGAGGTATAGTTTACGTGTTTATTATACCTGAGATTATAAGTTTGAGTTTGTACAGAAAGTCGATCAGTTTCTAGTTTCAGGCAAGGTTCTTCATTTCCTTCATGGTCAAAATCCCCGCACAAATCTTTCACTAACAATCCATCCCATCCAAAAGCGAATACAGATTTATTTTTATAGGAGTAGCACAATCTTTTACACATCTCATAATTAGTCTCACAATTTTGATATAAGATTGTGTTGTCATTTCCGGAGGGTTCAATCCTAATATCTGAAGTTCCTGGAAAAATGGAGGTGATTGTGTCTTTTATTCCCCCTTGATGTACTGTTGTGATTCGTTTGGTAAAGAATTCAAGATTTTTAGTGCAAACAAATTTAAGTTTCAGGAGATTCTCATAATATTCTCGTTCTGTAATATAGATGTCAATATTATAAGTTATTCCGTACTTTTTCTCGTCGACAATAGATATGATTCCGGTATTTTGTTCTGTGATTAATTTCTCAGACTCCTCATCATTACCAAGAATCATATCTATTTCTCCGTTTGGTATTTCTCCCCCAAGTTGTTCGATTATCTGAAGTCTAGTAATCCTATATTCAAGATCAGTCCATGGTTTAAACTCGAGAGATACCTTATTAGAGTTTATTATTTTTCCCATTTAGATTGATCTTAAGAAAGCATCTAGGTTATCTTTAGGAATCAATGTTAAGATTGCTCCCTTTTTGAAATTAGTGAGAGTTGAACCTGTCTGAATCATGAGTAGACCTTCATAATCGGTTGAACCATAGTAATCATTTGCAATTAGGTCTGGACGATATTCGAAGGTCTTAATCTCATAATCCTCTCTTGGTAAACTTGGATCTCTCAGTTGTTCAATAAGCTTAGAATTATAGACATCTTCTCCCGATATATAATTAACTATATCGGCTAACCCAGAAGAGACTTTATTACTTCTAGTATACATAAATTTTGTTTGAATCGGTTCTCTTTAATTTATCCTTCAACTTATTATCTAAGTTCTGTCTTTGTGTGGTAGTTGATCTTCCAAGTACAAACCTTCTTAAAGACTCATCCGAATATTTTGTGGCGGGTCTTAATTGAATAGTAACATCACAGTAAAGAGGACTTAGAATATTACCAGAAGAATCATTATTACTCTTACCTAACATAGAGGAAGACGAAGATATTAGAGAGGTTGCATTACTTATAGAAGCACCACTTGTATCTAAAGAAACAAGAAGAGCCGGATTTTTTGTCATTTGTTTGGAGAAGTTGAAGGTAGCATTTTCAACCACAAGATTAGTTATTGAATAGTAGGAACCAAATTTTAATAATAGAGTACCTTCCTGAACTACATCAACATTCTTAACATTAGCTCTAAATCCACCAGGAGGTTTTTGCCATCCTATCATTTTATCGATTTGTTTTTGCATCTCCTCGTTTTTAATATCTAAACCATCTGTGCCACTAACATATTTACCTATACAATAAGGAAATATTTTATCAACTTGTGCATCTACAGTCAGATAATTCCCTTTTTCATCATAGGTAGGAAATAGAGTAAACTTCATCATCAGATTTCCAAAGCTAGTTCCTGATCCTGAATAATACGAAAATCTTGTTCCCTGTACTACCAAAGATCTGTTTAAGTAATCGGAGATATCAATACTTGGATTAGGACCGTTCATTGCATCATCAGCAGCAATCATGAGTTCCGCCAACGTTCTTGATACTGTAGATTCATTTATCTTATCAACTAGCTCTTTATTGTTTGGATTTCTATAGTCTTCAACGGCTGATCTAATCATTTTCTTAGCGGCATCAGCATATGGGGCAAGTGGCTTTATAGATTCCCACATTTGACCTAGCATATCACCACCAAAGTCTGACCATGAATTAGCCACTGACACATTAAAGTCCTCGTTAATTATCGCTCGACAGATTGGATCTTTGCTGTAGGATACATCAATACCGTCTACATTTATTTTAAAGTCGGGGTCTGGATTTTCTACAGGATTCCATTTAGATTGATCTTGGCTTAAGACTCTGTTTGGATGGAGAGAAACACTAGTAAGAATATTCTCAAGCTGAAGATCATAGTACCATCCGCTTATTTTATTTGATACCATATTAATTTATTCCTTTTAGTGATTTTTCTCCTTTAGTTTCAAGACTAGGAGTTTCTTGTACTTTATTACTAGCCTGAATAGAAGCTTGAGCAATTCCTTGTGATGACTTAGAAATTATTTGTCCATTTTGTCTAGTAGCATCAACGTTATCAGCCATTATTCCAGCATTAGTTGCACTGAGTTTAACTAATTTATCCAAGGAAATGCATGCGACTCCTAAATTTCTGTCTAGACTCTTTATAGTTTCTTCTTCTTTCTCTGGAACTATTAGATGGTTAAGAATGCTAGTTTCCTTTCCGGCGATCTTTGGTTCAACTTTTGGGGATTGAGCTTCCTTAGGTTCTACCTTTACTTCACTCTTTTTGGCTCCTGTTTTAGGTTCCTTAGTATATTTCGCTATTATCTCCTCAGAATCTTCCCTTAGATTTTGTGGCATAGAACCCGTCATATCATAGACTCTGTTTTTCCAATCAATAATATTCATTCCCTTTGGCATTCCTTCTGGAAGATTATCTTGATTGGCTAGGTATGATTGATAGTCTGTGAAGTCTTTTGTTATAGGACCTCCATATTTCTTTCCGTCAATTAGTACATTTTCTTTAACTTTATCTATGACTGGCTGTGTTACTTCATCTACTTTATCTTTAGCTGAACTAAGAAATCCTCCAAAGTTAGTTATATATTCTGTGACCTTTTCTTTGAGAATTTCCAAGAAAGATCTAGCTTTTTCTTTCAGTGGTTTTCCTTCTTCCTCTTCTTCCTGTTTAAAACTACTAGAAGACCGAACTGTTATTTCAGAAAGATCAGACCCAGAATATGTATTATAAGTATTTAACCCCTTCTGAATTCGTTCCGCATAGTTCTCATCGCCGTGGAATTTTCCATCCTTCCTATATTTATCTTTAGAATTGGCTTGTACTGAAATATATGCACCTCTTCCTATTAGATTTCCATGGGAATCTGCAGCATCATGGCCTTTAAATCTTTCAAAATCATGGCCCCAAATTATAGCTGACTTTTTTAAAGAATCTTGAGGATTTAATCCTTGTGTTTCTCTAAGAATCTTATCAATTACTGAATGATTTGCTACATATTGGGCTTGCGCTTCAAAGGTGTTATAATTTAAGCCATTCTTTTTTGCCCAAGCTTGAAGATTAGGAAGTTCGCCCCTACTATTGAACATAGCAATTCCTTGTGAGTAAGCATTTGAATCATTTTTAGTTGGATCTTTGAAATGTTGACCAGGATCTTTTCCCAATCCTTCACCTTCTAAATTACCAATGATTCCAGCAGCAGCTCCATCAGATAATCCTTTCTCCCTAAATAATTTTAAAAGGTATTGTTTTCTATATTTTAGTTCCTGATTATCTACTGATCTTCCAGCAGTTAATTTTTCGGTATGAGTTCCCCATCTTCCCCCAGATATATTATATGTGGCATTTCCTATGGCTGTTACAGATCTACCGGCAGCTGAATTATCCCAGTCTCTTTGTCTCTGCTGTTCTCTTTCTTTATCTTTTGCTTCAAGTTCTGCTACTTCTGACATACTCTCTTCAAGACCCACCATGTTTTGTCCTCCAGGACCTTTAGCATTCTTGAATCTTGGACTATTTATGACATCATACTCTCTCCTAAGTTTATTTATTCTCTTTTTTGTCGCTTCTTCTATTCCATTAAACATTTTATTTTGTTCCCAATTATGGTTACCTAGAACAAAAGAAGTAGTTTCTGGGGAGAGTGGTACATTATTTATTACATTTCCTAATAGATTATTTAGCTCTTTCTTAATTTCATTATTTCTTCTCTCTAGATAACCTGATCTCTGACTTGAAGCCGCCTTTTTTAATAGGCTAGAGTATCCAGTTAAGTCATCTAAGTCAACTCTAGTTTCTTCATTAAAATCTTTATTATCCTTAGAAAGAATTCCTTTTGCTAGAGCTTTTATTCCTTCTTTAGAAAGCTCATCAAAAACTTCTACATTTCCAGTAGCAATATCACCACGTCTTAATGGAGAGTCTTCTCTAATATATTCTATTCTATATTTAGCTTTTCCATCCTTAATTTTTTTATCTACTTTCTTCATTAGGTCTGCAGCACCATAGGCAGTTCCTTGATCACCAGAAAAATGTTCTAGGGTACCCTTAAATATACCATTAGTTCTCATTTTTGTTCCCCAGGATCTGAACTGACCAAGAGTTCCTCCTAGTGATTCAGCGCCCATAGTATTAACTCCATAGCTTACAAGAGCAGATGTTTTTGGATCTATTCCATTATTACCATATAGGTTTCTAGTATAATCCTCATCGTTCTTTGGTCGAATTACTTCTTTATATACTACATTTCTTCTTAAGTCTCCAGAGGCAATTAATCTCTCTGCTTCTTTAGATGATAGTATATCACTAATGTCAGATTTATTGACAGGAATCATTCCTTGTTTTTTAGCGAATCTACTTAATCGTCCTAAATCAATTGCAATATCATCTGTATTATATACTCCAGTTGTTTTTGCAATATTCCGAAGTCGAGTTATCTCTGACATCTGTGCTACTGAAGATTCTGCACCAAATTTTGAAGTAAGTTCATTTCCTTCAAGCATATGATGAGAAGATCCTTTATAATCTGTCTTTTTAAATGCTGAGGTTCCTAATTCAACATCAACTTTTTCTCCATTTACTGTTCTTTTAGCAGTATTGTCTGTAGTAGAATTTTTTATTCTATACTCATCTGCTTTCTTAGTAACTTTTTCTCCAGCTTCTTCCAAACGAATTTTTTTTATTCCTTCAGTTCCAGAGAAAGCTGCTGTTAAAATATTAGAAAGATATTCAAAAAGGGATTTGATAGCGGTCATCGGATCGTTAAGAGCATTGGTAATTTCCGGAGCTTTAACAGCTTTTACTGCCTCTGCTCTTTCTTCCCACATATCCTTAAAGAATTGTTTTAAGTGACCAAATAACCCCTTTTCTTCTCCGTCTCCTAAAAATAGAGATTTTAGACTATCTAAGACTCCTTGACCTGGCTTTCCACCTAATAGACTCGAAATGTCTGATATAAAATTTCCTTCAGAGAAATAATTCCAGGTATTTCTAATCCATTGTTCAATATCAGATACTTTGGCTAATACTTTTGTCCAATTTGAAGTGAGGTATCCAAAACCAAAGAGGAGAAGTAGAGTTTTTAGCTGAGATTGCCAAGTAGAACCAATCTTACGAGGGTCCATTCTTGATCCAATAGTTTTTCCGACATCTTCCAACTTTTTCATCATTCGGTTGGCAGATTTAGTTAAACTACTTTCTCGATGTCTATATTCTCTATCACGTTTAGCCCCTTCTTCATTTTGTCTAGCGAATGCAGAGGATATCCAGGTTTTAAATTTCCCTATACTTCCTCCGCCAGCAGTTTGTGGGTCTTTAAACTGGAGTGGTCTTCCTTGTAACGGTCCTCCAGCTCCTGCCGGAACTTTAACATCATTTGTAGTATTTGATGTTACGTTATTATTGATTGTTATATTTTGTTTTGTTACCTGTTGACTATGGGATTGGGTCCTAGAAAATTTAGGTTGCCCAACTCCATATTTTGACAGTATAGATTGAGTGGCAGGATTTAATGTAACTTGTCCCCCAGCCTGAGCCATTTGTTCTGCCTCTGCTGCACTAATCGCTCCTAGTTCAGCTGCTTGTGCTAGAGTTTGGTTATTATCGAAACTAGCTTTAGATTCTGCTCTTGCCACTGCCAAATTTTGTTGTTGTTCGGCTTGGATTGCTAAAAGTTGTTGTTGTGCTTCTTGATAGGCGGCATGTTCTTTACCTTCTTCTATTCTTCCACTACTTAACTTTTTTGTTTTATCATCCAAAGCTTTTCTGTTATCCTGTGCCATATCATATTATTGTTTTAATCCAACGTTTCTTAAGAAATCGAGTGCTCTTTCTTCGACGGTTTTATTTCTAGCATCAACCATGGAAGAGCTATCATATACACTCTTCTCTTCTTCCTCCTCAATATTCTTTGTAAGGGTGTGGATATTAGTTCCAGCGATTTTCTTACCCTTACCACCGAAAGTATACATTGGAAAGTCTGGATCAACTCCCTCAGAATCTTCCAGTACTTTTTCATATTCTTTCTTCAGTGTAATTAGTTCAGAGTATGTATAAGATTCAATATTATCAACCTTAAGAAACTTATTTAAATACAATTTTAGTCCCATCAAATTTGCTGTTGAGAGCAAGTGATTGAAAGAAGTCGACAACAAGTGAATTTACGCTTATTGTCAGTCCCCTCCTTTCTTTATCACATTTAGGACAGATTGCTTTTATTGGCTCCACTCTATCAAAGTAGAGTTCCTGAAGAGCCAAGAGGAGTGTAATATCTTCTCTTGTAGCTCCTAATACATCTTTCTCTATTTGTTGGCTATTAGTATCAAAGTTTTCAAATAGAGAGATTGTTTTCATCATTTTCAGATCATTAACTCGGCTATATCTTTTGAATATGTCGAATACTTTAAGTAGATTTTGGACTGTAGGAACTTGAATCTCGTATTTTCTTCCATTGAGTGTTATTTGTGCTCCATTCATTATTTTCTCGTCAACGGATTCAAATTTAATGTCCTTTTCAAAGTCTATGTCACGTTTTATTACAGTTCCGCAACTAGGGCACTGTACACTTATTGTCAAAGTTGTATTTCCGGATACTGATATAAGTTTCTTATAATAGATCAAGAAGTCAAGATCCATAATATAGCAATTCAGAATATTATGATCTTCTTCCACTAACATTCTTATATCATAGAAGTATCTTTCAATTTGGCTTAAGTCCTTAGTATCCTCCATGTATCTAGTCATTTGGAGAAAGTTCATAGGATTAAGGTGTAAGCTAGGGAATTTATAACCTATTCCTGAGCTTGGTAAGTAGGAGCTAATTATTTCCATATTCTCTATCTCATTTTAAAGGAGGGAGAACCAAGGTATATTAATCTCTCAGTTCTCCTTCCGGTTTTCTTACAGATTTACAAATTCGCGCTCCATATGTTCGAATGCCATAGAGAGTTGAACATCACTACGATCTGTTCCATCTGCATCAGCTCCATTTTCATCCAGAGGAGCATCCATAATAATACAGTTATAGAAAGAAAGGTGACGAACATCAATACGGCTTGAGTTAGTGATAAACATTTCACAGTCACAAACCACATCCTCTTTACGGAATGAATATTTGGTGTCACGATCTGCAATCTTCTGTTTCCAATCATCAACGAAGTATGAAATAGCTTGGTCTTCTTTATCAATGAAGGACAGGGTGAGCTGACCATTTGTAGACTGACCTGTTTGCTGACGAATGACATAGTTACCACGCATTCTCTTTTCAAAACCATTCACACTAGTATCCATGCTGAGGTTAACGGAGTTCAGACGTTTGTGAATAAGATTATTGCCTGGGAAGTATACAATCTTAGGACCACCACTTCCACCAATTCCAAAGTCGAACTGCCACATATCACCGCGTAGGAATTCTTTGTTATCATCCCAATATGACTCATGATAGTCAATAAATTTCATGTGGAGCTCAGAACCACGAACGAGCTCTCTAACTGATTGTGCCATAAATATTGTTATTATAGTTTACTGTTATATTCAGGCTAACATTATTTTTCACCAGATCATTCATGGTAGTCTCAAGAGTAATTTTCAAAGACTGTCCATTATTCTCTGGTTCAAATTCTGTTATTTCAATTGCCCTAACTATTGAAAACCCACTTGAGATAGAGTAGATTAAGTCTGAAATTTTTGATCTAATTACCCCAAGTAGTTGTTGTCCTAATATATCTCCACTATTCTTTTGTAATTCTCTAAAGACTTTCCCTGCAATAAATCTAGTCCATCCAGTAGTTATGTAAGTGTCACCATCCTGATAATCTTTGTAGAAATAGGTTTGGTTATCACATACTAGATAATTTGATTTATATTTCTTTAGTTGATCCTCTATATCTTCTTCAAGGAATGCGTCTTGGGTTGGAGTTTTATACAAGATATCTTTTACTGAGATAGAATATTCATTTAGTAGTAATCCTCTTAAATATGCATAATAAGCTGGCCTCTCTTGATAGTTGATGGTCATTGGTTTAAAGAAGTATACTAATCTATTTTCTTCATCGTCAGTAAGATTGTAGATATAATCCCCCAGATTATCAATTACGTCATTTTCTATCAGGAATTGGCACCCTACTTCTTTTGCGTAATCTAGGAATAGTGGATAAGGACTCTCTGTTATAATATCCGATGTGTATTTATACTTATCAGGTATTAAGAAATAGTCCGGATAAACAGGATCATTATATTCAGTGGAGAGCATTTGTTTTAGAGAATATTTATACATCTCTGGGTTTGTATTTTCGACAACCGCTCCTCTAAGATAATAAGTTCCTGTTCTTAGTTCATCTCCATAAAAATTACATCGAATAAGTTTTGATTGTTGTGATATTAAGTTGTCCAATCTTTGTTCTCCGGGGATATATTTTAGTGAACCTTCGAAGACTTCAGAATATGAGTATCTTGTGATTATTGTTCTATAAGTGTCATCAGTTTTTTCTATGACTACTTTTATCAGATCATCTTCAAATTCTGAGCTTCTACCTATGGTTTTACTTACTACTTCTATTCCAGGAGTTATGTATCTAGATAAAACAGCTTCAGTTATTTTAATTTCTGGTTCAACTTTAATATATGTTGATTTATAGAAGTTTGTTACAGGTATGATAGTTTTCGAATAGATGTAGTCTTTATTATCTTTAGTTATTATAGTGTAGCCAAGTCTTTCAATTCCAGTCTTTAATGTTTCGAGGGAGTCAACTTGTGTGCTTTTTCCTTCAAACATCTCTTTTACTTTTTGAGGAACTTTGTCTATATTAAAGTAGAATAATTCCCAAAGACTAATATCAGTTCCATGAGTAGAGTTCGGAATAACAAAGTAATCGTCCTCCGAATATGATCGTTCCCCTGAGATACTAAACATTAAAGTTTGATATCCCGTAGCAACTTTTTCAGGATCGATCTCCGTCATATATTGCTGATCTATATCTTCAAGTTGGTCTATAATATCTTTATTCTCGTAGACTCCAAAGCTATTAGTTTCACTATTATAATCAAGATATGTAAATTCTATTGTATCAAGCCCCGGTGTAGAAACAATTAAGGTATCTCTGTTATCTGAAGAAGAGCTAGTCAAGTTCAAGTTTTGGGGGAGTAATTCTATGTCAAAAATTCCTCCATCCTTATAAATCCAAAGGTCCTCAGAATTGAAAACATGAAATTTAATTGGTTTTTTATGGATTCGGGAGATTTGATTTATAGGGTTCAGTAATTCTTTTCTTACTGTTTCCTCTGTACAAAATTCTCTTCCTCCTGCGTCTTCAACCACCACTAAATCTCCTCCAGAACTAACCTTTAATCCAACTACCTTAATCTCAGTTCCATTATTATATCTGAACTTATATTTTTCAGGAGATAATACAACTTTACCTACCCATTCAAGTTCTACATCTCTAAGCCATACCTCATTATCTTCTATATAATTATCAAGATCTATATAACCTTCTCCACCTATTGTTTCATTTGATACTGGTTTATGTAGGTAGAGAACTATTCCCATATTTAGTAATTCTTGTAAATAGGAATAATCTTTAAAGTCTTTACCAAACCATATATCAAGCTCTTCAGTAGTTCTAACAAGGATTGGCTTTTCATAAGACATTTCAGAGTCTAAGATTTCGCCTAATATAATCCAGTCATTAGTTTCTTGATAGTACTGTAAATTTATTGATCCTAACTTTATATACATGGTTTAGTAGAGTTTATATTAATCCGATACTAGAATTTATAGCTCCAGTAACTCGTTTTTCTATTTCTAATGCTACTTGTTCTCCGAGGTTTTTCATGATATCTAAAGAAATAGATGCTTTGTTAGATAAGTCTTCCGTTGGGTTTTCACCTACAATCGAGAAAGTAACATTAAGATCTGTACCACCTGAATCAACTTCCCCAACATATTCTTCTGCATAGTCTTTAAGTACACAGAGAAGATTATATTTATTTAGGAGATTTAATTGAGGATTCAGGATATAGATTTTTATATTGAAGGCTATATTCTTATAGGAAGCAATACAGAAATGAGTTTTGTCAATTCTGGTTAGGTCAGTCTTGAAGTTTCTAGGAGTACCTTCATAGAATTCCTTTTTATGAGAGGTTGAATTATAGACAGATACTTCAGCGCATCTTTCAAAATACCTCTTCCAAGATTTCCAAGAGTCATCTACAAAGGTTAGTCGAAGTTCATTAGTAAATTCCATACCAGTCGGATAATCTACACTACCCTCATATAATGGAAGCGACTTAGTTTGAAGCTTAGATTTCTGTAACTCGAAAGCATTAATAGGAGCCCAATATCCATAATTCGTTATAACCCCATGAATCTCTTTGTTTATGAGATTAATTTCTTTTATAGACGGCAAGAAAGAGTACCCACCATTATTACAAGTACCAGAAGATGAACAGAAGGGCTCTATTGTTACTTCCCAATACATATTAGTATCAAGAGTAAAGGTATTATAGGAACCTTTAGCATCTGTCATAAATTTACCTGGAGTTGTTATGTAGGGGCTTGCTTTAAGTAATGCCTTAAGCTCTGCCAAACTTCCAACTGGTGCTTCTCCAACAATCGGACATAATTCTTCGAGAGTAGCCTTAAAACTATCAGCCTTCCAGTATCTGTTGTAGAAGGTATTTCCAATTAAGTCACCAACAGGATCAGTACTTCCATATCTTGAGGTTCGATTATTGACAGCTTGGAAAACAGCATCACCATAACCTCCTGGAATTGCTTCACCGTTGAGATGAGAGGGTTTATTCATTGGATTTTTATGTCCTGATGAAGATCCTGACCATTTACTGATTACATTCTTAGAGGCATCTTTAACCGCACCAACTAAGTCAGATCCTGGGAGACGTGGAAGATTGCTTTTCTTATAATCAACCAGTTTTACAATCATCTCATCTAGCGCATCTCTACGATTTGTTCCAGTAAGATATGGACCAATTGCTTCCTCAGCTTTTGCCCAGATAGAACCCGAAGAGGTATCAACAGGAACACGTAAAGCTGTCTGACTTCCGAAGTAACTCATTTCGAGAGTATTATTGATGGCGTCTCTAAATTCAACTGCTCTTTTAGGGGTTAGGATATTAGTGCTGAGATAACTTGACATAAGACCTTCAACTTTTTCCATCCATCCATCAACCTCACCCTCATCCGCAATCCTCATAGCAACCTCATAGAGTTCAGAGTCGGAAAGACCAGAGGTATATTGTTTTAGAGTTTCAGCTTTAGATATATCAGGTGCATCTCCAAGATTTTCCAATATCTTAATGATTTTATCTTCTAGGTCATCTTTTCCGTCATTTTCATTTATTGGAATATCTATAACCTCTTCAGAAAGATTATCAATTTCTTTATTCTCATTTTCCGGAATCCCAAGAAATTGATCATAAAGTTCTTCTGGTTCTCCATTTTCATTATCTGGTACCTCTAAGAATTGATCATAAAGTTCTTCCGGTTCTCCATTTTCATTTTCCAGGATCTCAACCACTTTATCTCCTAATTCATTTTCTCGGTCATCTTCCAAATCAATCCTTTTATCCTCTAACTCATTTTCCCGACTATCTTCAAGATCTAACCTTTTATTCTCCAACCCAACCTCCCGTGAATCTTCCAGCTCTAAGATTTTATCAGAGAGTGGCAAATTCCGTTCATCTTTTAGGTCGAGTCTTTTATTGGTTAGCTCATTCTCTCGATTATCCTTAAGGTCTAGTCGCTTATTCCTCAACTTAGTTTCTCGGGTGTCTAATAGTGAAAGGAGTTTGTCAGAGAGAGTAGTTTCACGTTCATCTTCTAAATCTATTCTCTTTTCCTCTAACCCATTTTCCCGATTATCTTCTAAGTCAATTCTCTTCTCCCCTAATTCTGTTTCCCTATCATCTGTCAGGTTAAGTCGTTTTTGGGAGAGTTCATTTTCACGATCATCAGTGAGGTTTAATATCTTATCCCCTAATTCAACTTCAGTATCATCCTTAAGGTCAATCCGTTTATTCCCTAATTCAGTTTCTCGGTCGTCTTGGATATTTAATCTTTTACTTCCTAACTCTACTTCACGATCATCAAATAGGCTTTCTTTTTTCTGGGATAACTCGACTTCTGGGATTTCTTTTTCTAGACCAACCTTTTTATCTTCAAGTTCTGTTTCTCTCTGATCTCTTAACTTTAGAATCTTATCTCCCAGATCAACTTCAGTATCATCCTTAAGGTCAACCCGTTTATCCCCTAACTCAATTTTCCTATCATCTTTCAGGTCAAGTCGGTAATTTTCAAGTTCTCCTTTCCAGTCATCCCAAATTTTTAGTTTTTTATCCTCCAGTTCAACTCTAGTATCATCCTTAAGATTTACACGTTTATCCCTTAACTCATTCTCCCGATCATCCCAGAGTTTTTCTTTCTTTTCGGATAACTCAGTTTTTTGATCAACGCTTAGGTCTATACGTTTAGTTTCTAGGCCATTATTTCTCGCGTCCTGAATATCTAAGCGCTTTTCTCCAAGTTTAAGGTCGGTAGAAGGAATATCAAGATTTACACATTCATCTTCAAGTTCTACTGTTCTCGAGTCGGTTATGTCAAGTCGTTTATTTCCTAACTCAACATCTTCCATAATCTCCAACCCAACTTTCTTATTCCCTAACTCTATTTCACGATTATCCTTTAGGTTCACGCGCTTTGAAGATAAGGACGCATCTAACATGGCCTGAAGATCTAAACGTGTATCTGTAAGCGTGATATCTCTTTCATCAATTAGTTCTACACGCTTCTTCCCTAACTCTACCTCTCCTCTTACCCCCTGAATTTTAAGAATAGTATCATCAAGTCTGGCTATCTCTTCATTCAGGTTGTTAGGTCTTTTTACAGAGTTATCAATAAGCTTAGTAGTTCTCGTATCGTTCAGGTCAAGTCGCTTATTCTCTAACCCAACTTCCTTCTCAGTTCCTCCATCAGTTTCCCCATCATTGTCAGGCCTCTTTACAACATGACCAGAACTTCCACTACCTCCACTTCCACCCCCATCACTTTCATCTTGAGAATGGGAGGAAGAGTCAAGACCCAATACTTTTCTTTCAAGTTTTATCTCTTTCTGATTTCCCGGAGCCTTAACAATTTTTCTTCCGAGATTATCAACTTGCGGTATTTTTCCAGTACTATAACCTGTGACACCAACCAGCTGATCCTCAAGACGGGTACTCTCTTCGTATACTTCTTTTATGGACTTGAGATACTTAGAGAGCTGCCCAATTTCTTCCGGTCTTGTCAGCTTTTCAGAACCAGGCAATCTATTACTTCTGTTTAATCTCTCATCCATATTATTCGTCTATTGTTTCTATGATGCTGGAGAGAGTGTATATGAATAAAGTATCGGCATCTTCACTAAAACCCTGCTTCATACTAATCTTAAATCTATATGTTCTCTTGTTGCGGGTATATTGTAATTCATCCCCTACTCGTAAAGAACCATCCGGACTATAAGATTCAATGGTGTCACGGTTTCTATTCCATACATCCCTCATATCATTCATGTTTATAATCAATCTCGTAGTAAATTGATCATAGTCATTCTCAAGCGTGGAATCAGAAGAATATGTACCTCCAAAAACATTCTTCCATTTTGAATTGTCCTTGGGTCGGAGTACTACAAAATCAGTGCCTAATAACTTCATCGGCAGAGCCATATTCTTCATTCCAATCGAGTAAAGTTTATTAGCCTTCTCCAACAACTTTGAGGCCATATCTTCGTTGTTCGTCATATTATTTTTCAATTAATACAATAAATTCACAGATCTCAATAATATACTTCACCAACTTATAGTACTGATTTTCATTCAGCTTAGTCGATAAAGTCATAACATATAAATCTCGATCTTGCTTTGTCTTAGTCCTAACAAAACTTCCAAAGGTGTTACGAATATAGTTATCAATATCATACTGATTATATTCATAGTCCAAAGGTAAGTTAATTCTAAGATCTCCTAAATCCGTTGTCATTGAAACAACATCCCCAGGTATTCTAGTAGAGGTATCGTAATCTTGAATTCCCTCTTTATCTAGTTTCGCCATTATCCTTTCTAGCATAGGTGTTCTAGAATAAGTTTTCGTTCTGAGTATTATCATCCTTCAAAAATGTTAAACGTTATCTTAGTTTGCATCAACTTTTTCAAGATGAACTCAAACTCTTTTCTACTTTCGATGGTATAAAGGAAGATCAATACTTTTCCCGTATCTGTTCTCGTAACCTTTCCCTTTAAAAATCCATAGAAATCCTTGTCAATCTTTTTTCCGGATTCACTGTCTTTAAGAGTAGTCACAATAAATCTTCCCTGAGCCATACTAAAATTATCCTCCGCCTTCTTACTACCAATCGTATAGTTAAATCCTTCTATATAATGCAATTTATTTAAGGTATCCTCTAAGTAAGAATTCCCAAAGTTTTCACGAGCAGAAGGAGCACCAGATTTTATAAGCTCATCATTCGAAATTTTTTTAGCTGAGTTTTGAATTATGTTCATTACTACGTTTGATAAGCTATTACCCCAAGTTGCAGAAATACCACGCATAGGGAAAGAAACTGACTTGGATAAAATCTTTGCAAACTCATACTTACTTATTTCTTTAACGCTAAAATCCTTCTGTTCTTCCTCTACACTTTCTTCAAGACGAGCAGATACAAAGGCCTTATTATCAAGCAAATTTATCTTAGTCTGTAGGGAATTTGATAACTCCATAATGAAAGAGGAAATAACTTGATAATTAGTGAAGACAATGGAAACTGCATAAGAATTTAGTCTCTGATTAATCAAAGCAGAAGTATATTCCATTCCAACAAACTTCTTACAGTAATAATCTAAACACTTATTCACTTTCTCAAGATCTTCTGACGTTAAACCATAAGTATACATTGTTACTTGGTTGTCTGAAACAGCAAAGTTAATTTTATAGGCCGTTACATTCCTATCATTAAAACTAAACTTCTCATCAACACTTGCACGCTTATCTATAGAGTCTCCAACAGTAATGCCAGAAGCTCTATAAATACCAAACTGACGGCGTATATTTTTGTCTACTTCTCTATATTTCACAGAGGTCATTGGATTGTGAAGGTAATTAATAAACATCTTCAGAAGGACGCTCCCTAGAAAACCCCACTTACCTCCAGTGATTGCTCCCTTAATTGCTTCGTCGTTCACTACCTTTCCAATAATACCACCAACAACTGCACCGCCAACTGTCCCTTTGCCAATAACTTCAACGGCACTAGGAACTTTATCCATATCCTTAGGACCTGTGTAATGACCCTCTTGGATAGTAAACTCTTTCTGTCTAAATTTAATCATAACATAAGTCCTATTTGATTGTATGCCGCTCTTCCTATATTAGCAGCATTATTATTTACAGTAGTTCTAACAAATTTCTTAACAGGTTTTATAGCGTTTCCTACTGTATATTTTCCAACGCCAACCTTATTTACACCATCCCAAAGTTTCTGTTCATAAGGGGCTACAACAATTGAAGTAGAAGTAGCACCAGGAACAGGAGCTAAAGGCATTACAGCAGATACAGGTGACTTTGTAGCTCTCTGAATAACATATTTATTGGCGAGAGTTCCAGCTGTACCACCTGGATCCATAATAGCAGCGTCTTTTAATTGATTTGCTGACTTCTGTACGCCTCTAACTTGTTGAACCGTTTCCCTATTGATCTGCTGACTCGTTTTTGGCCTAAACTTTACTTTCATATGAGCGGGAGTTGGTTTACCTGTTACAATCTCTTTCGCAGTATTTCCAACTTTAAGACCAGCATTATCTATAGCAGTCATAACATTATTACCAGCTCTCTTCACGGTACGGACAACTTTCATCAGCTTAGAGGAATGTTCTTTTTGTCTAAGTATAATCATAACATTATTAATCAAGTAATTCTCCGTACCAACCAGATTGAAGAGCAAAATTATCACAACGAGCCCTCAATTCTTGGTAGCTTGAGTCAACATTTGCAAGAACATCTACACTCATCGATGGAAGTGTTACAGATGCTTTTTGCTGTCTGATATAGTCCAGAAGATGACACATACATAAATCCATGAAATATTTTCCTCTAGCACCTTCCTCAACATTAAGCCAATAAATTGCTGAGCGTCTGCTTCTAGAATTAAATGTCTTATCCTTTTTAAAATCTGGAATTATAGGTCTAGAACATATACCCTTCATGTAAAATTGTGTCATAGAGGGCATATCAGCTATAAAGAGATATGGACGAACATAGTCACTAAAGCTGGTGTATGCTCCAAATACAGGATAGCTACTAACTCCGGTCCATCCACTAGCTAATCTCCATTTTGGAAGGGAATTTGGAACTAGCACAATCTGATCTTCTGAAATAATACAATCTAGGTATAAAGTGAAATTAGATTTTACTTCAGCATATCCAGGCATTCCATAACAAGTTCCCATCTGTTCTGTATTCATTTTCATTTCCAGAATCAATGGGCAAGTAATCTCAAACTCTCTTAATGCATTCTTTATAATTTCAAGTAAGACCTCATCAGCAGATAAGTAATCATTCAGCCCTAAAAGCTCATCAAGAGAGTTCAGAGCAATGAGAGATGAGCGAATGAATAGCTTCTTCTTTAGGTCTGTTAATAATACTTTATCCATGTTAGATAAGATTTAGTTATATGTCTTAGGAATAAGTTTTTGGGTTAAATCTATTCCATTATTAATAAACTCTGATATAATAATTTCAAGTTTATTATTATCAGTGTATGGGATTGATAGAAGTTTTATATTATTTTTAGAACAATATTCAAATACCAATTTATCTCTTCTTACTTGATCATAATATTCATCTATTGTTGGTTGGAAATAACTGACTTGTTCGTAGTGTTGTTTTCCATTATATTCTATATAAATATTATAATCCGGTATATAAATATCAATAAAACATCTTCTTTTTCCACACTTTCTAGTGTTGTCTTCTACCCAAATAAGATGATATCTTTCTGCTTTTAATTTAAGTTTGTTAACAACAATATTAAAGCATTTTTGTTCTGTACTATAAGATATTTTATGTGAACATGTTGGACATCCATTTACAGTCTCACCAAGTATAAATTTTTCAAATTCAGTAGTTTCCCAAACAGATCCACATTTATTACATCTTAAAATAAGTTTAGTAGAAGTACTGATATATCTTCCACCAACAAATCCTAGAAAACTAATATCAATTCCTTGTTCTTTTCTTTCCTCAATAGAATTAAGAATTAGATCTCTTTTTAACTCTTGAACACTATCAAAGTAGAATTCTTTTCTGCATTTTTTACAGATTAATCCATCTTTGATGTGCATTAGCTGTCCATAGGATCTTATAAATTCTTCATTATGCTTTTTACATAAAACCGTTATCTTTCTATTTGGATCAGAACCGAGTTCATCTTCTAGTAATATTTTTGAAAAATCATATTGAGGAAATTCTCTAAACTTCTCAATCAAAAAGTCAGAAATTTCTTTATTACTTTTTGTTCTATTATGATTTATACAGGAAATACAAAATGTATTATATTTCTTTTTTAGAAATTTCCCTAATATGGGATATTGAGTTCTGTTGTGAATATTACATCTAATAATTAACTTTAATTTATTATTAGGTATTGTTCCTACTTCATCTAAAAATCCTAAAAATGAAATATTATATCCAGATGAATTAATTTCGGATACTCTATTATTAATTTTTAGAATTAATTCTTCCTTTATTTTAATAGCCTTAGATTGTTTTTCTTTTTGCGCTTTTTCTGAAAAACATTTATCACAGGCTTTTATATTAGTCCTTCCATCTCTTACAAATCCACGGTAATTAAATTCTTTTGTTTCTTCATGTTTTAAACAATATATTATTACTGTAGATTTATCTGGTCCAATCCATTTACTATCTTTAAAGCCAATAAATTTTACATTATACCCTTCAATGAGATTTAATTGCTGTATTTTACTATTAATTTCATTAATAGCTTCTGATTCTGTTTTTAATTTACTCATAATTTATTTTTATTTATTTGAAAATATGAGGAGAGCACTAAGCCTTAGAGAGCAAATAATACCCCGTTTGCTAGTTACTCTCCTCAAATTACTTTCGTAATATACTATCTATAATTAAGCATATGTTCCACTTCCCCAAGCATCATATCCAGGATTGCTAATGTCCTGAGATGAATCGTAGTAGCAATTGTAAATTTCTATATACTTCAATGAGTTAAAGAATCTTACATTAATTACCACATGAACTTTATTCTGACGAGCTAACTGTGCATCATCAATATATTTATATATCTCTATATAAATTTAGACTATATCATCTAGTTTCACATATGTAGTCGTTGAAAAAGATCTGTTCTAAAGATCTTTCTGCTGATTAAGTTAATACTTTTCCAGCATTTGGTGAAATTTTCTCTATTATTTTTTAATAGAGCCCCAGATGTTTTACAAGTAGGGACAGAAGATCTGATATCCATTGACAGTATAAGTCATCGGAAGAATAACGGTCTTAAAGAAGTAATCAATAGTACTCTTAATTTCATCGCAAGTTACCTGACTAATCTGACGACCAATAAATTGCCAGAGAAGACGAGGCATGGCTTTTGCAATACGAAGCGCCAGACGAGAATTACACTCTTCCTTCATGATGTTATCCTCAGAGGTTTTTGTTACATTCTCATTCCAATTCCACTGTTGAGTTTGAATATTCCACTTAACTGTATTAACTCGCTTAGAGAGCAAAAGCTGGCGGGTTCTCTTATTAAACTCAGTTACTGGTCTTTGATATTGGGCAATACCTCCAACCTGGCCAAGGGTTCCACGAAATTCCTCATTATTCCTGCGGTTTCTAGCTACAGTCTCCCAATATACAACTGCTGGGCTTGCATAGAATTTCCATCCAAGAGTGCCTGTGTCTACATCATGCGGAGCAGATAGCATAATTCTGTAAGAGTCCTGTGAAAGACGACTAGCGCTATTTCCAATTGTCATATAGTTTGTACTATTGACAGTAGAGGCATTATAGAAATATCCCTCTCCACCTGAAATAGCATAATTGGCCATATAGCTCTGGAAAGAAGGTTCAGTATTGCCTAAGTCGCAAAGTCCTTCAGTAATATAAACTTCGTCAATAGCAATCTGATCAAGTGCTTTCTTCAGGTCAGTATCAGAAACATTAAGGATCTTGTACTTAGTAGGATCAATAGTCAAGTTTGCATAGAGTTGATCTTCACCATTCTTTGAACATTTATAGTAAGCAGTAGCATCTTCAGCACTAGTACCGATTCCATAGATAACACCGTCTACCATACCGTCGATTTTCCAAAGATCATCAACACTGGCAACATATCCTGTTACCTGATCACCCTCACTCAACTCATACTCATTCCAAGTATAGTCGTCATTACCATAACCATAATAATTTAGGCCAAGATCATGCAGGTCATCGGGAAGCTCAAGCTGAATCATAGAAATCAGTGAGTTAATCTCAGAAACCTCCATATCACCACGACCAAGAATATTACCAACATTGAAGAAACTTACCTCGCTATTAACGGAGGGATCCCAAACAGCAATTTCAAAGAAGTCGCGTTCCAGATTTGCCTTTGACGGCTCTTGTGTACCATTCTTAGTGAAAGTATCAAGAACGCTAGTCAGGACGGTATAAGGTGACTGACTGGAAGGTGTAAGTTCATTCTTCTGATTATCTGACAGAGTTTTATTAATTACGGCATCGTGATTAAAACGACGAATTCTAACCTTAAGCTCTGTTGCAGAATTAAACTGGTTTGTAGCATAGTAAGGAACCTCATCAAACCCAGACCAGCCAGTAGAATTCAGGTCAATAATTTTCTGCGTATCTTCTGTGGTTTCCCAATCAGGCAGACAAGGAAGAATATACTGATAACCTGTAATAGGATAGCGAGAATCAGTAGTATCAATAATGTAAGAACCAAGATAAACTTCGTCAAACATTACTGCCATTACCCTCTGACGATCCTCCAGAGAAGAATCGGCATCAATTAAAATTTCATTCTCACATTTAACATCAGTATAGTACTTGTAAGCAGGAGAGAAGAACTTAGATGTCTCATTCAACTGGTCTACAAGGTCAGGAAGGTTGTTAATATAATAATCATACTGTGCTCCTTCATCTGTAGTACGATTACCAAGAACACCAGTACCATTAATAGCAATACCCCATCCGTCCTGGTCATGGTCTGCATTATCCGCATCTATGTCTAGAACGAATTTGAAGATTTTCTCAGAGCCTGGCATTTTCTTCAGGAGCAAACCATCACGAAGAATATAATCGTTTAGGTCACCTTTTACCATAGGCTTCGAGAAATAGATGTTGTCAGCTTTAGATGCGCGACATACCAACAATGTATTAGAACCTGCCAGACGATAAGCATTAGCCCACATTGTAGAAGGAATTTCTTTATCTGCTCCCTCATATAATTTCTGCAGAGACTTAAGATAATCCTGAGTAATGTCACCAGATGCATATGTAGCAAGGAATTCTTTCTGTCCGTTAATGAGAGTCGGAACACTTGGACCCGCATCGGATATAAGAACAACACCAATAATCAGATCCTCACCTACTGTAGGATTGAGGGGAGCTGACTTTACAATCTCATGAACTTTAATATAAGGTTCATTAGTTTGAATCCATTGTGCCATTTGTCTATATAATTTTTAAAATTTATTATCCAACTTCAACTAGGTAAACAGGATATTTATTCCTGATAAAGTACTCTGCGATTCCTGTAACAAGTCCAAGATTAGCAGATGAATCAGAGACTGTTGAAATTGAAATGTCATTATACTTATCGGACAGTTTTGTATTTACTGTCGCTGTATTTGGAATATTCTTTGCCATGTTAAGAGTTACAGTCTTAAGTTTAGTATCTGCAACGGTATTAACAAGGAGTTGCATATTTCCTGAGTTTTTCGAGATCACAATACAAACTTTTATTTTCAAATCATTTGCTGTTTTTGGATCTCTAGTATAATCGATTCCCTCTCTAAAATTATCTTTTTTCAGGTTTTCGATCACACCTTGCATTAATCTAGCATCCACGGTAGTAGCTCTATTTACTTTCGTGGAGATATCTTTAGTTAATCCAACGAGTAGGCCTAAACCAGCACCAATTATAGTACCTCCTCCAATAATTGAGAGTTCTGTTTTCCAATTATCATCTTTTTTCTTGAAGATTGGGAGTTTGGTAGCGAGGGTTCCAATCGTTGCACCAATAGCAGCTCCATTTCTAACGCTAGAAACCATTCCAAATTGTTTTTGTCTAAACTTTATCATGGTTTTTTAGGTTTAAACGTTATGTATTTAGGCTTGGAATCTTCTTTAACTTCGCTTTTCTTAACTGTATTATCTAGTCCACGAATTGAGCGAGTTAATTTATCCATAGCCTCAATCTGTTTGTCTTGATACGCACGATCGTTTCTATGTCTACTAGCATTTGTCGCAAGATTAGCTGAAGATACCCCAAGAGCAGTCATAGCAACTATTCCTTGAGGAGTTTTCACAAATTTTACAACTTCTTTAGATCTTCCACTAAATGTTTTCAATCTAAATTTAATATGAGTAGCCATCTCGTTGTGTCATATTAGATTTCCAATCCTTCTTTTCACGTCTTACTGCTTGTCTTTGTGCATAAGCAAGACGTTTATTATAGAAGTTATTTTCCTGTGCCTGATCGTTTCTATCTTTTAAAGCTTTTCCACCCATCAAGAGAGCACCACCAACAGCACCAAGTTTACCAAGTTTAGATGCTCTTGCTCCAGCCGTTGCAACTCTAGCACCCTTCTTTGCAAGTCCACTAGCTAAGCCTGCAGCAGCACCAGCAACACCACCTACAGTAGCACCTCCAAGAGAACCAGATACAACATTTTCATATCCAGGCTGTTTCTTTTTCTGCTCAGCCAAGATATCGGAGTCCTTCATTCTCTTCAAGTTATCTGTATCATCCCACTTAGTAAATGACTTTCTTTTCAAAATATATCTAGCCATATTCCTTATTTCACTTGTTTATTCTGCTCTTCCTCGTAATCGTAGGCATGTTTATCAAAAGCCTTAAAAGGTTTTCCTGCGGCTGACATAATAGAAGTACCAGCTGCGATGCTTCCAACACCCGCTCCTACATTGGCCGCTGTCTTATGATTCTGCATGAAAGTACCAACCTTTTTCGATATAGCATTTTCAGAGTTAGCTAAGGTATTTGCTGTATTCTGAACAGCTTTTGTACCACCTTTACCATAGAATCCAATAAATGAGCTAGCCTTATTAAAACCACTAGAGATTTTATTAGGGTCGGTAGCATTTTTAAACTTTGAAATAGCTGCTTTTCTCTTCTCTATATCAGATAAAACAGACTTTCCATTTCTAAGTCCTTCGGCATAAGTTTTTGAACCACTAGCTGCTAATTTTCTACCAATTTTAGTAGCACCAGCAGCATTTAAAGTTCCACCAATCTGAGCGGTAGCATTTCCAACAAACCTCTGCGATCTAGGTCCAAGTTTTCCATGTTTAGCTGCTACAAGAGCTCCAGCTGTACCCAAAATTCCAGTACCGATCTTGAGAAGTTTTTTACCAGTTCCTCCAGTTTCTGAATCATCTGAATATGCTTTTTCGGTTTGTTTAGCCTGGTCTTTTATTTGTTGACGTTGACCTAAATAACCAACTACAGGCATAGCAACAAATCCGGTATTTAATCCAGTTGCGAGCTTATCAATCTTACCATCTTTGCGTTGAATAGGATTAATAGCTTTTCCAACTTTTTCCATACCTCCTTGAATAGCCTGACTTCCTGTTTTACCTCCTAGTGCTTCAATCGGTTTTGCACCAAGTTTTCCTTTTCTAGCGAGCAAATATGTAGTACCTAATCCAGCACCCGCCAGAGCAGCTTTCTTTAAAAATCCTGAGTTTTTCTCATTGTGCCCTTCATCATGATCCTTGAGGGATGTAGTTATTCTATTTCCAGCATAAGTCATGGCACCAAATCCTAAACCTATTTTGGCAGCTTTCTTTGCATTTCCTTGCTGAGTCTTCCACAGGTCTTTAGCAAATCCTCCTAAATTTTTTATAGCTCCAGCAGGAATAGCAGCAAATAGTTTAACTTTTTTAGACATTTGTTTTTGCTGAACTACATGTTGGGCTATCTCAGGATTCGATTTAGCTTCTTTTGCGATTTTATTGAGAGCCTTAGTTTGACGATCTAGAGCAGCCTTTGTCTCTTCTGCTTGCTTTTCTTGTTCTTCTGCTTGGTTCTTAGATTGCCACATACTAAGACCTGCAGTTCCTGCTAAAAGTGCATTAGTTGGAGTAAGTAAGCCAGCAACAAGAGGAGCAACGAAGTTCTTTTGCCTAAATCTAATCATAGTTAATCAGCCTTAATACTTTCACCTACCGACTTAAGACCCTTACCTGCGGCACGAGTAGCAGCAGCACCAAGGCCAGCACCAATCAGCCAACCAACGGGACCCATACCAATACCAAGTGCGCTCTGAATTGCTCCACCAGTTGCAAGACCACCAGCAAGACCACCAATCTTAGTATCAGCAATATTACCAGCAGTTTCAGCAGCACCACCTATTACATTTTGAGCAGCTTCCGCAACTCCAAAGGTCTTTCTCTTAATTCTGTATACTTTGGGTTTCTCTACCCTACTATACATCGTCTCCTTTAATTCAGGAGTTTTAATTTCTAATCTGAACTTTGCCATTTTCCTAGCCTTCCATTATTTAATTCCTTACCCAGTTTTCTCATCTCATTACTTAGCGTATCAGGTTTGCCTAGTTCTCGATGTGATGTTTCCATTCTTCCGAGACGGTCAAGGTCAGTGTCATATTTTCTTCCCTTGATAAATCCTGGAGCATTAGTATTCAAGATATGAGTTCCTGAATAAGTTTTCCTTCTTAGAATAATCATCTTAAACTAATAAGAATATATTATAGTTAATACCGAAAGGCAGTATATTTAGGGCCCGGATTGCATCCTCTATAGACTTGAATTCTAGGACAAGCGATCTCTCCCTCTTATCATATTTTACAGCCTCACCAAGTAATTCCCTAACTTCATATGTCAGGTTTATGCTTGGACTTACACTGGCTGATATTGTAGGGGGAGCACCTTTTCCAAAATCTTTCTGTCTAAATACTACCGACATGTTCTTTTGCTTCTGGTTGTTATTATTATTATTTTGACCAGGAGCGAAAAGACCCATATTGAAATTAAGGGTAGCATTTCCAAGTCTCTTATCATATACTCTTTCTGGCAACCTAACTTCATCTGGGAGTTTGGCTTTAGCACCAATCTTAAGATAAAGTCTATACCTATCTCTATGTGCGAAAGACGTAGAGATAACAAATCTCTCAATCACTACATTATTTCCTCTGAGAACAGGAATTAGAGAATCTCGATCTATAACCTTCCACTTATTTTTATCTCCTCGTTTAAGTAGTTCGACATAAAGAGATCTCATTGCATCATACTCAGAGAATGTTTTTTGTCTGAATTGTATCATAACCTCTATTATTATTTGTTCACTACTACCGAGAGATTGTATTTTTCACGAATAACATCAATAATAGCAAGAATAATTCCCTTATGATCACATTCAGCGGTCACAATTCTATTTTTCTTGTCTATAGCGGTTATCCTCATTCTGAAAATATCTCGTAGCAATTTCTGTGTATAGTTATAGAGTTCCTTATCTTGTACTTGTATCTGATAATAACCGTACTCATTCTTTACGAAGGACACAAGTACCATAGCCTTAGAATTTATTCGGCTAACTCTATCTGCCTCTTCCGGACTAATAATGTTGAATGGTTTCCCCTCTTCACGCTTCAAGTATTCTATCGCTTCAGGCATTAGATCTTGAACTAGGGATTGTTTCTTCCTGAATGCTATCATTAGTCTCAGCGTTTTCTAATGTTAATTGTATCTCCTCCAAAAACTTATATCTTGTGTCAAAAATTTCATAGAAGTAAAGCTCACATGAAAATTGACACTGGAATGAGAAATTGGAATTATCGTCCAATTGATACAAGTGATTAAAGTCTTCTGTTAATTGTCCCCATTTTACAGCAGCAGTTATCCTTTCACCATATTTATCCCCAGTCTTAAATTCTGTG
>Ga0310691_10000641_pt1 | contig 61848 bp, 86 predicted proteins | sample 176DNAGHGlowgp2_FD_203887 | JGI IMG/M metagenome (GOLD analysis project Ga0310691, IMG submission 203887) | Sheep rumen microbial communities from Palmerston North, Manawatu-Wanganui, New Zealand - 1766 DNA GHGlow gp2 (v2) (version 2) | ecosystem: Host-associated > Mammals > Digestive system >... | reverse complement strand
CTGGTTAGGATAGGTTCTCCATTCTCCGTGAGAGCAATTGCAATGGGACCAGCGGTTCCGCCTTCCGGCACTGCAATATTCGCATTGAACGTAATCTGGTATCTAGCAAAACACTGATTGGTAATACCACGGAGAATAAAAATTCCTGTCTGATTTCGATGGATTACATATCCACGATTACAGGGAATAGAAGTTTCAAGGATCACAGGGGTGTTAATAGGCACCGTCTGGACCGCATTAGCTAAATATTCTGCCATAATTTAAGCCTCCTTTAGAAATTGCCGCAACCGCAACCAGCCATCTGCTGGCAGCAATTGGGATTCTGTACAATGTAGGCCGGTCTTGCTACAGGATTCAGATAGTCTTCAAGCACTGCAGTCTGGCGATTATTGTCAGCCAGTAACTGTGCTGTCTGAGCAGTCTGAGAAGCTGCAAGATTAGCCATTGTTAACTGCTGCTGGAGCTCTGCAATCTTTTCATTCTTAGCATCAATCTTATCCTGGCACATCTGGTCAAGGATTTTCTGAGTAGATGCAGTATTTGCTGTGAGAACGTCACGAAGCGCGTTGTTGACAGCTGCACGATCGGCACAAGCCTCGGTAGCAACCGTATACTTGAGATCTGCCAATCCAGCTCTGTTTTCGCAGCAACAATTCTGCAGAGCCATAGCAAGATTGTTCATGTTTGTGATTGAGTTAAGCTCTCTATTGCAATTTGCAACTTCTGCATTAGAGAATCCAGTAGTAATTGCATTCTGGATAGCGCTCAACTGTCCAGTAACACCGGCATTATCGAAACCTCTTACTACTTCATTCTGAGTCTGATTATTCAGAAGATAAGGATAGATAGTGTTCAGACTTCCGTTATTTCCACCAAAGCCTGCACCATTTCCCCATCCGCCTCCAAATAAAGCGAAGAAGAACAGGATGATCCACCAGCCATTATTGCCGAACATGTCACCCATACCATTACCATACCCGCACATCGGGCTAACAGGCATAACCATATTGTTACCATTATCTACTAAAGACATCTATGTGTCCTCCTTAAAATTTATTTATAAAAGGACCCTGTCTAATATTTTTCAGCGCGCTTGACGGGTTCCTCTTATATCTTTACATTAAAATTTGAGGGTCATACCCAATCTTTGCGCCATTTGTTTCATGGCATCAATATCATCCTGGGTTAATTTCCCAGAATTCATTAAATACTGAACCACCTGCTGTGGATCATTCCTATATTCGAGTGGAATATCAATTCCCCTCATCTGTCCAATAAATGCTATTGGATTTTGTTTAAATCTGTTATATGATTCCACCATATCAAAGCCCCTATTTTGAGGTTTTTGCTGGCCTTGCTGCATGGCATTAAAGATCGGACTCGGCATTTCTCTGTCCTCCCTTCTTATCAAATCTAGGCTTTCTCTGTTCTGAAAGCATATTGATCATCTTATCTGCAAACGCATTAAAGTCGTCTTTTGTCACATATTCCGGTTTAACTTCGGTTGCTACTGGAATATCATTGGATGGAGTTTCAAATACTTCTGTATAATTGAACTCTCTAAGTGGACTAGGAACACCATAAGTGTCCATCTTCTTCAAATAAAATTTCGATTCCTCGCTATCCATGAGCAAAACAGTCCTACCGGGCATTACCGGATAAGCTTTTGCTGAATTACTGCCGCCTTGAATAAATCTTACTTCCAAAGTATCCTGTGGTGCTTGTACCGGAGGAATTGGAAATGGATTAGGATTATTATAAAATTGTGGCGGATAAGGTAAATACGGATTAGTATAGTTTGCCATATTAAGGCCTCCTTAAATATTATTTCTTTTTCCAAAAATAAATTGGAATTTTGTCCCCACTATCCCAAGTATCATAGTAATCGCCATCGATAACAGTTACAACATGTGTACCTGTGGCTAAAAGAAATTTCCCTTCAGGATTATCCCTGCAAAAATCGCTAATAGTAAAGCAATCAGGGCAAGTATCGGGTATAATATGACGTCTGTAACCATTCCGGTTAAGGTATTGTCCCCATACAGCATTTGAATCTAATAAGTCTTTCATTTCAAAACCAAGAACACTTAAATCTGTATAGATTTTATCCCAAGGTTCATCCATTAAAAGTGAGATCGCTCGTACTGCACAGTCGCCAACATTTTTATGACGAGGATTAAGATTCAAATGTCTAAACACGTCGTCTACCTCTCGTCACTAAATATTTGTCAATATTTTTATCAGCATCCTTTAGACCTTCAATATTATTACCATCGATACTATGCTTTAAGATTGCTTGCACTGACTCTATCATTACAATAGAGCCTTCTTCTAGGTCCTCAATTCTTCGTACATCTTTGTCAAAGTGTAAATCATACTCTTGAAACTTCTGTTCTACTTGTTTTTTGAACTCATCAAACTCCGTCTGGATCTTATTTGCTGGCTCTTTACTTTTCTGAACCAGTGTGTAAATAAGAATAAAAGTATTTAGGAGGAGTACAACAAAGGTTACGATCATTGAGGTTATCTGCATCCATTCTTTGATTCCCATTAAGAGCCTCCTATGTGGTCGATTTAGTATATTGGACAGTGACATATATATCATTTGCGCTAGTATAATAACCAGAATATATTGTTATTTTTAGACCGTCAGCTGGATCATTATCCATTGCAACTGATGTATAACTTCCTGCGCTCCAACTTGGATTATAGTTATCAAGGGTATATAAGTTTGCCTCATTTGCTCTCAACAGTGGTGTTATTCTTACATCAACTAAATAATCAACATTTTCAATACCTAATGTGTAAACTTTTTCGCCAGTGTTTGTTATTTTTCCTATATTTACAGTTTTTTGATAAATCGTACTTCCATCAACCCAAGTTCCGACAGCCCTCTCTTCTGTGGAGTAGATTTCGCCTCCACCCCCATTTTGAGCTTTTTTGTAAAGATAGATTTCTTCATTTGTCATAAAGCATCACCTCACATTTCAGCCCAGTGTTTCGTGCCATCGAGAATGTAAACTTTCTTGTCTTCAGCACAGTATGCTGTAGAACCGATTCCGACATTTACAACTGCACCTTCAATATTCAGAACTAAAGGCATTTCGTCAAGTTCTTCTTTAGTATCGCAGTAAATATCTGCGGTTGCCCATGAGGGCTTATAATCTCTAATTCCAATCATTCGTTATTACCTCCATTCGGAATATAAATAGGGATAGTTTCTCCATTAATTACGATTTCTGCAATCAGTGTTCCTGACTGAAATTTGGGAATAACTTCAATGGTATCATTCTGCTCCCCAATAACATTACCGTTAACTATTAGCTGGCCCATCCTGCTCCTCCTCTCTGTCAAGTTCAATTTTTAAACGCCACTCAAGTTCATTTAAATTATTTTTCATAAGTTCGATTACAGAGCTGTTAAGCGGAGGATCAAATAATAACCTGACTCGATTATAAATGCAAGTCTTAACCATTTGAGCATGGGCCGAATCATCGCCAAGGTAATCTTCCCAGGTTTCTTTAGGTCCTTCAATATAAAAACCTTCTTTTTTTAATCCAGTAACCTGGCCCAAAATATTAATAGCTGTATTAATATGAGCCAAAATATCATTATCGAAATGCGTATACTCTGGCTCAATTCCGAGCATGTGCTTAATTGTATTAAATATACTGTCTGTTAGAACCATAGTTTACCTCCTAGAATATACTTACTCCAGTTTTAATATCATTATCGATAATTTCTTGTGGCAGATTTTCTCGTATGGATTTTAATTCTTCTTCCCCTCCATAAAAATCTTCCGCTATTTGTTTAATGAAATCAAAGAATGTTATTTCCGGAATAATGCCAATTAAATCTTTAGATTTAGCTGCATACTGAGCCGTATACATTGTCTTCAAAATATCATCAGTTATGTCCTTTTCTACTTCGCAATAGCATTCGTGATAGAATCGTTGTGCATTGAACCAGCACTGATCAGCAAAGATTGGTTTCTTTTCCTTGCATTCAATATAAGTAAAGTATTGGCCAATCATCATTTCAACAATGAATCTTGTGATTCCGCCATTAAACGGATTTTTCTTCTTGCAGAATTTTGCCGCATTAATTGACGCAATAGTAGAACCAATCGGACATAAATCAAAGTTGTACTGAGGTATTCCCTTGTCATCTACTCCAGTTCTAGTAATCGAATGCTCCGAACCTTCTTTCCAAATATATACTGGTTCATTAATTACATTAATTTTGAATGGCGTACCATCAATAGTCATTCTTATTTTCCAGTTAAATTCTCCATCCTCCATGGCTCGTAATTCGCTAAAGCCTATTCCATTCTCCTTTAAGAATTTAACATTATAGATTCTGCCAAACACCCATGGATGAGATACATCATTTCGTGGCGCAAGTAGCGTTTTTCCACTGGGGTGCTTAATTTCTTGCAGGAAGGCACCTTGAACTTCTATTGAATCGGAGGATATGGAAGTCATTAAATTCTCTACAGCTAGGGGACTAGCTAAAATATCGTCGGCATCGATAAAGAGAATCCAGGGTGTTTGGCAAGCATCTAAGCATCTTTGCCTGGCTAATCCAGGACCAGTATTTACTTTGGTCTCTAAAGTTTTTAATTTAAGTAATCCGTCATAACTTTCTTCTAGCCATTTAATATCAGCATCAGGATCATCGTTAGCTACGATTACTTCAACTTTATCAACCCATGTCTGTGTAATAATAGATGATAAACATCTGTCAATAGTATTATCTGCTTTAAAAGCAGGAATTCCAATAGTCAAATCTGCCCCCATTTTGACGTTTACTCCTTTCGTTAATCACTCAGTGCAATAAATATAGCAATTATAAATAGTATTATAAGCACAACGTACAGCATTATATTCAACTCCATTAACATTTACGGCTAAAGGCTCGGCATAAGTCTCATTTGTTTTAGAGAAATATCCGCATGAATTATAGCTCTGTATAATAAAGTTATTAAATGACGCTAAGTTGGTTAATACAATATTTCTTCTTAATGAATAGTTATTTCTATAGAATGCATTTTCCATAATCTGTTTATTAGCAGTAATTACTTTAGAATGTATTGCTATGTTTTGCAGATTATTATCATATCTAAACGCAAAACATAACATGTTTAAGTTTTCATTAGAAATGACAACATCATGGTTTAAACCTATGCAATTTTCGAATGCCTCATAAATATTTATTACACTTGGACCGATATTTGCATACTGTAGATTTGTGCAATTATTGTATGTAACGAACATGTTCACAACGTTATTACCGCATGCCGAATCAATCAGATTTTGGCAATTTTGATATGTCATCCACATATTAATTACATTATCACCGCATGCTGCATGTAATAAATTTTGACAATTATAATATGTGTAATGCATATCTGTAGTGTTAATGCCGCAAACAGCATTTATTAAATTCGAACAATCCCAGTACATGTAACCCATATTAGTTACATTATTACCGCAGACTGCATCGGTTATATACCTGCAGCCATAATACATAAAACTGGCATTTGTTATGCTATCCGGACAAACTGGATTTACGATTTCGCAATGCTGCAGCATATTTCCGACATAATTTACATCTGGATCAAATGTTAAATTCTCTATAGGAACTCCCGAATAAGTGCCGCTCCATGATGCGTAATTAAAGGTGTTACGAACATGCACATTTTTAATTTTGGAACACGCGATGAACGTGCCATACATCCGAATAGGAACTCCCGATGTAGTAAGTGAATTTATAAATTTATCATGACTTTCTTGCGATAAATTATAACAGTATTTAAAAGCATAATCTGCTGAAATTATTTTATTACTAAAATTGCCAACATTTACTAAATTATGACAATTTTCAAAAATACTACCTGCATATACAAGATTTGGAAAATCGCCAACATCAGTACCGTTAAAGCGATTAGAATATAAATTATTTCCATCATATAAATTAGCCCAATTAAAATTAGCCCAGTCAATCACTGCATTAATACAATAATAAAATGCATTATTCGCATTACGGACATATTCAACATTTCCATTTATTGACTGTAAATTACTACAGCCGCCAAAAGCATTAGCCATTTGTAATGTGGTCGATGGTATAGTAATATTTCCGGTTAGATTATAACATCCAGCATAGGCATATGAAATATCAGTAACATTTGGACCAAATTCAGCAGTTGTTAAATTACTGCAAGAGCAATATGAATATGCCATATTGGTTACTCTTTCACCAACGACTGCTCTTGATAAATTAGAGCAACCATAATAAGCATATGACATATCATTGACATATGGTCCGCATGCAGCTTTAATTAAATTATAGCAATAATAATATGTATTATGCATATTGGATGTATATTTACCACAATATGCTTCTTTCAGATTGCTAGCATAACCAAATAAATTAGAAATATCTATAATTGATGACTGATCTTCGGCCCATTTATTACCATCAACATATAGGCCGAAATTTAAACCACCTGGGCCGGGATGAAAATATAAAGAAATTTTATCTGGAGATATACCACTCCAGGAAACATCATCAATAAGTTTTGTATATGATCCGTTAGCGTCATTTTCTGGCCAAACATTAATCTGTTCAAAACCAGTTAATTGATTAAGCATTGCTGCACCAAGATAAGCAGTATTATTATTTATTTGCAATGACACCGGCTCATCAAAACCCATATCGCCAGTCCTTATTTGGTTAATTGCTCTAGCCATATCTCTAGGATAATAATTTCTATTAGAATTAGTTTTAAAACGTATGGAGTCTCCAATATCTCTTAAGGTGTTATAGTCAATTAAACCATAAGACATTTAGAACACCTCCTGTTCATAATTATCATATGAGATTCCATTACCATCTTTAATACAATATAATACACCATCACTATATTTAGTATCTGGTAAGGCATCATATTCAGCTTTAGTTAATATAACTTTTTTAGTAGAGCCAACGAGATCATTATTAACCCCGTCTAAGAAATTATCCATTGTTTTTATTCCGTCATTCATGGCTTGTAAAGCTGCCGCGTCAATAGGAGTTAATTGAAGTGGCAAATCTTTCCAACCATTAGGATATGGTTCTACATAACTTGATCTATAAATTGACATTTTATTTACCTCCTATTTTACCAACCGCTAAAACCCTGAGCGTCATTATCAGGACCGCCATAAAATGGATCTCCTGGAAATGCATCACTAGTTAGCCAGAAAAATGCTCCATGAAGTCTTGGATCATAGCCATGAGAAAGCTTAAATGTATGATAATCTTCTGATATACCATTTCCTATCCATGCCGTTGATTTAAATTTTGGAAGAACTATGCAAATAGTATAATCTAAAGTCCCAAAAATATGCGTCGAGCCTTTAATATTTATACGACTTGTTATAACTAAATCATCACTGGATATCGGAACTCCATTACCTGTAGCACATTTTGGATTATTATATGTGGCTCTTAAGTCTAAGTTTAATAATAATTTTCCATTTATTATCTTATTTTCTTCTAGTTCCAAATCTGGATCATATCTTTTTGCATAAAACCTTAATGATGTATAGTAATTAAAACTAAGATATAAACCAGTAAGATCTTCGTCAAAATATGATAAATGGCATGTTTTTGCACCATAATATGGAATATCCATAATATTAGACCATTCTATTAATTCTCTAAGTCCTCTTTTAGGATTATTTGAACCTAGCAATTGTTTTTTGCTTCCGCTAGTCAAATCTAATTCCCAAATTCCAGCAGCTTTAGATATTAATAAATGATCATTACTTGTCCAGCATCTGTCATTTAGAAAATAAGCATATCTATCATTATAAAATAATAAATTATTACCAATATCTTCTACATCAAATTCCCAGTCATAATATTCAGGGCTTCCATAATATACCATTTTAGATTGCTCATTGAAATCTTCATCATAATTATCAGGATTGGGTATTGACGTCTCTATATTTGTTATTTCATATGTCTGTTTAATACCGCTTTGAAGAAAAACATCCATACTTATAAGATTTGATAATCCGAAAGAACCGGAACTTTTTCTATAAGCGCCATAATATTTATGTATAACATATAAGTGCTCGCCAGTAATACTTGTAAACACTATTGTGTTATAACCATTTAAGCCATTTAAAATAGTTGTTGCGAAATCGTCTTCGGTATATGCATCAATTAATGCGTGAGTTTCAAAAACAGTAAAAGCGCCATATTGATACTCTCGAACCATCCCTTTAAAATGGGAATAAAAATACCAATTAACTGCACCATATAAACTGCTATCGCTGTGTATTAATCTATCGTCGCCAATGGAATTGGGTATTTTATAGCATATAAAACTATCACCTTGTACATTTATTGCTTTACAATACATGTTTAAATCTGGTAATGAGGCTTCTGGAAGATCTTCAGTAAACCTAACAAACTGAAAACCAAGCGGAATATAATTTTTAATTATACTATTATTTTCAGCAGTTTCAAAATATTCATGTTCGCCAAGTGTATATATTTTAGTGCTTATTGCGTTGTCACCAATCAGTTCATATTTCCATACACCTCTTGAATTGGTTTCTTGACTTGGCATCCATCTGTCTCTTGTCATGAGGATTATATTTGTAGAGTAGAATCCAATTCTATAAGGTTCATCATAAGCAAACATAAACTTATCAACATTATACTTTTTCCATTCAATATAGCCTACCTTAGGCATAATTATCATATATGAACCAGGATTCCATAATGCTGAACCAGACGCATGGTTTATAAGCGGAGCCCAATATGGATATAATGAAAAAGCAAACAAACCAACGCCGGTAGATATAACAGCATTAAAGGCTTCCCCTGTAAGTTCAGATTGCTCACCGGATTTTGCCACATAACCACTTCTAAATGTTGGACCTAGATTTAATATATTATCGCCAAGATATGGATAAAAATAATCCATGCGGCTATCTATAAAATGATAATCACCAGAATACTTAGCACGTCCTTCTAAAAATATAGGAAAATATGTTGGATCTCCTCCTTTACTATAACCGAGTTTTCTCCAAATATAACCCCAAAGACCTAAGCCTTCTGATCTTTCTTGCGTGACAATAGCCCAATCGTTATGATCGAAATTGTTTGTAGTATCTCTTATTGCCTTGAATACACGGCATATTGGCCGTTGATAATGACGTTGATAAATTAATTGCCAATATCCTTTGTCATCACTTGATGGCTGATATGTTATTCTTGTATCTCCGCTAACAGTCATCTTATTAGATTTTTTACATCTATAAGCACCGTATGTGTCACTATCTGGTATTGAATCTATTACAATCTCTCCAACTGTATAACCTATTTCATAAGAATGGTCTGGATCCCAATGTTTTACATCATAATTCAAATTCCATTTAGCATTTTCAAATGCTATATCATCAATGGTTTCGGTTGCTTCATATAAGCCATAAATTTCTTCATTAGCTGCTATCTTTTTTCCATATTCACTAGAGGGTATATATATGGGTGTTTGAGCCTGTGGCGCTTGCTCTTTGGTATAATCACCACTTTGAACTAATGCTTCTAAATCTTTTTCACTAGGCTGCCTATGAGAATCGGGTTTTATTTTATATAAACACATCTGCGGGGATTCATAAATAACGCCGCTATTAAATACCGTAACTGGTAAATCTGCATACGAACTATAGTTGTTTATTACCATATCTCCGCGTTTATACTCTTTAAAATCTTCATAAAATGCAACATTGGGTACTTCTTCCCAATAACTAGGATAATAAGGGGGCCATAGATACTCAGGATTTGGATAATCCGGATCCGGTGTACTAGGCGTATTATGTATATATTTATACAGACGATATTCATATTCATGAGATTCTATAACATATTTTTTGCAAATACATAATTCATCTTTCGAATATGACTCCGTTCCATCGTATTCTGTTACTTCTTCATTATACTTACTTGGCTCATCCGGATAGTAATACATAGCTCTATGAAACTTTCCGTTATAATATACATCTTTATGATCTCTTGGCATATAACCAACGCCCGTATTTTGATACTGCATTTGCCATTTTTCTTCCAAGAAACCTTCTAATCTGACATTGGTATCTTCTATACATTTATAAACATAATGAAAACCGTCTTCATTTTTTTTAATAACTTGAGCACCGGGCTTAAATTTATATCTGCTAGTTATCATTATTTCTTCCGCTTTAGAATCCGGAAGATGATGACCTGTTGGTATTAGCGTGACTATTCCTTTTAATTCTTTCCAATCCTCTTCGGTGTCGAAAAACTCATATGCGCCACCAACTTCTGACTGCATACATTTATATGCATGAAAATTTGATTCTTGAGAACTATAGGGTAAATCGATATTATGTACTACTATATTTCCAGATGTATAAATATAATTTGGATTATAATCAGTTATGGCGGTCAAATTATAATCGGAGTCTCCACTTTTTCGTTTTGTTTTCCCCCATATTATACGTGATGATTGTCTGCCCATTTTTTAGCTCCTTTAAGTAACCCATACTTCACCTTGTACAAGATACAATACATTTTTTCTAGGAGATGATGGCAATGACTTTACTGACTCAATAACTATTCCGCCATCAGTTTCAATATCCGAAACTCTGTCACTTAATTCATTGACTTCATCCTGTAATTCATCATAAGCGGATGTATCATCTTGCGCAATTTCATTAATATATTCTTCATTGCCGACTGCTTCGATTTCATCAAAAGCTACAATATCTCCGCTAGATGTTCTTTTTAAAATAAATGTTGTTATTTTTGTTCCATCAGTAGTGGTTAGTGTTAATGGATCTCCAACCTCATAAGATAAATCCATTTTTATAGACGCTGTACAAGGACGATAACTAATTTTATACACAGCTTGCGCAAAATTTCTAACCATAGTAGTCCAATCGCTAGAGGACATGGCATCAATAATATAATTGCTTTGTATTACATAAATATTAGTACCAGTTCTATCAGGTATGGTGTAATCTAATACAGGAACTCCACTAGAATTTCTTAATTGAATAATATCAATAACTTTGCAAACATAATTTTCCCAAGTTATATCATCTTTTATCAAATGAGGATCTATAAAGTGAGAAGTACCTCTAATAGATTGAGGAAATGTCATACTTGAAGGGAACAAAGTTCTCGACGGGTATGTTTCTTCATCACTTACAGGAGTTAAACTATAATATTTAAATTTACCTGTTCGATCTATTCCTCCAAAAACCGCGTTTACTTCGCAAATTGGTGAAATTACAGAATTAAATGTTATATTCATCTCATTTACAAATGGCGGATTAAACAAAACTATATTATCATTAATCAAATCCGTTTCCACTTGCTCTTGGCCAACATAAGCAAATAGAGAATTTCGTAGGTCTTTGATAGAAATCGGAAAATGTACATAAGTATAGTACCAATATGTAACATCTAAATCATTTAATATTGATAAGATATCATATGCGGTTATAGTTTTAGTTAATCGATCATTAGCGATCTTTTCCGAACTTATTATATATCTCCCAACAGTAAAAGGTTCATCTATATAATCGCCCAGTACTAGATATATGTCAATGATTTCTCCAACCAGGCTTCTGGCGTCATAAAACATTTCAAATTCAACTACATTTCCTTCACAACGTCCAAAATGTAATTGATCTTCACTATTTAGATTTTCTTCTAATTTAAATGAATCCTCGACGATATCGTGATTCCCCAATAAATTAAAATCTGAACTTTCATCTATATTTGGAAATGAAATATAGTAATGCTTAGGCATTGAGTCATTCTGAAAAGCCTTTTTAATTCTCGAACTGACATCGATCATAAACTTTACCTCTCTTCTATTTTAACCTCGAACGGCTCATGCGTTTTTATTCTAAAGTACGGCCTGTCATTCTGCAGTTCAAATTCAATAAAGAAATCCGATTCTACTAATTTGCGTCTTTTGTTTTCATAAACTTTTAGATGAATATAATTGCCGGTTGTCATATTATTTTCGATATCATCTAAAAAATTATCTAATTCAACGGGGTCATCAAAAAGCATACTAAAGGTTCCTTCGATTCTTGTTCTTACTACTTCTTGATGTTTAGTCTTTAATACATCCGTCCATTCAGTAGTTATTGGATTTTTATTAACTTTATAAGAAGGAACAGTGATGTATTTAGTATAATCGTTATCGCCAATCATGAACATTTCCATTTCTATTTCTCCTTATAACATTAATAATTTGTTGTGGGGGCAGAAATTAATAATTCCACCCCCATTTTGAACTATTTGGATTTTAATGATCTTAAACCTGTTGCTTTAAATTGCTTAGCATCTTCGATTTTTAAAACTTTAAGCATTTTAGAAGCATCACCATCCAATGTAACATTAACATTAGTAGGCTTGTTAGCATTATATTTCTCTATATCTATAAAATTAGAGAACATATTCATAAATTCATTCATTTGTTCTTTAGATTTAACAGAATCCATAATATTCTGATTTTCAAGTAAAGTTGATTGTGCTTTATTCCAATCCATAGTATCACTTATGGCAGTTATTTGTTTATTAGCAAATAATGAATCTATACTTCCAGCTTGTTTTTGCATAACTGAAAGATCTAAATTAGGCGTTATAGTAGGATTTAAATTAGTCATTCCTCCAAAAATTGAAGATATATCAAAAGAGAAATTACTACTACCAAATACACTATTAAGTAATGTAGGTCCAAATTCGGATAATTTAGATCCCATGCTAGAAAGTGTTTTGCCTAGGGTATCTTTAATAGAATCTCCTATTTCATAACCTGCTTTTCTAACATCTCCGAAATTTGATTTAACACCATTTACAAAACCGTCAGTAGCAAATTGGCCAATAGCATACATAGCTTTTGAAGGGGAATGTTCATCTAATGCTTCTTTAGAAATTATAGCTCTTTTATAAGTATCTGCAGTCATTATAGCTGCTTGTTTAATCTCTGCTTTACTTTTGGACGACGTTATACCTCGAGATATACCTTTAACGATATTTCTACCGATCATAAATAATAAGCCGCCATCACACCACATTCGTCCAAGCCATTCACCTAATGTCTGGCATGCAGTCTCTATTAATTTTTTCATAGCATCATATACGGCATCGGAATTATTTTCAAGAACTTCGCAAATTTCATCAACAAATTCGACAAAGCTCTTAGCCGCAGTATCAACAAGCATGGGTGTAGATTTAAGAATGCCCTGTATCATACCGGCTAATATTGCTACAGTTATTTGTATACCATATGCAGTAGATTTAGCTATTACTGGCGGACTATTTTCCATTAATACATCCAAAAGTTTATCTAAAGCTTCTAATACTATTTCTGTTATTTCAATTGTCATATCGGCTACACCTTGAGTAATATCCAGTGTGCCTTGTTTTACCGTTTCTACTAATTTTGGAGTTATATCAATAAGTAATCCTAATATATCTTCCAATGCAGTCTCAACTGCTTTGGTTATTAAATCATTAACCCTTTCAATATTCGAATCTAATATCTCGTAAATTCCGTCAACGGCTGTTGAAACCATAACAGTAATAAACTCGTTGACTCTAGGGCCTAATGTAAATAATATATCTAAAACTCTACCAAGAAATTCTCCAAGAAATTCCATAACAGTAGGTAAAGAAGCTAATAATGCATCAAACACAACCGAAATAATTAAACCAACATATGATGTAATTACCGATTTGTTGCTAATAAATCTTTTAATCATTTCTATAAAGCCATCGCCAATTGCTTTGAAAATATCAATTAAACCACTAGCGAATGCCGCCATAGTTATTTTAATATTTTCTGCTGCTTTTGGTCCTACTTCAGAAATTGTTTTTATAGAATTAGCTATTGATTCGATAGCGTCGGCCATACTACCCATATAACTTGCAGCTATTGCTGCCGCTACTCCAAGAGCTGCTAATGCCGCTGCGAATATAAACATGCCTTTTCCGACACCTTTAATATTACCTATTATACCACCGGCAACTATAAATATTCCGAATAAACCGCCTAATATTTTTAGTATTGTTCCTACTTGGTCAGCATCAATATCCGACAAACCAACTAATACCGGTAATAGCAATGTCAAAGATACAGCAAGTAATGCTAATGATATAGATAATCCAGCCATAGAAGCTATCATTTTTACAACATCTGTAGCTACTATTTTAGACATTAAAACAAATGCGCCTAAGAAGCCAGTAATGGTTACTAATATAGCACCTATTTGCGCGATATTAAGTCTCGATATTTCTTTAATAACTGGAACTAAAGCTAAAAGTCCCATTGATAATATAACAAAAGCACTAGAAAGTGCAAACATAGAACCAACATTTTGTTTAGCATATTTAGAAGCAGTGACCATTATAGTTATAGTAGCTCCAATAAATAAAGCTAATGAGGCCGATGCTTTCAAAATATCTTCTGAATCTATACCGCCAGCTAATAACAATCTTATTGCTACTGCTATTGATAATACTGCACCGACTAATGTTGTAAGCATTAATGACATAATAGCCAAACCACCAATTTGTGTGCCGGAGGTAATCTGATTCGACAAATATACCATTCCGGTAACCAAAACTCCTAATGTTAAAGTTATTGATAACAAATTCATCATGGCTGCGGTCATTAAATCTGTATCTTTTATGGTAGAAATTATTTTCATAGCTATTGCTATTTTAATAAACATTTTAGAAGCTAAATCCATTAATAAACCAAGTCCAACTAAAGCAGACATCTTGCTATTAAGAGCTGTAACTTCAGCAATCAATATCATAAGAACACCCATGACAACCATTATTGTAGTCATAGCCATTAATACACTATCCGGGTCAGCAGTCGATAATGTAACTAATGATTTAGACATAGTTTTTACAGCATTAGCAATAATGATTATAGCGAAAGCAACTTTAATTAAACCTTTAGTGCTTTTCATGTAATTAGATAGTGCGAACATGGAGGCAACTAAACCTGCCATCATGACCATAATTATAGTTAACGAACCGATTGCTCTTCCTACGTCTTTTATATTGCTTATCATAGTCATGGCGCCAGCTATTATTAATATGGCAGTGCCTAAAGCTACTATTGTAGCGGCTATCTCTGTAAATTCAAAAAATCCAGATAATCCGCCGCTAGAACCTTTCTTGCCATTTTTAAGTACCTGCATCAATGCTATTACAGCTCCAGTAAGAATAGCAATTCCATATGCAGTCATAAGCATAGTACTAACAATCTTATCTTCTGGAACTAATGTTAGCAATAACATTCCTATAGCAAGTTTTAAAAAAGCCCCTCCTAATGCAGATAACATGTTGGAAACAGCGAACATATCTACTTTTTTTAATAAACCTTGCAAAAAGTCTTTAAAAGCTTCTATGGGGTTTAATAAATCATCTAAAAAACCAACAAACTTTTTTGGCATAGATAAGATTTTACTGATAAAACCTTCTTTACCAAATATTACTTCTTTAGCCACTTTGAAAATATTTATTAATAATGCAATAGCCGCCGCTCCTTCAAGAAGAGTCATTATAATATCTGCTATTGATTTTCCTATTTCTGACAATACAGTAGCTAAATCTTTATCGTTAAATAGATTCTTTTTAACCCATAAAATATTATCTTTGTTCTTAACAATAATACTAGAAAAGTTAGAAATACCTTTTGCCATCCACTCAAATATAGATGAATGGGGAACATTAGACATACTATCTGCTGCTTTAAATACCGATGATATAAAGTTTCTTATAGTTACAATTATTTTTGCAATAATGTCTCTCAGTACAGTAAATGGGCTTGTAAAATCTATTCCCGTTAATAAATCTTTCAGTACCTTAGATATATATCCAATTAACTGAGAAATATAATTAATCGTATTTTTTAAAATTGGAACTAAAGATTTAAATACACTACCGAGATTAGACAATAAACCTTTAGCAAATATCCAAATTTGTGAAATTACTGGCGAAATAGAAATTATAGCTGATGTAACAAAGTCTATAATAGTTTTTATAATAGTTTCAAGTATTTCCAAAGGCTCTACTGCATTTTTAGCACTTTTAGCTAATTGATCAATTGTATTATCCTTAGGATTATTAAACAATAAATCTTTAATATTAGAAGCTACTATTTTAACAGCATTTGCTGCCGCCTTAAATATAGATATCGCAGTATTAAGAATATTATTAACCATGTCTGATTTTCTAATAAATTCTGCTATATTAGATAAAATTTCACCTATTTTAGCTAAAAAACCGCTAATGGCTTCAGATATGGCATTTATGTTTTTGCTAACTGCGGAAAATGCACGTCCAAAAACCTCTTTAAAAGCACCTTTTACAACGTCTAGAATATCTTTAAGACCTTTGAAAAATGTTAATAGATTTTCCCATACTTTTTCATTTTTCAATATTTTATCGGTAAGTCTTTTAATTGAATTTCCAAATGCCGCAAATTTATTTGTCATGGATTGGAGCATTTGAACATTTAAAGGCTTAAATATACTCTGCCAAGTTTCTTTAATTTTTCCAAATAAATCTGAAATGCTAGTTAATATTTTTTTTATAGTAGTAAATACCTGGAATTTTCCACCAGTTTCTTTCCATTTTTTTAGCAAATCTGAAAGTTCAACTACTGGCGCAGCGAATGCATCGTATAGTGTATTTGCTAAGCTAGTCCATAATTCCTTAGCTTCCAAATAATTACCAAATAAAGTTTCAAATATATTAAGAAATGCAGTAGAAACAGCATCTTTTGTAGCATCTATAGCTTCAGTAAATGTCTTAGCCTCTTGAGCGGCTTTGAAGGCAGATGCAGCTAATTCATTGCCGGCTTCTTTTCCTTCTTCTTTTAGCCTGGCCATAGTTTCTGCAGCTGTTTCACCATCTTTTTGAACTTCATGAACAATATCGGCATATGATCCGTAAGTTTGTAATACTTGTAATAATGTATCTGAGCTAAACCAACCAGTGTCCAAAGTACTATTAAAAGTCTGTATATTTACTTCTTCTTTTTTACCACCGGTATTTGTGAATATCTTTTCGCCTTCTTTTTTTAACTTTCCAGTTGCCAATGCTGCTTCTATGGCTTGCTCTTTAAACTCTTTGGTGGCCATATTAGCATTTTCAATAGACTTCCAGTCAATAAGCTTTACAGCACCTGTGCCCATAGCCTGCGATAAATTATACATAGCTCTAGATGCTTCATTTACTCCTTGGCCCGATTTAGCAGCCCAAGTAGCAATACCCTGCATAGCAGTTACTGATTTATCTAGATCAATTCCCTGCGAAGTAAATTTACCAATATTGCTCACCATATCAGTAAAATTATATGAGGTCTCGTCAGTAAACCAATTTAATTTCTCTAACTGCGAATTTACACGGGCCATTACAGCTTCGTCCGTTTCCCCTTCTTTACGAACGGCATTCATAATTGTCTGAACGGAAGCAGTTTTAGATTCATATTTCTGAAATCCAGCAGTGACATTATCAAACGTCATCGATTTTATCAATGAGGTTGTTTTATTGTATATGTCAGTGGCCAAATTAGATACGCCAGTCAAAGCCGCGGTCAAAGCAGCTAACTTACCTATACCGATTTGAATGCCATTATTTATTGGATCAAAAGTTATACCTTTAACCTGTGCAGCAAATGCACCAATACCAGTTTTAACTCCATTTAATGACGAAAGACTTTTATTAAATGAATTAAGGGAGTTTTGCGATTGTGAAATATTTTTTTCGAATTGCGAATTATCAAATCGCATTTCGACGGCTCTTTTTTCAACAGTTTCGCTCATGCACGTTCAACCTCCCTCCAAGCTTTTTTGGCTATCTCATCAAAAACTGGTTTCATAGCCGGATTTATATAATCTACGCCTTGTACCCAATAGCCACTAGATTTTAAATGGCCGTACTGAAGAATTAGTGCTATATTGACACCATTTACATTATTAGTATTATACCAGTAAATAGTGGATCCATTTTTATCATGTTCTATACCATATTCCCAGGAATCCGCCGTTTTACCAGTATCTTTTGGAGTGTATTCTTTTAGGGCTTCTACACCCATCTTTCCATACTTATCGAGGTCCCCCATTTTGACTGTTTCCTTTAAACGTTCGAAGAACCTCTCTGTCTTGGAAAGTTTTTGAGTCCCTCTAAAATATATCGGTTGCATTATTTTACCCTTTATTTCTTTTTATTAGGGTTAATCCAAATATAATTAGCAGCTTCTCTCGTGTAATCTTCATGAGTTTTATTCTGCTGCTTGCCTTCAGTAATAACGTGTGCGCCATAAATAATAGAACCAACAACAGCAGCTCCTGCAGCAGTTCCTAAACCGCCAGCAACTTTTTCTTTAAATTTTGAATTTGATTCATCAAACATTTGCTTGATAATATTTTTTCCAGTACCTTTATAACTATTTAAAGCACGTTGTCTTCTTGAAAGCTCTTTTCCTATAGTTTTATATTCAAATGCCGACTGTTTATTGTGCTTATAATTACCACCAGTAAATGAATTAAGAAGTGATTCTGAACGAGCTTTCAATGCTTCATCGCTCATTCCTTTTACTGCTGCTTTATAATTTTTCCTTTTTCCAATTAAACCCTTTATTTTGTTTCTATTTTTATAAAGCAACAAGCCACCGCCAATTGCCGCAGCTGTTCCAGCTCCTATCGCTATTCCTCTGGCTACTTTTTTTCTTTTTTGTGCTTTATTAAAATTTTCAACAGTCCCGTATTTTTTCTTTCCATCAGCAGTTAGGGTGCCGTCAGCATTTTGATACCGACGAACACCCCATTTCTGTCCTTTAATACCATGGTGAGCTAAATAATTAATGTTTTCTTCATTTGCTATAATATATTCAGACATATTTTCCACCTTTTTAACCTTTACTTCCTAATTTAGCTCGTCTTTGGGCATTTAGTGCTTTATTACTTGCTAATATCTCTCTTTTTGACATCTTTTTGCCATTTGGAGAATTCTTTATCGAGCATACTCTTATTAATGTTAATAATTTATTTAAATGCCAATTTTCGCATTCTAGCGGAATTTCTAATGCTATCATCCAATAATAAATTATTTCAGCAGTGATTATTTCTTTTTTACTAAATCTATTAGTATACTCTTTAGTTTGTCTATCATTAAATGTAGTTGCAGTTTTGCTGTCATTTATATAATTTATAATATTTTCCAAATTTTCTTTAGTCATGGATAATATTATATCATCTGAGACATCTTCGGGTTCTATTACCATGCACTTTATATAATCTGATATATCTTTAGCATTCATTTGGTTACTAGAAAATTTTTCCATAAAAGACTCTTTATGGATAGATTCCCATTCAGATAGGGATTTTAGAGAATGCTCTAAAAGTAGAATTGTGTCTTCAGTATAAATGAATGTGTTAGTTGTTTCATCGTATACTTCTTTTCCTTTAACTTCTATTTTTAGCATACTATTCTCCTAATAAAACTATTTATTTTCTAAGGACGGTAACGTTCCATCTTTTTCCATTTCAGCATATTTTTCCCTAATTTCCTTAGGAATAATATTATTAATAAACTCGGCTGCTGCTTCCGCATTTGTAGAAAACTTGGTATACAGCTCTTCGAAAGGAACTGAACATTCAAATTCGTTTCTTATGGTATCATTTTTCATAAAATGCTTGCCATCTGGAGTTTTCTCGCCATACGATTTAAGCAACAATTCTTTAAAAATTTTAGATAAAGTAGCTGTATCTCTAGCATTGATAATACTTCTCAAATAATTTTCTAAGCCACCTTTTGCTTGAAAATTCATTTCTAAAAGCTCAGCTTTGCTTAAATTAAAATAAAGATCCTCGGTTACTTCTTCATCATTATAATTATTATACGTTAATGTAAGTTTGTACATAAATAACTCCTTTCTAAACCTGCCTAATTATTTTACAAAAAAAAAGAGAGGGGGGTAAATCTTATTAAGAAATACCCCCATTTTGACATTTTGATTAGCCTTCAGACTCAGTCCACTTAGCGTAAACAGTCTTATTAGCATTAAGTACAGTAGCGAAACTGAATGCATTAGTGCAAGCTGCTTCCTCATACCAACCGCCAAATGTATAGCCATCTGCTACAGGATCAGCGGGTGCAGTTGCTGCCGTTCCCTTAGTTACAGTCTCTGCTTCAGGAGCCGTTCCATGGCCATTAGCGTTGAAAGTTAAAGTAACGGTTTCAGTCTCGGTGAACATTCTGATAATATCTGCAGGCAACGGCATTTCAGGTTCTGTATTTTCGCCTCCGTACAGAATATTTTCCAATGCTGTAAGTGCTGCCTTCGCATGTTCGGTAGTGCATTTAGTACTATCAATAACAAGAATAGATGTCGGCTTCTTTCCAGGTACATCTACAGGGTTGGTTGTAATTTCCCAAGAGAAAGTATTTGCCTCCGGGCTATCGTTGATAGTCTGATACTGTTTCTCAGACGGTGATGCTTTACAGCCATAAATTAAATGCAATTTATAGCCATAATCGTTACCGTCGGTATCATTACCAACAGTAGATCTATAGCAGAAACCAAATGCTTTTCTCGACTGCTGTCCAATAATTACACCAGTTGCAACTTCTTCTGAACCGTCACAAGCCATAAACTCATCAGGGTAAGTATATGCTTCAATGGTTCCGCCAAGCTGTTCTGCAGAGTATAAGCTAAGATACTTCTGGTCATCAGCATACAGATCATTAGGTTCAGCACCACTAGGAGACTCTGAGAATGAAGTTAATCCATTCCATGCTACGCCAGGTGCATATTTTTTACTTGTAGTGTCATACGGATAAAGTACGCCCTTTTTAATACCAGTTTCATAAAGGCGTTCTCCAGTTTCATCCCATGTTAATCTTGACATGTTTATTACCTCCTAATAATATAACGTTAATTTTGTATGATTCAAATTATTACTTCTATAATATGAGTCTACTCTACAATATTGGAAAGCATTCTGAATATTATAGTGAATTTCTGAATCTGGATCAGAATCAACCACTGTTACCGTATAATTTTGCTTTGCCTTATATACTTGATCATCTGCATATCTAACTGGATATGCATTTTTATAGTAAATAATGCACGGATACTTAATTTTCATAGTCTCAGGTGGTTGAAAATATACATTTCCACTTCCAAGAATTTCTTTAAACTTGGAATGCAACTGTAATCTTTTTTCAGTCTCGGTCATTATACACACCCCCAATTGATAATATCAATCTTGGACGCTGAATTTCAACACTTGTTACTTTCCATTTACATCCCTGGAATTCTACATAACGAATATTGTGAAAGTTCTGATAGGCAAAGGGGTCGGCTACGATACTCAACTGATTTGAAATATCTATGTTGTCATTAAGATGGCTTGATGTCTGCCATTTAGATCTAGTATTTAATTGTTCGCCGCAATATTGCTTTACAACAGGTATTTCTTCCCATACACCGGGCTTGGTTTCTTGAGATATTACATAGCCGATTTTACCATAATACTTTGCCATATCTTTCACCTCTTAAAATTAGCCTTCGCCATTTCCACCATCTTCGCCTTCATCGTCATTTGATTCGGTTGTGGAATCGTAAGATTCAAGAACGATGGCTGCCTTAGGCTTAATTAATGCGCCAGAAATTCTGGTTTCAATTAAGTATTTCTGCTGGTTGTAATCGATATCGAAATCTTCAAACATATTGATATCGCCACCCTTATCTGCGCCGACATTATAATCTTTAAGATTAACGATAATAGCATCAAGAGTTCTTTCTACTCCGTCAACAGTTCTGGTAAGGCCTTCCATTACAGGAACAGTAACAATCTTAGATACACGAAGCTTTGTAGCCAGGACACTCTCGGAATCATACAGTGCTCTACCGATATTATCTTCAAGCAACAGCATTTCTGTAAGCCAATCTTCAGTAGTATACATTACAGGATTGCCAGATCCCTTATAATCCTTACGAGCCTTAATACATCTCTTAATAAAATCTTTAGCTTTCTGAGGAGGAGTCATTCCCTTAGTATCTTTTACATCGTGGATTGAGAATAATTCAGAATCTGTCCATACAGGGCGAACATGCTGTTCCTGAATCTTATCGTCAGAAGAAGGAATACGTCCATCGCCAACGAGGATAGCACGAGCAATTTCCTCATTAAGCATCATTCTCATTTCACCCTTGATCCATGCAACAACATCAAAGCTATTGATATCGATAATATCGTCACGATCAAGTTTCTGTTTCTTATAAATGGTCTGAGGATCCGTAGTTCTCTTTAACAGAGTAAATACTTCTTCCTTCTTTAAGTTACCCTTCATATAACCTTTAGCTCTTGCTTCATCTTCGGTAATATCAGCATATGTCGTCTTAATACGGCTAAAAGGAGTATGATGAACTGAGGACATTACACCAGCTACCCAATCAGTTTCTCTTTTAAGCCATTCGGGCGGAGTATTAAGTTCCTTATAATCAGGAAACAGCGCATCAATACCATAAGTAGTATCAGAATAGGAACTGGGAAGTTGCTGAATACCATAGTTGTCGGTATGAGCTAATACGGATTCTTTAAGAGATCCATGTTTCTTTGCGTCTGCAAAAATAGCTTCAATCTCAGAATGGCTTAAAACCATTTTTTCATCTCTCTCGTCATTGTCAAATACATTATGTTTCATATCTTCTTTGCCTCCATTATCATCATTTGCACCTTTAGCTTCTTCTACTGCCGCACCAACAAGTGCATAAACACAGTCTTTCTGCTTGTCACTCATTGAATTGAATATTTCTTCAACGGTTTCTTCTTTTGATTCTGTCTCATTACCAGCCATTTTATTTTCTCCTTTCTCATCAGAGTGTTCAATTTCTTTTTTATTTTCTACTTTTTCTTCTACTTCTTCATTTTTTTCATCATCTTTTTTATCATCTTCTTCATCTTCTAGCTTTTTTTCTTCAGCTTCTAATTCTTCATCTGAATGGCATAAATCACCATCTCTAGTTGTACGAATTAATGCAGATTCGGGTTCATCGGTATCCGAATGCATAAAAACATCCTCGATTTTTGCTTCCTGATTAGCACCGGCAAGTACTAATGAAACCTCTTTAATGGAACCATGAATAACATCTCCACCATTCTGCTTTAATTTATTAGCATAAATTGATAATCTTGTAACATCTCCATGTTTGATTAATTCTCTAGCAGTTTTTCCACTTTCTGTGTCATTAAGTTTACAATAGGCATAAACTCCTTCTGGCCTATTTTTAAGCTCAGCATGACCTAAAACATTATTCGGATCCCCATGGTCGTGGTTCCAAACTAAAGGTACAATTGTGCCGTCGTCGTCCTTAAAAGCATCTCTTTTGATCGTTCTACCATCAGAACATTTGACATCATTTCTAGTAGCCCAACCACAAAAATCATAATCTCTTTGTCTTTTTGGCATTTTTATTTAGCCTCCTTCCTTTTCATATAGTCTAAAATAAATTGCTGGTCTTCTTCATTTAATTTTTTAAAATCTTCTTCAGTCATATTATTTATAAGTTCATCTAATTCTGGATCTTCATCTTGCAACTGTCCCCCATTTTGATCGGTTTTTGATCCAACAGGATTTCCGTTAATATCTACTTGATCCATTAGTTGCTCATCTGATGCTGAAATATTCTTATTTCTAAGTACATCGGCATTTGGATCTTGTGAAGGGAGCATACCAACAATTTGACGAACTTCATTAGATGTAAGAATTTCATTTCTTGTAAACTTGTCTGCTAAATCGGCCATTTTGTCAACAGGTACTAACTTGAACGGGTCTCTGAAGAATTTTACGGATTGCTTTTGTGATCTAGCAGTTTTTGTTAAGAATTTTCTTATATATTCTTCACATATGGCCGTCATTATTGGTTCAATAATTCTATTATAATAATTAGTCATTGTATCTGAATTTGCAGTACCGTTTAGAATCTCTAATGTTACTCCCAATTGAGTAAGTAATTCTTCTGTCAAATATTTAACTTGGTCTAGTAAACCTGTATCTAAAGACCTATTCAATTGGGTAATCTTTTCTGTTCCATCAAGATACGCAACGCCATATTTAGATTCTGCCAACTGCTTTTCCATATCAGATTTTCTCTGCTCTGCTTCTTTTTTCTTTAATTCATTTCTAACTGTATAAGGCAACTGAATTATCATATTAAGTTTTTTAGAAGCATTCTGTTCATCTACTGTATCAAGTAATGACAATTTTCTTTTTAAACGTTGCATTGTAGAATTTGGGGAATTCATAATCTGATAAAACGGATTTTCTATAATAGCCACTTGTGCTTTAGGAAGTATAATGTCCTCTTTTTGTCCATTTTGTTCGTTATATAAACGTACTTGAATATGTTTTGGGTACCATTGTATAATTTTTCCTGTTCTCATCTCCAATATGTCATATGAACTTGTTTTTGGATTAAGAGTAGTATCAGTTGGAACAACGGCTACAACACCTTCATCTAACATAGATATAACGATATCTTCTAATAACGCTCGGCCAGTTTGATCAATATTAGCTTCCACACTTAAACATTGATTAAATTTGGAATCCATGGTTTCTAAATATCGATTATTATTATCTAATCGCACATGTTTTACATCTATAGAAGCGCAGTCAACAGCAAAGCGATTAATTATAGTATTAATTATAGATCTTTCCGATGATGGTCTTATAAATAATTTATCCGGTTTAAAACCATAGCCTACTCCAATATCTCTATAAGTTTCAATAGTGGGGTCTTTGTTCATAAAAGCATTCCACGCATGCTTTAAACGTTCTGAAAATTTAGACATGATACAACCTCTACTTTCTTAATTTTAGTGGAGAATAGCCTCCAATAGCCATTACCAATGACTCCGTTCCAATTTTACCAAGAATTGAACCTACAGCTCCAGCGCCAACAGGAACATACGCTTTAACCATTGGATTAGTAACGGCTACTGTAGCAAACATTTTATTTGCTCCATAGGTAGCAACATGTTTTTTATATTTTAAATTATTAATTATAGCCTTGCCAGCTAAATATCCTCCAACTGCTCCGCCCATAGATCCAAGAGCTCCTGCCGCTTTTGCTACTTTCCTAAATTTGTCTATTCTGTCTGCTTCTTTAGAACGCAAACCTTGAACGGACTGATTCTTATCATTATTTAGTTTTTTTGCAAATCTTTTGGCCGTGCTTTTTCCATATACACCTTTATCACGATTAAATTGCTTAGAGGTATATCTAGATTTTCCAGTGACTGTTAGTAAACCGTCTTCATTTTGATATCTGCGGCGGCCCCATCTTTGGCCTTTAATGCCGTGATGAACTAGATAATCGGTGTTTTCTTCGATCGCAATATACCACATAATTTTACCTCACTATACTAATAATAGGCATCCTTAAAAGCTTTATAAGCTACTAGTGCATCCAAGAGGGCTGCCACATTATCGATCTTCTCGGCTCGTCTTTTCTTATAAAGCTTCCGGTTGCCGTTTGTATCTTCAAGGGCTATACAATGCTCCATACAAAACGACATTAATGCTTCATCAAATATCAGCATTCGCTCAGAAGCAAGATTTTTGATCTCGCCTAACGGAACTGATTCTGTTTTTACACCCTGAGGCACCTTAATCATGCCATAAGGTCCATTTTCTTTTTCCCAACGATCCACAAAATAAAGCGAATTGTAAGGGTCGAAACCAAAACTTGTTACATCATATTCACATTTTGCTATATGATTATCTAAATCATCATATACCTGCTCCATATCTAAAATATTTCCTTCTAAAATAACAAGACTTCCTTCTTCTATAAAATCTTGGTATTTAAGTCTAAGGGCTGCCGGCAATTTATTGAGTGTCAAGGAGGTGATATAACTACGTACTTTTACGCCAAAGCAGCCCGTCGACAAAGGAAAGAGAAATGTAAATGCACAGAAGTCGTCTCCCTGTGAAAGATCGGCTCCAAGCGAGCATGGCATTTTCCAAAATTCACGTCTCTTGAAGGGAATGGTTTCTTCATAAGTAAAGAAATATGTATAACCTTCAAGAGGTATATTAAATCTTTTAGCTAATATATCATTTCTTGCGGCCGGAGCATTTTCTGCTCTTTCTACTTCAAGTTGATATGTTTCATATGATACTGTTATTCCAAGATTCGGCTGAGCCTTAATCCACATATTAGGCATGCCAACTTCTTCAACATTATCTAATTTATAATACCAGATAGAAACGTGCGGGTTTTTATAATTGCCCTTTAAAATTTCCATTAATTCCATCTTCATGGTGTCGCCTATGCCATTACGCACGGTACCTTCCGAAGATGTTGCGACTATCAAATAATCTGGTAATCCGCCTTTTGCAGCGCCCTGTTCGATAGCACCAACTGGATCTTCTCTAATATCGCATGACAGCCATTCGTCGACTGTTGCACATTTGCATCTTAGACCCTGAAGTTTATCTATTGTCATAGGTCTAATTTCTAAAAGAGAATTAGTTAAGAAATTTTGTATACCTTCTTTTGTTGAAGCCAATTTTTGTCTATTAGCTTTGCTGCCAGTTGTATTTTGTAGGGAGCCGAGTGTCAAGAATTTAAAATATGGTCCTCTGGACCTAACTATAGCTGTACGTAAAGGACCCATTACTTCTTCTGCTTGCTTCATTGTTGGAGCAGTTGTAATTTGATGCGTTGTTGTAGTGTCTACTGTTAAAAAATACATTTGAATAAACGCATCATATAATGATTTTGCTCCTGCTCTAGGGATTATCAAATATTGTTTATTGATTAACCGCTTTTTAATTGATCTATTTTCATAATGGCCTTTTCCCATATTTCCATTTTGGCTTGGTATATAGATATGCCTGTCTATATAATAATACCAGCCAAATACTTGTTCGGCCCATAATTTAAATGTATCAAGCAATTTTACATCTGAACCATCAGTCAGTACTAATTCTTGTTCACAAAATGCAATAAATGCATCTACTGGCTGCGGATCATAGTAATAACGCGGATCTCTAATCAAATCATCTATTCGATTCATCTCCATCGAGATAGTTTCGCATACGGGTACTTCTCCTTTTAATACAGCATCCCTAAATTGCCCATAATATTTTGGGGTTGCTGTGTTTGATAGCATAATTATCTCCTTACCACAATTTTGTATCACCTGGCATTCTAATTATAGGATCATGCAGCAATAAATCTTTATCTCCATAATGTATTGCCTGGTGCGTCATAAATGAAACTGTTATTAAATTATTCATGTCATAAATTAAAGGATTCCGTTCTTCTATATCCTTTAAAGTAATAGGATTTATATGATGTATTATTATTTTACCATTTACTTCATAACCTGGTAATGCTAAATCACATCCATTATCTCGGCAAATAATATCTTGCCTTAGTTTTTTCCATTCCGGCGATCTATATAGTATCTGATTTAAATATCTACTATAACCAAATGTTTCTTCGCCAACCAAACCATTTAATTTTAAATAGTCAAACCGTTCATCAAAAGTATTTAATAACAAAAGTTCATTGTATGTTTTCATCATTAGGTATATTACCCGAATATATTCCAAAGGCTTTAATAGCATTCATGTATAATTCTTCAGAATGGCTTGCTGATTCATATGCTTTTGTCTTGGCTTCTAATAAACGGTTCTCTTTTTCTAATCTTTCTAATTCTAGCTGCTCTTTTATTGTGCCTAGCTTTAAAAAATGTGTGACAACCTGAGAACTAGCACGTCCTTCCTTTAACTCTTGTTCTGCTTGATCCATAGCTAAAGCTATCATTCTGGATTCGCGTGCTTCTGGTGTCATACTAGGCATTCGAGGACTGCTATTTTGATTTGGCTGTGAAGTTTCCTGCTTTTTTCCAGCCATTTGTAACTCCTTTCACTCAACTTTTAATTATTTACTGCCCTCTTTCTAACCCTTTAGACCATGAATGTACACACTTTTGAGAACATTCTCATGGGCAGTTACATCGTCAAAGGAGCAGAAACTCGATGCTGTGTATACACCCATGGGCTAAAAGGTTAGAAATGTTTTTTGAAAATATCCGCCGGAGAAAAATTTAAGGCCAGCGCGAAAACGAGGGGGGCTGTTATTATTATGACCCCCCCCTATGGTTTTTACATTATATACACCCTGAGCCCAACAATGTATCACAAGTATTTGTTTTTAACTTTAATGTTTTTTGTTTAAAGCTTTGAACTTTAAATTTTTATTAAGAATTAAAAACTTTAAAAACTTTTTTAATCAATGGGTACTAGAGCTATACTATTATTGCAAAACTTTTTAATTTTAAATCAGGTAAAGCATATAGAAAAATTTTTATTCATTAATAAGTTTAGAATCTAATTCTATAGGTTTAATTTCTTCATCTTGTGTAACTTTAATATAGATACCACTGGGGTCCGAAAGTACTATTCTATCTATAGCCGATTCTCTTTCTAGATGCTTTTCTTTTTCTGTTAAACAACCATCATAATCAACAACTCTGCCTAAATAAGACAAAGTATTGTAACCTTTAAACGTATCAAATTGATTCCACCGATCAAATTGAGTAAAAGGATTATAAGGATTGTCTATTGTTGTAAGCATATGTACAGTATTATTATCCATATTTTATCCCTTTCTCTAAGATGATCTGATATACTTAGAGACTGTACTTGTAGAAATACCCATTTTATCTGCAATTTCACTTAATGTATAGCCTCTGTCATCTAATTGCTTTATTAAATTAATTCTAGAGTCATTAAGCTTTTTATTATTTTTAGGGGTTACTAATTCTCTAAGTTTATCTTTATCTGTGTTATTAATAATTCCATATAATGTTGCTGAAGAAACAGCGCCAGCTTTAATCGCTTCCATTTCTTTTTCTGTAATATTGACATAGACGCTTTTTTTATTAGCACCGTACTTGCCTCTTGCTTCAGATAAAGATTTTTGTGCATACTTAGCTAGCTTTTCCATTGAATCCTTATCGTACTCGTTTATTTCCCTATGCTTTCTTTTTAACTGGGTCACTTTAGAAGCTGCTACTAATTGCGCTTTTCTTTCTTTGGGCGCATTCATTTGTGCCATTCTTAATTTACCATTGAGCGATGCCACTTCATTAGCATATTTTTCTTTAGCAGCAGGATTAACCTTTGTTGATTCCACATTTAAATATGATTTCCGTGCTTCATTGCCTAGTTTTTTTAAAGCATTAGCATAATCTGCATACATATTTTCAATAGCAAAGCCTGAAGATAACTCATATGCATTTTCTGCTTTGCCCATTTTAGTTAATTTAGTTTTAGCAATATATTCTTTATTGCCATATACTCTTTTACCTGTTTCTTCATCCAACAAAAATGACATTACTTCTACTGGTTTTCCATTTTTATCTAAAATGTCATTACCATTTTCGTCTTTTTTAATATGCTTCTGCTTTATAGGTTTATTATAAGTTCTTCCTGTTTCACGATATAGTTTTTTTCCTGTTTCTGGATCAATTTCAACATATTTTAAACCTAAATATTTTTTTTCTTCTTTTGTCGGAGTTCCTTCAAAAAATGTTCCGGTATTTGGATTAAAATATGCTCCTCTTTTTCGTTCGTCAACATAAGCTATACCTTTTGCTTTGGAAATTAAAGTAGATGCACCAGCATTTTCAGAACCTTGATATTTTTTTTTCAAAGCCAAAATACCATTTTCTCTTTCTGATGCTTTATAATCTAGTTTATGTTTAGGAGAATCAATAACAACCATTGAATGCTTAACTGCTCTAGCAATATCTTCTGGCGGCGCACCTTGTAATGTCATATCTGTAATAAGATTCGATATTTTTCCCATTTCTACAGCTTTTTCAGGTCCGCTTGTTGAACCATTATCCATAACATGCATGCCTGGATATCCAGGAAATGATTCTTTAGGGTCAAAATCTTTAAGATTTTTTATACAACTAGGATATGTATTTTCGTTATATCTTCCTCTGATTTTAACCTTATCATTAATGGGAAATGTAATAACAGTATCACCATCAAAATCCGCACCTGACAATATACCAGCAACTGAGCTATTTATACCTATAGCATCCAAAGAAGATTTTGGTAATATTTCTTTAGCTCTTTTATTATTATTGTTTACAGTTAATATAGGTATTTCAAAAGTTCCTTGATGCGGATATCTTACTAAAGCAATTTGTTCTCCATTATTATAAGCAGGCGCATATACTTCTGTATCTTTTAAAAAATCCATAGGTAAAATAACTTTTGAAGCCTGTCTTGGTAAAGCTGCTGCCTTTAAATGAACAGCCGAAGCATCACAATCTTCAGCAAATGACTCCAAATATGTTTTTTTTAATTCAGGAAGTTCAAGAGCCATTATTTCTTTATATTCCATTTGCTTTTCTTTTAAAGAAATATCCAATTGTTTTTTTATTAATTCTTGTGGCTGTTTGGATAAAAATTGAGACGCTAAATTTTTTGAATATCTGTCCCAATCTCCTTCTTCTCTTAACTTATTAACTACAGAAATATTAGCTCTGTTTCCAGTTTCTGGATTAATATATTTTCCATTTGGATCATCATAATATACTTGGCCACCAGCCATAATATAAGCTCCAAACGGATTTTCTTGATCAATTTTTGATGGATCTTCTGGATCTCTTTTTAAAGGCTTTAATACTTCAGATAAAGGAGTACCTGATTTTTTATTGCTATTAACTCTAACATCGATCCCGGGAGGTAGATCATCAGCATACATAGCCATGCCTTTAATATATAAATCATCATCTACTTTAATTCTTACTTGCGCATAATTAGCTTTTCCAAGAGAAATATCATCTACTCCTCTTCGAAGCTCGATTACGCCATCTTTTGCTTTTCCACCTTCATCGGCATAAACAACCTGGATTCTTTTTGAAGACAATGATTCTGGAGGTTTAGTTTCAATATACGTTTCACCGTCATCAAATGTTGTTTGATCAATAATGCTAATCTTATCCATGTTTTGATAAATATCATTTTTTGTTGTTCCAGGTTTAGCTAATACTTTAACAGTAGTACTATTTTCCGGATTTGTTGCTTGTTTAACATAAATATTTTCAACAACATAGCCTTCATTGATAAGCATTTGCACTGCTGTTTTCATTCTTTCTTTGGAAACGCCATTTAAATATAATTCAGTACCAGAAGATACATCTAAATAGCCAGTTTTTTCCAAATTTTCTTTTAAAATATTAGCTGTTTCTCTATTTTTACCTAATTTAATATCATCTAATTCTTTTCTTAAATTTCTTACAGTTCCTTCAGATATACCTAATTGCTCAGCAATATATACATTGCTTTCTCCATGTTTAACACGACTTCGTACTTCGATCCTTAGCCTATTAAGTTCTCTTTCTTTGCCAACGGAACGATAAGCTCTAAATTCATTTACGGATAAGCCTAATCTAGAAGCTATATCATTATCGCTAAGGCCTTCTTTTTTTAATAATTTATATTGCGCATAAATATCATCATCTTTTGTTCTTTGAAATGGATCTTCACCCGACCCATAAGGAAATCTACCTGAATGCGAAGTTAATCCGTCATGCGGTGTACCATAGTGAATTAAATAACTATCCATGGCTTATGTCTCCTCATCTATTTTTTCCATTATTTTGCAGAATGTCTGAATTTTATCCATAATCGGTAAAATAATATCTGCATCGGGTGTTGCTATAAATATTTCATTATTTTGATAAATCCTATTTTCAAATTTAATATCACCTGGCTTGTATTTATACTCCAAGCAAAATAATGCATCATAGATATATAGTTGTTCCATATGCGCTGGAATTATTCCTGTTTTCAAATCATGTATTCTCAATAAATTATTTCTAAATGCTATCGAATCGGCTGTCCCAAAACATTTAGTAGAATAAAATAAGACTTGTTCTGGTCTCATTTTAAAACCTATAGCATCATTTACATACATATTTAATGTACGTTGTTTTTTAGGAAGTCTTTCATTAAGTGTTATTAATCTTTCTGCTAATTCATGTATTTCTGTTCCTTTTTCTTTAGCTTTTAATCCAATATAACGATCTATTAATTTTTCTTCACTGTAATTTAACCATGAATGCTGACTAGCTCCTAATAGTTCAGCATGCAAACCTTTAAGGTTTAAGTGCTCGTTCCAGATCATTTAAAATCTCCTTTTCATTTTGAGGAAATATAAAAGATGAATAAGCTGCTCCCATATCTTTACACTTTTGAATATAAGTATCTTGATTTGGCTGGTGCTTTGCTTTCTCATCTTTCTTTACTTCCAATGCTGCCCATTTGCTACCTTTAAGTAGTAGGAGATCAGGAAAGCCCTGTAAATAAGTTGGGTCGTTTTTTAAAACGATAATGCCTGGAATTCGAGTTTCTATTTTATCTCTTAAATCTCTTTGATACTCTCCTTCTGTCATAGATTGCCCTCCAAAAAATATAGAAAACTAGAGCGCTGTCGCAACAACGCCCTTACAAAAGAATTTTTTCTTTTTGATTATGGAATGAACAGATCTAATATATCTTTCCATCCCTCCTACTATAGTACATGTAAATATTACGAAGTTTTAAACTCCATCTTTCCACAAAATTTTGTTTCATTAAATTTCTTTTTTGCTATTAATGATTTAGTTATAGCCATATCTATTCTAGCTTTAGATGCTATATGATAAAAATATAATTGATTATATGGAGTATTCCTTCTATCTATACGACCTGCTGCCTGAGTCATTAGTCTAAAACTATAATTTAGGCTATAAAATATAATAGTGTCAGTTAAAATACAATTCCATCCTTCAGAACCAGCATTATATTGTACCAAATATATCCATTTACCAGAATCAGGAATAGGTTGGTGTTTATGTCCATTCCATTCAGCAACTGGTATTTTATTACTTTTGGCATAAAACAATAATAAATCTAATTCATAATCATAATTATAAAAAATTATTACTCTGAATTTTTTTTTATAAATATCATCTATCAGTTTTAATCTACTTGGATCTTTATTGACAACTTTCCTTAGTTGGCTACAAAATTCTGTAGCATTTCTTATTGGTTCTCCAGTTTCTAAATTTTTTCTAAAACGACAGATATATTTGTATTTATCATAATCATAATCAGCAGTTAAATAAATATTATGTTTTTCTGTTGGATTATGATAATCAATATCTACTAATATTTTGTCTCTTAGACGCACTAACCTTTCTAAACCAAAATATCTATCAACCCTGGGAAATTTAGAGTACCTGTCATAGATGACATGCTGGTTGACAAAATCGGTCTTATTTCTATAGAATCCATTAGCGATGAAAATGGGTATATAGTCCATCCATGTGTCCCCTGGCGTTGCAGACAGTAAGATGAATTTGTTGTTGCTGGCAATTGATAAGAAGCTTTTGGTCCATACCCCATACCCGACGACACGCTGCTCGTCAAATATAAAACAACCATCTTTAATCTCCTTATACTTTTTAATATTATTCCAACTGTCAATAATTGCTTCCATTCCATACAACATCAATTCTGGTTCCCATTCATGAGTATCGCGCTTTTTGGCAGTAGTAATAATATAAAGCTTTTTAACTCCTTGCAAATAAAAATAGGCTATGGCGGTTCTACTTTTTCCACTGCCAACTGATCCACAAAGTATACAACCATTCTTCATTTTACTTACAGCTTCTTTTTGTCCTTCATCTAAAAATGGAATATCATTTTGAGGATTTCTTATAACCATTATATTCAATTGCTCCTATTAGGAATGTTGCAAGCCACATAAATATAATAACTTCGGATGCTAGTTTCCCTCTATAAACTCCAAGTATCATGACTAAATTATAAATTATAGATATTAATGTCCACATCATATTAAGCTCCTTTAAGAGGGGGACTTACATAATAGCAGCGAACCGCTAATGCCATGGACTTACATAACAGCTGCGAACTGCTAATAATGTCCAGGGACTTACATATATCCACTACAGCTACTATTGCCCCCAAAAGTTGTTAAGCGGGTAAGGATTTGCAACACCTTACATGAGCTAACTCTGGCAGGAACGTCTTCCCGAAGCTCGCGCCACTTGCGTCTACCTATTCCGCCACCGCATAACAAATATATAACTAACAAAGATCTTCATACTTGCTAGCAAAGCTATCTGTTATAATCTCAAAATATCCAGTCTTTAAATATGCATTAATGCCAGACTTTCCATTAACTTCCCAGTAATGAGGAGAAATAACCAAATCAACATTTACTAATTCTGCATAATCCAAACTAGCAACTGATCCTTCATCTAACAATGTTTTTTTACCATTTGTAATTAAATACACATTAGGATTTCTATATTCTCCATACTGCACTTTTACAGAAAGATAATATAAAGAATCTCCACCTTCTTCTTTGGGAGGAAGCTCTTTAATAACCCATCCTTCTTCTCTTAAACTATCAACTAAAGCAGGATTGATAATAACACCAAATTTTCTAATGCCTCCTTTTGCATTATACTTATCGGGCTTTGCACTAAAGTTTCTAAAAATTAATCTCGCATTTTCTACTTCTAACTGAGGAATTCTTTTGTAATCTGCCATTTTATTAGGCTCCTTTCTTATTATGTACTAAACCATGTAAAATCTCCATACTTGGAAATATCTTTAATAGCTTCTTCTGATTGAGAAATATAATAACTTTCATCAATCATTTTTTCCCAATTTTTATTAGTTCTCAAAACTTCGGATTCTAACCATCTATATCCTTTACTTCCTGTAGCGGCATAATATTTACCATCTTTTTCACGATATAATATAGCACCACCACAACCAGGTTTAATCGGCGTGAATCTTCCGACCTTTCCAACAAATATATAATTATGCTCATCTTCTGGAAGATCTTCATTGAAATCTAAATATAATTGGCTTGTAACACTTTTGGTTTCACAAAAATCATCAAATAATAATGGCTCTTTGCTAAATAACTTTTTAAATACATATGGAACTTGAAATTGAGTTCCTGTTGCAGTCCATTTACCTGAATCTTCTTCCCATGGAGCAGTAATATGTTTAGCAATATAAACTGCATCATTAACTAAACACATTTTTTCATATGTCGCTTCATGTTCAAAATTGTATCCATACTCTTTTCCATAATCTTTAACAAACTGAATTATTTCAGGAGTGGCATCTGGAATCTTAATTGAATCAGTCTTAATATGTGCAACGGTGAAACCTCTATCTTGAACCTCATGCTTGAGATTAATCATAAATAAGGCTCCTCTTTTAGCCACAATATTATCAACATTCCTAGGGTCTTTAAACGGATTGTCGAATGTTGCTGTAGTATAACCGTACACACTATTAATAATAATCTTAAGAGCTTGCGCCAAAGCTTTTGCTTTACTGACATCTTTGAGGTATGGCTTGAAAGCTCCATTAAGGAGTTCTCCAGCTTTGTCAAACTCTTTATGCTTAATGAATATTCTCGCATTTTTAATGTCAGAAAACCTTGGGGTATACGATCCGAATAAATTAAGTGCCTCAATCGAGCTAGGATGCATACTTGCAATATCCAGGAGCGCCACATTAGTGTACATTCCAGGTTCTGCATATACATACCCTCCTTCTCCAGGATCCTCTCCTCTATAGCTAGACTTTCCAAATTCAAACTTATAACCAGGGAACATCTCTGACAAATCTGTATAAACTAAATCCGGTTTCTTCTCATCACCAAATATGATTTTAGTTGTATGCATTCTAGTTGTATCATTAATGGTTAAACCAGAAATATCAGCAAGAACCTGTCTAGCAATAAAGTCTTCTTGACAAGCAAACCAAGTAGCTATAGTAGCATCAACATCATTGCAACAATAATCCATTGCCTCATTCCATTTTTCAGGAGGCAAATCTTTATCCCATGGAAATCCAAATTCTTGATGATGTATTCCTAATTCAATTTCCCATTTTTTTAAGCTTTGCTTTTTAGACGCAAAATCATAAATATCAGCATAACTTAAATTATATGCTTCTCCAAAAAATGCATTTTTACTTTGATTAATTATTCTTTGACTAAGTTCAAATAATTGTTTATTTGAATATCCCATCATCCATGCATACAAAATATGATTATCATAACGCCTATTATTAAAACCAACAAGCTTAAATTTTAACAACTTTTCTATTTCATATCTGTCGGGATTATATAATATTACTTTTGGAATATCATGCAATAGATTTTGTAATTTAAATGATGCGTCTAATTTTTCTTTAGAACTTTTATTATCATCTCTTATAATTTCAGTAAGCGATTTAATATCATTTATTACTGGATCATCATTATTAAGCTTACAATATACCATTCCAAAAAAGTTCGGAAAAACTTCAACATCATAAAATATTAACGAATTTACTTCTTCATAATTTTCACTCCTTCCTATTTCGTCCGAATGGAATTTCATTTCATTTACCAATTTAATACAAGCATTAGCTTGATGAGAACTGCCCGCGGCAAACGCTAAAATATCCGGACGCATATCTGTAACATCATATGTAATTCCACTTTCATAAGCATCATCTAATATCTTTTTAATAAAATCAATGCTTGGTTTAGTGTTAGGCCATACTTCTTTTCTTAAATTCTTGATAATGTTTTTTCTTATCGTCTTTTCATTTGTAACTCCTTCAAATGTTACCACCTTTTGCTCCTTTCTAGGTAAACCAGAAGAAATATGAGAAATATCTTCTTCGTTACATAGTGATAACTTTCTTCTCAAACTACTTTTTCCTCTAAATACTTTGATTTCAATATCTTTGTCATATACTGAAGAAAGTTCATCAACATTGCCATCATAAATATAATGCAAATGTATGCCACTTCCACTTTTGCTAAATTCAGCATATGTTTTTGGAAATTTATTAGCTGCTGCCAAATTTAATTCTTTAGATTTATTACCTTGCTCATCTTTGATATCAAAATCTATTACAATATGATTGGTAGGTACTTTTACATAATGTAATTTAGAGGTATCAATATCTTTTAATGACGTTTTTGTGTCTGACCATTTTTGAATTGGTATTTCTTTTTCATTTGCATACTGCGCAGGATAATCAGAACACAAAATATCAAACTTACTTTTGGTGCTATTAATTTTGAGCCAACGCTTGGACTCTTTTTTTACTTCTGGCTTTTTAATTTCAAATTTTTCAGTTAAAAAACCACTATAATAACTTCTTATTCTAGTATCATCTCCAAACATATGAACATCTTCAAATACTTTAAAATAATTTTTAAGTTCTTCTCTAAATTTATACATTTGGAGTACATACTCTGCACCGGATTCTTTACAATATTCCTTGTACATAGCATAAGCTTGTTTAAGACTTATTCCGTCTTCTTTTGAAAATATTAAATAACTATTTTCTACAAAATTAAAAAATGGATCAGTCTTATATAGCATGTCTATTGGCTTATAAGTATCATAATATGATTTACCTAAACTTAAATATACTTGCTCGCAATGATATGCTATAGCTCCTAACTCAAAATTTATTTGATTCATTAGATCATAATATTTTTGAGATGGTATCTTTCTGCCAGTAGGTTTAACATCAATTAATCTTCTTATAATACCAGATTTAGCATCTGTAATTTTAACCGGTTTATTTGTACCCATAAATAAGAAGCAATTAGATTTTGTAGTAAACCTTCCTCCATATTTCAAATCAACTATTATTTCTTCATGAGAAACTATACTATTTAATTTTGAATTATCTTTAATATTACTCAAATCACCATCGTGCTGAATAGCAATTAATGGATCGTCAGCAAAAGCAGAAGCACCAAATCTATTATTAGCGCTTGTTAATTCTTTAGCATCAAATGTAGTATAATATCCTGTAAATAGATTTTGTATGATTTGTAATACAGTGGATTTACCAGTTCCTCCCGGCCCATAGAATACAATGAACTTTTGAATTTTTTTACTATCACCTTTAATAATACTACCAATAGCCCATTCTATTTTTTCTCTTTCTTCTGGAGAATATAAAGTATTCATTAATTCTTCATAAGCCGAAATATCACCTTTTTCTTTAGCATATGGCAGCTTTCTGGATACATAGTCTTCTTTACATACTTCATCATTAGCAAATGTAATCTTCATGTCTAATTGATTTCGTGTGTTTGCTGATCTATGCATATACTTGCAAAACATTTCCCAGCTGCCAGTGCTATAAGATTTTAATGTTTTAACTACAATTTTATTTAATGGATTTTTTAACTCATTGCATCTTTTCATTAGAGCCGCATCAACAATTCTCACAACGTCATTTGAATCTTTTGACCAAAGTCCAGAATCTTCATCCCATATTGCATAGAACTCTTTGCCTCTGACCATGATATCTTTAGAAGATCCAACTATAAAATCTGGTGTGAGTGTTATAGAGCCATCTTTTCCTATTGACTCTTTAATTTGGAAAAAATCCATGATTTTGCTCCTTTTAACATTTTGCACAAAAACACAAATCCAAAAACGTTTTTAAAAACTTTTATAGAAAATCATTTTTTCTAATAATTAATTAAGAAATTTTTGAGATTTGTGCAAAAAAGTCCCGAAACCCGCTCTACGACTGGCTTTGCGGGCTGCACAAATTCCTGCCAAATCTCAAATTTGAAATGAAAAATATCAATTTTTTACATTTTTTTCGTCTTTTTCATTGTTTTTATGCTTGTTATAAATATTTAAAAGTTCTTCTTTTGTGAATTTTTCATCAACAATGCTCTTAAAAAAATCATTAATTTGTACCTGATTTTGTATAAATGAATGCATATTATTTACTAATATTTCCAAATCAGTAACTCTTTTTTGCAATTCCACAATATTTTCAGATACACTAGCATCGTTAAATATATGTTCTGATTCTTTCATATTATTAGTTTTTATCTCCTCTCATATAATTTAAATATACATTCATTTGCATCCATAATGGAGTAATTGTAGCATTATACTCGGGGCCTATTCCTTTTATAAAGAATAAACTTCCACGGCCATTTTTATGATATCTTCTTTCTAAAAATATTGAAATTTTTTTCTGAGCTGTTGATGCTATAAAGTTTTCATCATCCATTTTTTGAAGTTCCAACGAAGCAACCATTTCCCAAAAATATTTAGAAATATCATTAGTTGTTGACACAGTGTCATTAATTCTCCTACTAAGAGCTATCATTACTTCGATTAACCTAACTGATGTTTTATTTAATTTGAGATATTCCTCATTAGTTAATTTGTCTTTATTTTCAGAAGAAAACATATCGCGTAATATCAATGCATCTCTTGCTCTATCATTATCTTCTTCAATATCGGAATAAAACTCAGTTCTCCATAAAATAGCCAATAAATTATTATAGCATCCGCTGATTTCATTTTGAACAAGATGGTTCAGCCAAAATCTATATGCTGATAAAATATCGCGTTTTTCGTCTGGAGTTTTTTTATTGCTCATAAATTACCTCCTTAATTTTTTTCAAGCATATAAACTGAATGCAAATGTTCATCAACAATATAACATTGTTCAAGATCATCCCACTGAATAATACCAGGATCAAACGGTAAATCCATAATATCAATTTCAGTTCCAGCCATTTCATCATACCATTGCTCTTCTTCAATATCATACCTATAATCTTTATCTAAATATTGGGAATTTAATTTTTCAGTATATTGTTCTTTATTGATTACAGCATAACGTCTTGGCTTATCTTCTTCATCATTTTTATTAATTTTTAATTTAGTTTTAATATCATTTACTTTTTTATCAATTTCTTCATTTTCAGCAGCATCTTCATTACGTCTCCTAGCATGATAATCGGTAAACATAATACTATTATTAGCGACGTTATTAAGTACGTTAGAAAATTCAGAAATAGGTGGTTTATCATTGAGCGCTGGATTAATATTTTCTTCATTTTCTTTATCCTTTTTATAATAAGACTTCATCTCATTAATTGCTTCTTGAGATCTTTTTTCGCATGTATTTTTTGTATAAACATAGGAAATAACAGAGCCAGCTCCAGCTCCAACAATAAAGCCTAAGCAAAATAATACAACTTTATTCATATATACTCCTTTCAAAATAATCGTGTTCCCAAACATCACACGAAAGTGCTGTTCAATCGGCCATTTGCTCTATATATTTTCTTTCTTGTTTAGTGGGATATACAAAGCTGGTAATATCGCCATCTAGTTTGGGAATAATCCATACCATCGGCTCATCTCCGGACATGAATCTTAAATTAATCTCTTCATCAAGTCCTAAAGATACTCTATTAGCATTAAGTATTTCTAATTCTGTAGGATCTTCATAAGGAATTTTTAAACTAGAAGCAATTTCTCTTTTGGCTTTATAAAGATTCTGAATATTACTTTCTTTTTTAATAATACCCCAAGTAGACCATATTCTATGATATTTTTTTGAAGGAGCTTTTTTAATACCAAGAACTTCTGCGATTGTTGACATAAATAAATATCCATCTGAATTAAGTCTATTAGTTAAAATCTGCTCTTTAGACAATAACCAATTAATTTTATACTTATTTTTATTATCATTTCTATCGCATGGCATGCCACTTTCTATTCCATCTCCAAGTAAAATAGCACAGGGATTATTAATAATCGAGTCATATTCTTTTACTTTTACTTTTTTTGTCTTTCCATTTTTTCCTGGAACTTCTTTTTCTACTTCTTTTGCACCGTAATAAATATCTTTTTCTGCTTCTTCTCCATATTTTTCTTTAACTCTATCTCTATACTTGTCAAACATCTCTTTCATAATACTACAAGATGCTCCGAGAGCAGCAATTCTGCTACTAGAAATATTGTTAGAAATAATACAAGAAGCAACTGAAATTCCGGTTAAAGTTACAGGAAGAAAATAATTTTCAGCTACATCTAATAATGTATCAGCATATTTACTAATTAATTTCTTCTTATGTACTTTTTCAGCCTCCGGTGTTTGACATGCCCTAATATCTTCTTGAATGTCATAAATATCAGCATTATGGGCTTCAATTACTTCTTTTGTATCCCATGTTGCCTTAGCAGTAGTTACAACTGCTCCGACAGTAGATGCTGCCGATAAATATGTTAAAATACTAGGAGCATATTTTTTTAAAAATACAACAGAAAGTCGTGCTGTTTTTAAAATACCATTTAAAACTTTCATTTTTATCTCCTTTAAACTTTGTTCAAATATCCCTCAGGTTTCGGCCAATCCTGATTTACATCTTTAAGAGCCTGCTGTGTTTCAAGATGCTCTTTCAGATGAGTAAGATACCAAATTGCCTTTTCAATATCTTGAATGCCGTTTTTGTTTTTCCATCTTAAAACATATTTAATGGCATTAGCTGTATCAACTGCTTCAATGCCAGAAAGACCAACGGTAAAATTATCAATAACATCAATTACTTCCATGCCATTAGCCCCTTGATAATGATTAGGATGGCTTACGTTTCTATCATCACTTTCATACATTATTTATTACCCTTTCTCATTTTTTCTTTAACATCTTTCATAGTATATGCGAATGTCATGCATTTGCTAAAGAAATATCTTCTATTCTGCTCGTTCGAATGATAACTTACATGACTCCTGCGTCTGTGTTCCGTTCTCGTCGCCATTGGTCTCCTCCTTAAAATATATTTTTTCTTTAAGCACTTCATAGGCCTCATATGCATCAATAGAAGTATCAAATGTAAAATTGATACAACAATAATATGTACTATCCCATCTAGTATAATCTAATTCAAAATTTTCAATTTCAGCTTTTTTTAAAATATCAGTAATTTGACCGATTGTTGTAATGTACTTGGGATAACTACTAATATTATCCATTGCAAGTTTAAGTGTATGTACTTTTTTTTCAGCATCAAGATCTAAATCTAATGATAAATATATTACTTTAAATTTTTCTTCCATTCTTTTTCCTGCTCCTTTCCTTCAAGTTCCTGCTGCCAATCAAATAAAGTATACTGATAACCAGCCTGGTCTTTAGATTCTTTTTCTTTAAGTGCCTTTCGAAGCTGAAAGAGAGACATGCCTGCAGAAATATTAATAGCTGCCCGACTATAGTTGTGCTCAGCAATATACTTATTTCTTAAAGTATTAATTTCATTAATTACTCTTAAATATAATGTGTGCACCTGTTTCTCAGGCATTTCAGATAATGCCCTTCCGTGAATATAATCTCCGTAAGTTTTTCTGATAAAATCTCTCTTAGCTTCTGTATTCATAATATCACTCCTTATTAGTTTCACATCCGTATTTCTGGCCTAAGTCTATCGTTAATTTTTCTGCTTCATCTGCAGTTAAATCAAAAATATCCGCATGAACATCTACTGTTCCATCTAATCTGAATGACTGAGTAATCTCCATTTCTACAAAATTAGCACCAATATGAGACTTACTTATTTCATTTTTTTTATTTAATAAATTTCTCATGCTATTTCCTCCTTTATTTAATCGGTATTGCACTAGGTAAATCAATAATCCATACACCATGAGACCAAGTAACAATAACATCATTTAAATTAGTCCATCCCCAATTATGTAACTCAAAATTATTATACGGATAATCAACTAAATCATAAAAATCAGCTACCGATACACGTTCATATTTATCAATATTACCTTTAAGAATATCTAAAATTTCCTCGGCATCAGATCTACTGTTAAATGGAATATCCATATAGGCTATGGTACTACGTCTGGAGTCTAATCTATTATATTTATATTCATAAGGTCTCTGTTCTTCTCTTCTAAAAATACCAGTATCAGAAGTTCTATAAATTGAACCATAGTCCCTTCTATTCGGATCTGAATTCCAGCTTCTATTGCTACTAGATGATGGGCTGCCTTTAAATATCATATTTACAGCAGAACAAATAGTATCAACAATGGTGTTCTTAATCGCCGGAATTAAAATATCGTTAAAAAGATAGTCCCTGACAATATCAAAATCATGAGTTATAAAAGAATCAAGAAATTGCCTGCCGGTACTTTTTCTAACTTTAGAAGGATCAATTTTTACAACTGCTTTTAATTTTTTAGATTCTTCTGGTGTTTCAGCCATATTTAAGCTCCTTTCATATTATAATGGGGCCATACATTGCCTTTTTAACGCACGTATAGCCCCATTTAGGACTTTTTTTATTATTCAGCAGTAGATTCATCGGCTACTTCAGAAACAGCCTGTTCTGCCTGTTTTTTTGCTTTTGCTTCTTTTGTCTTTTTAATACCAAAACAAATTAATTTGTACAGTGCATAACCTGTTGCTCCAACACCAATAGCAGCAAATCCAATAAGTACTCCTGCACCAGGTGTTAATTTAACAGTATCGGTTGCTACTTCTACAGCATCTGCTACATTTTCAGTTACTTCCATGATTTCGTTTGCGTTTTCCATAATTTTAATCTCCTTTTTGTTTAAAAAAATATAGAAAGCGTTATGCCTCCTACTATAGTATACGTAAAAATTACGAGTTATCTACATCGTCTTCTTTCTTCCAAATACGATGCAAATAGTGGATTAGTATCGATGCGAAGTTTGTAATATAACTTTCCATCAAGTTCATCTACTTCAGGCTTATCATCGATTCTAGGATATAAAAGTGATGAATCGCCAGTTAACCAGCCAGTTATTTGTGCAGAATCAGCTTGTGCGTTTACACCAGAAGCATAAATATCCTCATAAAATTCGGCAACAGTAACATATTCTTCTTCTGCCAACCTCTCAGATATTCCGAGACAAGCATTGTAAATATTAGTTATAGTTGTTCTATATCTTTGGCCTGTCATCGTATCTTTAAATAATAATGGCGTATTATTCATCAATTTATAGCTAGGATCAATATCTTTATCCGCCATATTTTTTACTTCTTTTGCTTTTTCTAAATTATTTTTAGCCACCTCCTTTTCAATTTCTTCATTTGTCGTCTCGCCATATTTTTCAGCAATAACTTTCTTATAATCTTGTAAGCTACTAGATGCTAATAAATATGCTGTAGTCATCTCAGCCAAACGTCTGGAGTTAATATGATAACTACCTACCACTGAAGCGATTGCAAAACAACCAACAACAGCACTAGGAATATACAGAGGTACAACATCACATAATATCTCCTTTCTTTTGTCGCCGTCTGAAATATCACTTTTTTTAATTGCTTTTAAACGTTCATTTGCTTCCGGTGTTACTTTTACGGCCATAACTGTTGAACTTATGCCAAAACCTATGCCAGCTATTGTTAGCATTAATGGCGCTTTTTTACTGACTAATTTTACACCAGCTTCAGCTGCTTTGAGTAAAAAATCTCCAAAACTCATAAGATTCTCCTTTTAAAAAAGTGGAGGCTATGTATTTTTTACATAACCCCACGTTTGTTTAACTTACTTTACTACTTCTGCTGCTACTCCAACAGTTTCAGATACTGCTTCTGCTGCTTGAGCGGCTTCTACTGCTGCCTTAGCTCCTTTGGCTGCACCAATTGCTGCCTTAACGCCAACGGCTCCCGCCTTGACGAGTTTACCAGCAAATAATGTGCCAACCTCACATCCAACAAACACCAGAACACCACCAACTAATTTGAATACACTACCTACCATTTTTGTTTCCTCCTTTATTTTTATAGTAGTATAGACTTTATAGGTCCTATTATAGAATATGTAAAAATTACGAAAAAATAGAGACTACGTAATTTAATACATAGCCCCTATCTTTTTGACTTTATTTAACCTTTGTTACAAGCTGAGTTATTTTAATTGCATCCTCTGCCCCTTCGATAGACAAAGTGCCATCTGCTAACTTTTTGCAAATATCAAGTTCGATTCCTGCACATGTATCGTTTATACCGGAACCCAACAAGCTCGCACCGATCATTGTCGCCATAACACTGCCGATTAAAATCGTTACGTGCTTAGAATTTCCATTTTTATCAACAATTATGTTTTTTAATTCATAACCATAGATAGTTGCACCAATAACAGTTGTAAATGCACCTGCCATTAATTTAATTGTTCCAATTTTACTCATTTGCTTTTCCTCCTTTGGAAAGTATTTAGTTTTTTGTGTCACTATAGAGCATGTAAAAATTACGATCAAAATTCGATAACTACAACGCCATCTGTCGCTGCTTTAACTAATGTTTTAAAAACCAATTTAGATCCTTTAAATGCTAAATACGAACCACCAAATATAAGAACTGTTCCTAAAAATATTTTTGTTAATCCATTCATTGTTTTACCTCCTTAAAAAATATAAAGGCCGTGTTTTTATTACACGACCCTTATACATTTTTCTTTTAAATAACTGCTTTAATAATACATTTACCGATATCAAAAGCTTTCTTGGCCGATTTGCTTGTTTCTACAACCATTCCGCTTCCCTCAACAAATATGGAAACTGCCCAAATAGCCGTTGATGCGATAACTTTTCCAACATTGAGTAATACAATTGCTGAATCTGTAGATGCTTTGACTACCATTTCAGTTTTACGTTGTTTGATTTCCATTTCACAAATATCAATTTTGGTCTGATTATCTCTAATATTCATACCTTCTTTGAGATTTGCTTCAATTTCTGTCTTACGACTGTCATTCTGAACCTTTTTAGCCTCAGTAATCTGAGATGCCAGCTTAACGCCATTCTCAATAATTTTGCATCGCTCATCTAACGACTCTGCTTCGGGATATAAATCCTCCATTTCGCTGTAAAGCGTTTCAGTTAAGGAATCAATATAATCCTTTGGCCGATTTTTAATTTCTTCCATTTTTAATACCTCCTTATAAATATAAAATTTTTATTTACAGTGTCATTATAGCAAATGAAAAAATTACGACTCATTTTTTACTAAATTATATGAATTTTCGTCAATATAAATTGGCTTTCCGCATTTTGGACACACAGTTCCTACGTATGGAGTCAAGATCTCTTCATCAGGTAATCCCCTAGAATTAGGCAAATATAGGAAATCGCCTGTGCAATCGGTTCTTGCCATACGCCCAGGAACAGCAATCCAGTAGCATTTATTTTCTGCTTCTCTAAGCTGTTCGCTAGCTTTCAACGCTTCATCAAGTTCCATCGTCCTCTCCTTTCTAAGTTCAAAATTCTGATATCCATTATTGGTGTTACAAATATCATTATTACATCGTAACACCGTCATATTATTACCGTGTTCACAAAATTCGCAAGGTTCCAAATTTTTATCATTCATCATAATCCTCGCAGTCCTGAATATCAAAATCGTCGTCATCCGCTACTTCAATATCATAGTCAAAATTATAAGAACCACTATCGGTTTTTGTTATTCTTGGCTGTACAAAATAAGTTTTCTCCATTTAAAAACCTCCTTATCGGATTTTTCTTTATAAACTTTTTATTAGAAAATACTATAAATATAGTATAATCCTTTTTAATTATTCTATTTTTCTTTACTACATATGTATTACTGCGTATTTCCTTCACTCCCATCCGAAACATCCTCCGGTAACCATTTTTTAAATACTTCATTATAGCGGCTCTTATTGCCATATGCATATTTACATATAGCCATAGCCAAGCCTTTTTCGGGATCATAAATATCCCCTTCCTGGCATTTTACAATCGTTTTATCGCCATTCATCCATAAAACAATTGTAAGAGGGTCTTTAAAGATAACCTTTTTGATAAAATATTTTTTAACTTGATGAATCGAAGCCCAAGGCGTTGGGTAATAAAGATCACATTCAGGTGAGCAACCTTGTTTAAATGTTACAGATGCCGCATCTAATCTCTCACAATAATTACCCCCGGTTAAATAATTAAAGCGCTGATATATGCAAGTTTTACAAATACTAATATTACCTAAGCAGTTGTTAGCCATTATCTTTTTCCTCCTTTAATATAACATTTCCAAAATTTAGAATTTTATTTCTGCAATTGGTGCACATATCCTTGTATTCTGTAATAAAATTGGCATTATTATCTGGAACTCCCTTATGCATAGAATATATAACAAATTTCATTTTTACAATATCTTCGTCATTTTCGACAAGTTTATTGCATGCATCACATCTATAAATTACTGCCATTTTCCGATACCTCCTCAACATTTTGTAATTCAATTGCTAAAATATCATCCCAATTAAATACATACTTGGTACCGTCAACAGATATAATTGACAATACTCCACAAGTATCATTTAATTTATAAAGTCTAACATCTTTATTTGTTAAAAATTCTTGAACTTTATTAGTTGATTTTAAATGAATTTTAACATTTTTTAAAACTTTCATCTTTTTTTTATCTCCTTCCACGCTGTTATACTTTGGACAAACAGAGGCTCCTCGAAATATTAGCATTTCATAATATAAATCCGGTCTGGTAATTGAACACCAGACCTTATTTGCGCAATTATCACATGTTTTCATGCACTAGGACCTCCTTTTTTTCTTAAATATTCCATTGGATTGGTTGTTTCTAAAGCTTTTAAACACTCGTCTAATGGACAACCAGTTTCTTTATGCAATAGCATAGCTATTTGTTTAATATAGGCTGTAGAAAACATAAAACGACCTAAATAATCTCTACAGTACATTAAGGCGGGATCTTCTTTACTTAAAAATCCTTCCTCATATCTTAGACCGCATACATTAACATGTACACAAGAATCACATAGACTATTCATTTTTTCACCCCCACTCTATTATTTTAGGCTTATCATTATCATATATTTCTTTAAATTTAACCCAATCATCTGATAGCTTATACGGTTTAGGATAAGTAATATAATTATTAATTTTTGAAAAGTCATAGTTATTAATATCCTGTTCATATAAATCGATAAATTCTCTAAACTCCTCAGCTGAAAAATGTATCAAAGGACCAAAACCGCTCCAGCAATAAATCTCTGCCTCATCGATTTTGTTATTCTCTAATAGCCATTTAATTGATTTAAATACTTTGCCTAACTCTTCAACATATCCATAAAATTTTCCAAACTCATGACTTTCATTTCCGCATATTATTGTAGGTCTGTATCCCATTTATTTTTCCTCCTTTCAACTAATCTATTCCTCCACGGATAAGATATTACATACAAATTTGCTTTACAATATGGACAATGCAGTCTGTCCGCTTCTTCTTTTGTCAATTTATGTCTGCAATTAAAGCAGATACTACGCATATCGGTTATTATTTTTTCCATTTATTTCCTCCTTATTATTTTCTTTTTTTCATAAAGCCCATTACCTAAATTTACTATTTCATAATTTTCATCCTCTTTTGGTAAATACTTTGTAAATGTGTTATAATAATTTCCTTCATTTCCTAACGCATATTTAGCAATAGCCATGGCCAGACCTTTTTCCGGATCGAAAGGTTCATTATCCTGACATTTAACCACCGTTTTACATCCGTTTTTCCAAAAGACAATCGTAGCGGGCTCATTAAATATAACTTTTTCGAATTCCGAAGACAAATTCTTAGGAACACCGAATATATCATTGAAAATCATTTTATAACCTTCTAGATCGTCCAAAGACAAATTCTTGGGAATACTGTAATCCTTATAAGTAAAACTTTCATACCATTGTTGCGGACAACGATTTTTTATATCCGACAAGTGCTCTTTATCCTTCCTAATACGGTTTACTACGTCATCTACGCTATTAGTCATTATTTCTAACCTCCACTTTCTGTTTAATCAAGTCAAATACCTCAACATAACCCTCTGGAATAACCACCCCGTATTCTTCCTCAATTATCATTTCTGCCGTATCACAAATACTGCTAATTTCTGCCAATGTATGTATTGCTTGAATTGCCATGTAAAGAACTTTCGGGGTAAGATTTTCATATTCAAATGATTCAGAATTAACAACCCTTACCCAACGATAAAGTTCCGCCGTTGCTCTTTCGGTAGTTACTTCTTCGCCCTTTTCAATGTCACCCATATCTATATATTTTGTAATTTCTTCATCTGTCATCTTTTATCCTCTTCTTCGCTCCTTTCTACCAATTCTATTTTACCTCATAAATTTCTATTCTCTTGCCGCAGTCCTCACAAACATAAATGTATGATGTAGAAGATCTATGCCCTACTGCCTGTTCATACTTCCAAGTGCCTCTGCAAACATCACAGTGACCATTATTCCATAGTTTTTCATCATGTTTTACTGAACATGCATCCGCACAAAATGCTATGCCAAATATTAACGCTGTAACTAATAATATCAACACAATAGTAGATGCAATTTCTGGTAAATAATCACGCATTTTTAATATCCTCCTTTAAACATCAGGCCAAAAACTATTTAAAGCCCTCTGCAATGCTATTTAATACATTTTCACTTAAGATCTTTGTTTGCATGGTTAATTCCAGCTGAACCTTTTTGCAATAGCTCTTCTTCGAACCAATGAGACTATTATCCCAATCGTAATAAGGGCATGAATTCTCATAGCACTCCGAAAATTCATTGCTCTGAACTGTAGCTCCCTCTTCGTTTTTAGTTAATACCGGTCTATACGGACATTTTTTTAAACTCATATTTTTTCCTCCTTAGCTACAACCTTAATTTCCCCATAAAGGCGATACTTATTTATATGCGGGCAAAATTCTATGTGGTAATCAATATACTTGCCAATATCATTTGCTAAACAATACGCAATATCACTAGTTATAATGCTCCGTAATTGACCTTTATCCATTCTAGTAATAAACACTTCGTGATAATAACGTTCACATCTTACTGTGTCTATCTTGTGCTGTTCCACTTTAATTTCTACAGGCTTCTTTAAGAGATTTTCATACATACGCTTATACTTTTTTGCTTTCTGTCTTGCATTCATACTAGCTCCTTTCCTTTTTATTAGAAATGACTTCGCCATTTTTTAAGCTATTCATTAATTCATTAACATCGTCAATAATGGTGCAGAGGGATGAATCTTCTTCATCTTCGTTTATTAATCTAGTATATACATCATTAGGGATATCTATTAATATTTTCATACTAGCTCCTTTCAAATAAACAACGATTTTTATCCATAAGTTTAGATGCTTTTTTATCCAATTTATAAAGTTTATTATGTACACGTATTACCTTTAACCAATTTACGACTAAAGTAAAATATTTATTATCATTATAATTATCGATACAGGCATCTAAAATATTAATAAGATTAATTCTTTCATTATGTATTTTAAAAAGATTACTGACAATTTTTGTCTCTATTTTTATAGCATCTTTTAAATTTTTTTTATAACTATCATTAAGTAAAATATTAGTTAATGTAATCATTTTTTTATTATATTCAAGTAATTCGCTTTGGCTATTTCTGATTTTAACTACCGCTAAATAAAAATCTCTAATATTACTCATATTAAATTAGCTCCTTTCTACCAATACACCTTTTTCTAATAAGAATTTAACCATACGTTCAATACTAGTTTCACCTACGCATCTTGCTTTTAATATATTAGCACAGCTATTATTTAAAAGGTCATCCAGCATAGCTTCCATAGTATTTCCGATCCAACATCTTTCTCTATAGATACTATGATAAAGCATAATATCCAGTTTATCTTTTTTCTTTTTTTCAAGATCTTCGAAAAAAGTAGCAGGCTCCATATTAAGAATTTCATCGGTTATACCCTTTGATAATTCATATTTCTCGCCATATTTCTGAAATTTATTTGAATCGTAAATTCCGACATTCAACCAGCTTTTAAATTTTTTAGAGCAATCAGGGCATAAAGAAATTTCTTTACATTCATCATCCCCAAATTTTAAAGGCCCCATATATACTATAGTTGAATAACTTTTTTCCATTATTTTTTTGCATTTATCACACTTCATACTAGCTCCTTTCTTATTTCATGTATAATAGATTGTTTTTAATTTTATACTTCCTCATAGAGACTGAACTAATAGATCTGCCCAGATGTAATGCCACTTCAGTCAAAGGAGTGTCCATATTATTTCTAAGATAGTTATCCTCTTCCGGATCCCAATCTTTTTTACCAGAATATGCAGCCTTCACTTTTGTGCGGTACTTTTTTCTGTATTCAATAGCCTTTGGATGGGCTTTTTCTTTATACTTTTGCCTATACTGCCTCATTTTTTCTTTTACGTCGTCCCTTTCAAAATATTTTTTTCTTGTCTCTTTACCTTTTTCTGATAGCCGATAACGCTCCATACATTTCTTTTGTTTTTCGTACTTCATTTTTTCGTCATAGTAATTATCAAAATATGTCTCTTTAAGAGATTTTAAAAGATCATTTACTTTGTTAATAAATTCATCTGGATCATCTTTATCCAAATCAAATGCCATAGTTTCATCGTATATGGGTTTACCTTTAGTAACCCAGATTCTAAATTCAGCTTTATTATCCTTTTTACCATCTTTCATTAAAGCTACAGATAATCTGTTGAATTTGTTTTTAACTAAAATGTTTTTCTTAATCATACTAGCTCCTTTCCACCTTCCAGATAACGCTGCCACTCCGCTTCTGGAATGCATCCACATAAATATTTCTCTTCTAAGTTCCAGTAACATATTTCGAGGTATTCTCGATTATGCCACTTTTCAAATATAATGAGACTATCTAGGTCAAAGTCAAAACGCCAAATTTCTTCAATAGTCTCTCGTATTGCTGGAATATCTTTTGCATCATATAGATAAATAGTTACAAAACTATCCTTTAATCTTGCTACTGTATACTCTTGCGGATAATATCCACGATTACACATCTCGTCATATACGAGCTTACAGAATATAATGTAGTCTTCTATTGGGTAGTTCAGTATTGGATTTATCAATGCGTGTCTGGGTGTTCCTTCGGCTGCCCATCGCGATGCTATAGCACAACATTCCCTCCATTGCCCAAGTAATTGGGCTGATGGGAGAAACTTTATTGTTTTGTAGTGCCAGAGTCGCATTCTTCTTCCTCCTTTTTATTAACATCAGCCATAACATCACCAGCCATGGCCAGTACTGCTATAAAAAAGATGCCAAATATCATTCCCCCAAAAAAGCCAACGACTAGCGCTATAATAATATCAATCATCTTTTTCCTCCTTTTTTGATTTGCACCATTCTTCATATGTTAAACCATATACAGATTCAAAATTATTACGAGGAATACTAAATACAGTATAATCTTTATACTCTGTTTTATTTATTAAACCTTGCCAGCAAAGGATGTCTTCTAAAAGTTTTAAACATGCTAGTCCAAAATTTCGAATATGTAAAAGATTATTTCCATCATTATCACAGATATCAATTACTACGGATCTAACGGTTTCGAAATGACCTGCTATGCTAAATCTTGTTGGATTCGTTCTGAAACAGTTATATAGCCTTTGGCCAGTATTGCCGTATGTTTTAAAAACTGGTTCTAGTAATTCGGTTATTGTCATGTCATATTTGTTATTAGGCGTTATATTCTTAGATAACGAACTACTGTTAAAGCAACGATTACAAAATGCTAGCTCTGTTTTACAGTATACCAGATGAGAAATTACGCTATAATAAGTTTCATCTTTTTTTATTTCTTTTCTGCATTTATCGCAAAATATTTTGATCATGAGTTTTTCCTCCTCAACTAAAAAATTTGTCGAAAACACTGATAGCTACGAACAGCATACGGCGCTCATAATCGTTTAATTTTTCGCCGCTTTTTGTTTTAAAATTTAAATAAGTCATAACTATTGTTGCCGATAATACAACATCTACGGTGTATAATTCGTCTTTTGGAACTCCAGGAACGTTATGAAGTTTTTTTGTTTGCTCTATCAGATCCACAAGAGTCTTTCCCATATCGTCCATATTAAATCTCCTTATTTAATTTTCTTTAATATTATTGTATTTTCCCAAATTAACCGGTCTTTTCTTATAATATCTGTGGTAATTCGGATGGTATTCAGTTTTTTCTTGCTTTTTCTGCTCTTCGATATCTTTTTTAAATTGCTTATATTCCTCGCAATTCGCATGACATCCTAAGCATCTTTTTTCACAAGCTTTGCATGGCGTTTTAATTTTTGTCACCCCCTGTAGTATAATAAATTATCATGCATATAATAGTTATTAATCCAGGTCCAGCTAATACACTCATAATAAAATAGTATACCGTCTGGAGCCAAAAAGGACAGTCCATGATATCACCTCCAAAAAAGATATAGCCCGCGTAATATATACACGAGCTTTATATCTTTTATACTCTAGGATAAACCAAAGCGCACCATCTTGTTTCTTCATTTTCAACTTTCAATTCTTTGTGAAAAATATCAATTGCTTTAAACGCATCTTTCAATCTACCGTACTGTTCGACAATAATAATTTCGCCTCCATCGGTTTTTTTATAATGCTTTTCAAGTTCATAAATTTTTTTTCTAAATTTAATTCTTATCATCATAGCTTACTCTCCTTTCTGCTTTGTGTTTTATCCTATAATAGCAGTGGTAATTTTTACGAGGCAAAAAGGAGGGGCCAGTTAAAAGCCCCTAATTTTGGTTTTAGAGAAATATAATTATTCTGTTTCACTAACAACTCTAATATAAGTCTGTAACGAATCATCGATTTCCTCTGTTTCGTCTTTCATATTAGTTTTGATTTCATAGATAATACTTCTAACGCCAATCAAATATAATGATACAACGGATCCTAATACAGGTACGAATGTATTCGGAATAATAATATCCAATACAAAATCCCTAATAAAAGTTTCGTCTTTTTCATCAATTTCATTAACTTTCTCTGATACCTTTTTTATTGCTTCTAAAACTAATTTTAAATCCATAATAATCCTCCTTTATATTCACTTACTTTTAAAATTACAAAATGAATAATTATTTCTCTATTATAGACCATGTAAAAATTACGAGGCAAAAAGGAGGGGCCTAGCTAAAGACCCCAATATAATAAAGAAACAATAAAACTTCAATAGTCAATATCGATAACATACCAACTATTCCTATTAACGTATCTTTATTAATTTTCTTTTTCATAGTACCCTCCAATCTCGTTCATACATACTGGTTTGCCCATTCCCAAAATGAAATATCTTGAGCAATTTCATTACCGTCACAATACAGTTGATCCCAGCTAATTTCTCCCCTAACATATCTCGTATGGAGTTCGTCAAGTTCCCTTTTAGCAGCATCAATTGTACCATAACGTCTAACTAATTCCTGCATTCTTTCTACTTCATCCATAATAGTACCTCCTTATATATTCTATTATAGAAAGTGTAATATTTACGAAGAAAAAGAAGAGCCCAGGTAATTCATGCCCGAGCCCTTTAATAGACTATTTTCTATTTGCTAATAGGCTATTAATATAAGCATTAAACGCTTTATGAAGTTTCTGAGCATCTCGTTTATTCGTAGCCTTTCCGATTACTATTTCTTTAACCCGACCGGTTTTTGAATCTACGAATTGTTCACAAACATCAAACCACTTTTCTTTATTATTTGCCATAATAGCTACCTCCTCTTATAGTTTTCTTATAATACAATATGTAATTTTTACGAGGCAAAAAGAATAGCCCAGGTAATTAATACCCAGACTATTCTTCCCTAAAGTAATGTCGACAAAAAATCATCTAAGCACATGGGTTTCGCGCTATACGAATATTCTTTAATATCAGTGGCCTCCTCATTTAACCATTTGAGCTCATCAGTGAGCTTTTCCTTCAAATTAAAGGCTCTGATAATTTTTTCGCCATTGCCGAATTCATATGCAACAAAATAAAATTTATTCATACTCATTACCTCCTTTCTTATAAAAGGATATGTAATTTTTACGAGGCAAAAAAATATAGTATATGTAGTACTTGTGGGCAGCGGTATGCCACCCACGTTCCTACATATCTAAATATATAAGGGGGTTATAAGGAATCGGCTATTTCAAGAATGAGCTTCATCTTCGCTTACGCTTAGACATAAAAGCTCCTCACTATTTGAGGAAGCTGCTCATGCAATATCCGGTAAATTTACCAGCTTTTACAAGAAGCCATTTAATTCCAGTAACATCCTTGTTGTAATATCCATACCACGTAACCTTAGTATTCTTAGGAAGCGTAGTAATAATATCATACTGCTTACCTGCATTTCTGCGCATATTAAGCCCAGATCTAGCAGTTACAGTAAACTGTTTTCCTCTGCCATAGCCATCGTCTTTGAACTTGGCCGGAGAATATCCATTAGCTGTCTCATTAGTTGTGCTATGAGGTTCAGGTTCTGGTTCAGGCTGAGGTACAGGAGGCTTCTCAATATCAGAGCTAGGATTGCCGTTAAGTTCTCTAACTCTTCTGGTTACCTCAGTTGCGATCTGACCCATCCTAGATTTAAGGAACGGACCAGGGCATAGAGTAGCATAGAACATATCGTGAGTAGTAAGAGTACCCTTACTATCGCCAGTCCAGATAAGCCCGTCCATACCGTTACGACGGCAAATATCAACACAGAGATCAATCAAACGATTAAATGCTACTTCAGATACTTCCCAATTGGGCTCTCTCTTTTCATTAGCAACCTCGATGGTTACTGCCATAGCGTCGTTTACTCTGTTATTGGAAGTCCATGCTCTATACTCTTCCGGCACGCACAGAACAATTTCCCCGTCGTTTCCGATGCAGTAGTTTGCAGAACCGCCGTCTTTTTTTCTTAAAACATTTGCTACTTCAGCAGCCGATGCACCAGCCCTTGAAGCAGCATGATGAATTGTAATTTTAGTAATCTTGTATTCCCGTCCGCCAATCGTTCTAGAAGAATAGTTAGGATCGGAAATAACCTGATTAATTAATGGAGAGTTACTCATCGCTCAAGTCCTCCTTGTTTGATTTAATAATGCCGACAATGTCCGTAGCACCTTCTCCAAAAATATAAGCTACAACACCGGCAGCCATAATTGTATAGGCCTTCCACTGCTCCTGGGTATCTGCAGGAATTACTCCTAATGTGCAGAGCACACCAAAAACAATGAGAAAAATGGCTAATATAAATTTTCTAGATGTAATTTTTCTAATAAAATCCTGTTTATTCATTTCGAGTCTCCTTTCTAAATATCAATCGCTATCTGCACACCAATATAATTTTTTGTTACCATCCGCTAGCACGTTACACTTTAATATATATGTACCACCAGATTTAGGTATAGTCGGTAAACTTATCTCTTTAAACATACTTTTTCCATAATATTTTCCGACATGTCCCGCAGGAATATCAATATCCCTATCCGGCGTTGAAGTATAAGTTTTAACAAAATATTCATTACCACCAGGTATAAATACTTGCGGGCTATCGAAATTAGTTTCTCTATTCAATATTGGTTCTGCTAATTCATATTGCAATATAACTCCACTCATAGCGGTTTTTAAGGTAGTTGCATCGGTATAGGACGAATCATTGCATAATACAGCACCGTTATTTATATCAATAGATATTGCTTGGGGAGTTGTGATTATATTACTATACGATGTTGTTATATAACATGAACAAATAATATTTGGGATAACTCCACTTGTGTTCAATTTAGTGTTAAGATATTTGTTTGTATAGAATACACTTGTTCCTTTCTTCCAATCCATCGTTCCTAAATCAACAATGCCATATTTTCTGGTTATTTTTCCGTCGCCTTCATAAATATCACCGTCTGCGACTAATTCATTATCAACAATTTTGAATAATCCTCTTAAATCTAAATTATCATCTAAGCTAATTTCATAGCCTTCATATGGTTCATAATCCGTAGCTTCAGAACCTACCTCTAGCTGAATATTAGAAAATTTTACATAAGTACCAGTTTCTTTAATATCGCCGATGGAATCATTATAACCTATTCCGAACTCGCAATATAAACAGTCTGGTATAGTACCAATAACTTCTACATGACTTGCATTTTCAAACGATTGTCTATAGCTTTTTGTAGCAGCATCATATGTCCATCCACTTATTGTCCCAACATTTCCAAAATCACTATTATCTTTTAATCTGCATCTTACAGACGCATAAGTCCAAGTAATATCGGAAGGCGGGTCAAATTGTAATGTATAAGTTCTTCCATTTCCTGGAATATAAGAACCAATATCATGAAGGCACGCATAAGTATATTTCTCCATAGCAATATAGATATCATTTCCGTCAATAATATTATCATAATTGGGAATATGATGTAATCTATTAGGATTGAATAAATTCTTGCTAGTTTTAAACCATTTATTAAAGTTTACACTTAGCAAAGAACCAGCATTATAATCATAATAATCTTTGATAAGAAAACCATATCTTTGAAGGAAAGCTATTCCGGTTCCAGCTGTCGTATTTTCTAAATTATAAATATAATCAGCTACTGCGGATCCGAACATGAGTGTTAAATCTACAAATATTACATTTTTAATTTGATCTGTATTATTAGCTGCATAACTGCCTCCAGATGGCCTAACTATAATACTGAATGTAGTTTGTCCATTGCCATCACCATTTATTATACCAGTTAATTTTTTCCACATAGATCCTATCGTGCTAAATGTTTTTGTAATATAAGAACCTCCATTTAACTCCACGCCCATTTGCATGCTATGGTTATATCTCGGCTTATAATCACAAGACATAAAATATTTATGGCCACTTTTAATTTTAGGAATGGTTTGATATACAACATTTCTATCAGATACATCAGTATAAGTGAAAGTTAAAATACCATTAGCTGCGGCTAAAGTTCCACGAAGCCCAGACCAGTTATCGGTATTAGCGAAATTTCCATTCTGTATTAATTGATTAAAGGCAACACTACCGCCAACTATATTTTCTTCAACATAATTAGCATCTGAAATATCAGTAGCGGTCCTAAGAGTATAAACACCTGAATCCTCGCCGACTAATGTTTCATTGCTATAAATCGTATCTGAAAGGTTTTCTTCTAATACTCTATATGAGCATTCAGAGATCGGTTCAGTGGCTGAAATGACGTTTACACCTGGAACGGTGGTGATTTTCTCTGCAGTTGTTGATATAGTGGTGGGAGTGGATAATGGGTAGGTTATTTCCATATTATTATTTGACAGATATGTTTTCCAAGTTGCAACATCTGTAACTCCATTTATTGCTCCATCAAATAATCTCGGGATATATATTGCTTTATTTTGAATACCAAAAGCAATTCCCAATGATGCTATTTCGGCGTTAGAATGAATTGTCTTAAATCTATCGCATACACAATTTGCATACGTAGAAAATGCCATAGTATTAAATATATAATATACTCCGTTTCTTCCAGTATCGGTTGCCCAATTTTCCGTGCCATTAAGTACAAGTTTACCTTGTTCGCTCGTTGCTCCGCCATTCACGAAATCATCAGTTCCGCTGTATATCGTTTCGGAGTATTGGTGGGTGTGAGTTTCTGCGGTGTATGGTTCGTATTCGGTGGCGATTGAGCCTTCTTCTAATTGAATATCATAAATTTCCCCACTATCACCAGCAATTCCAACAGCGATAAATCCGATTGTAAATGCCTCTGTAAATGTAACTGTTATGGAATTATCAACTTGCTTAAAATAACCACCATAATATGCGTTATAAACACTGCCATCAAACTGCTTTGGCGAGAAAAATCGAATATTGTTTATTGCCCCATTTGCTTTAGCCGATATTGTGTATGTTCCCTCTCTGTATTCGTTTGAAAAATAAACTCGGCTTGTAGCACCGCTTCCTATCGATGATATAACTATCTTATCGTTAGCGATTGATATATTATTGTATATAAATGAAGTGTCGCCATTGATGTTAAATATATTCTTTCCCGTCCTCTTAACACTCGCTTCCGTTCTTCCGCTTATGGGGCAGATGTTTTCGTAAGGTGTCCAATCGGTAGCTGTTGATCCTTCTTCTAATTGAGGATAAAAAGTAATTACATCTCCAGCTGTGACATCTCCATACTTACGAATAACAAATGTATATGCGCTCATTGTTGATGAGTTGTAAGTAAATGTATATCCGTTAAGCAAATCGGAAATGCCACCGCCTACTCCGTTTGATAACTGTAACTTCAAGCCACCTTGATTTTCTCCGTTTTGTTTAGCCGTATAAGTATGACCATTTACAATAATGCCTTCTTGCTCCATTTCACCAAGTGATTTTTTGAACACTTTGGTCATTACATAAACATTCGTAGAATTAACTGTAATAACTAATTTATTATTGTCATTAACCCAAGATAGTCCGCCGGCTGTATAGTTCCAAGGAACAAACTTATTCTTCCCAGCTCCTCCAACCCAAGGGTAATCATATCCGTGAAGGTCTTGAATAGGCTCCATTGTAAGTTTAAGCGACTTAACAAAGTTCTTATCTATACACTCAAACTGTGCGATGCCGTTCGTGATGGTGGCGGATTGCGTGGTTTTCATATTTTTAACTTCGGCCTTGGTGTTTTCGCAGTAAATATCTGCGCTTTCTTCGCCCACAGTAATGGTCGCCGATTTAGTTCCAGTTTCAAGTACCGGCTCTACTTCGACATGTTCCACTACCATGTCCCCTATAATTTTATTTCCAGCTTTATTATAGGCGGTGACACCATTAAGTAATGTTTCAGGAGTAACGGTGCTATCTGAAATATCCATAACCGTAGTATCACCGAATTTTACTTGATTAACTCCCATTTAATTTTCCCCCTATTTTGACGTTTTATGCAGGAGCAACAGTACCAATAGTTACAGTTTTTCCTCCAGCAGCATTATCTGTTTCTACATAGGCAATCGCATCAATGGTTACCTGTGTCAAGTAATTATAACCAGTATCGGGTAATACTGTCTGTGCAGTTGTGTAAGGTGTAGCTGTTTTAGACTGAGCATGAACATCTTCTGATCCGCTCATGGTACCAAGAACGCCTAAAATAGTAACGCCCTCACGAATGTTTTCAGGAATCATTTTAGCCTGTTCAGTTGAATCAATTGCTACTGAACCAGTTCCGTCATGATAACCATTCTGAATCGTATAGGTGCCTGCTTTTGTTGTAATTGTTCCAGTGACAGAACCTCGGTTCGGCATTTCACCAGTAAGCTTAACGCCATTTACATAAGCTGTTTTTGTGCTTAAAATCTCAGATGCACTAGCCGTAGCATCAGAAGTATCTGCATCTTTGGTACTGGTACCAGTAATGGGCGCACCAGATTTATCATGTGCTGTAACCCCGTATGCCAATTTATCAGGTGTAATTGTATCGGCAGTTAAATCGATAATAGTATTTCCGCCAAATGCAACTTTATTTACATATTGATTATTAGCCATTTTGCTATTCCTCCTATTCATCAAATGCTATATTAACGGTTAAACCGCCTTGAATATTTGTAACTGCTTGATATGGCACTTTTAATACTGTCACATCATCCCGCATCGATTTATTTTTTGTTTCTAGAATTTGAGGCTCATATGCTTTTGGCCTTACCACATATGGACCTTCGTATGGAGCTCCCCCTTCGATATAAATAATAGTTCCAACTTCGAATTCGGCGTCGAGGTTACTTTCAGAAGATTCTAGTAAGTCTACATCTATATCCTCAAATTCTAAAAGTTCAATATCAAGTACCTTGTTCATCTTCTAAAGGATCTTTTTCTAAAATATCATTTAAAGTGGTTCGGATAATGCGCGATGCGATCACAGTGTCCTCACACTTTACTTTTAATTGTAATAATATACAACCTGTCTCTAATGCCAATGTTTCTTCCTGCGTTAATGTCTGAGAAATAATTTTATTTTTAGTATCAATATCAGGGGACTTAAATACTAATTTATTTCGTCCGGAGTCATTCTCGATAGTCAAATGGCAAATATCAATGGTCGTCATATCGAAATCTTCATTTTTAATATGCAATCTAATTGTAGGAGTGGTGCTCTGGTATAACAATTATTGTTCCCCCCTTCTATTTTTATCTAAAGAGGGCCCTGACAAATATCAAGACCCTCCCCAGATATACTCAATTACATGTTGTTCATCATGTTTCTAATTGTTTGGCGTTCCTGCTCTGTCTTGGCAGCATTCATAGCTGCTTCCAGATGCATTCGCATGTCGTCACCGTCTCTAGAGGTATATCTTCCCATAGAGTCACGTCTGGAGCTGTAGCCAGCATCAAATGTAGGATGACCATCATAAGAAATCATCATTCTTTTTCCGGAATATCCATAATCATCTTCAGCCTGCTCCATGGCTTTCATAACAGTAATATAATATTTTGTTTTTACTGCTTCGTAAATGCTATGCATTTCATTAGGGTCAATGTCGCCTTTTTTAACCGCACGCTCAATCTGATCATCGAGCATGTAGCATAATTCGTGTAAATTTTTATCCATTGTACTTTTCCTCCTAGGCAATTCTTGTAATTACCAGATTGGAGTTCTGAATATCAATGGCCGGTGCAGGTTCTGTAGTGTCATTAAATGCCGTCACAGGTTCTACTGCTAAATTAAAGCAGCATCCCTTAGGCACATCAATGATCTTCGTGCAAGTAACATTATAATAAGTTCCTGCAGCTGCCCCAGGCTGAATAGCTCTACTGGTTAGGATAGGTTCTCCATTCTCCGTGAGAGCAATTGCAATGGGACCAGCGGTTCCGCCTTCCGGCACTGCAATATTCGCATTGAACGTAATCTGGTATCTAGCAAAACACTGATTGGTAATAC